>Ga0310694_10001379_pt1 | contig 27764 bp, 15 predicted proteins | sample 174DNAGHGhighgp2_FD_203884 | JGI IMG/M metagenome (GOLD analysis project Ga0310694, IMG submission 203884) | Sheep rumen microbial communities from Palmerston North, Manawatu-Wanganui, New Zealand - 1742 DNA GHGhigh gp2 (v2) (version 2) | ecosystem: Host-associated > Mammals > Digestive system...
CCGATGAGATAATCGGGGACGGGAAAACGGGGACTGAGGATGAATAAGAAACAGAAAAAGATGCTCATACGGATCATCATAGCGGCGGTACTGATGGTGGTGCTGCATTTTGCATATGAGGCATTGGGAACGGACCGGACGGATGAAAACGGGAGTCTGATCCGTCAGGCGCTGGTCCGCGAGCCGGTCTGGTTCATTCTTTACATGATCCCCTATCTGGTCGTCGGTTATGACATTTTAAGAAAGGCCTTTAAGGGGATCTTAAACCGGCAGGTCTTTGACGAAAACTTCCTGATGGTGGTGGCAACGGTCGGTGCGATCGCAGTGGCGCTGGTCTCGAAAAACGGAGATTATATCGAGGCGATCGCGGTCATGCTGTTCTATCAGATCGGAGAGCTGTTCCAGAGCTATGCGGTGGGAAAGAGCCGGAGAAACATCAGCGACCTGATGGATATCCGTCCGGATTATGCGAATATCGAGCAGGACGGGGAACTGGAGCAGGTGGACCCGGATGAAGTGGAGATCGGCGGGATCATCGTTGTACAGCCGGGGGAAAAGATCCCGATCGACGGGATCGTGACGGAGGGAGACTCCACACTGAATACGAGCGCGCTCACCGGCGAGAGCGTACCGAGAGAAACCCATCCCGGGGATGAAGTCATCAGCGGCTGCATCAACATGACCGGGGTACTGCGGATCCGTACGACCAGGGAGTTCGGGGAATCGACGGTATCGAAGATCCTGGACCTCGTGGAAAACTCGACCTCGAAAAAGTCCCAGTCGGAGAACTTTATCTCCAAGTTCGCCAAGTACTACACACCGGCGGTCTGTATCGCCGCGCTGGCACTGGCACTCCTTCCACCGGTCGTCCTGCGGATCCTTCACCTGACGGGCGGTCTGACGGCAGAAAAATATGCGGCGCTGGGCGCTGCGGGAACCCTGCTCTGGGGGACCTGGATCTACCGGGCACTGACTTTCCTTGTGATCAGTTGTCCCTGTGCACTGGTCATCAGCATTCCGCTGAGTTTTTTTGCTGGGATCGGCGGAGCCAGCCGGGAGGGGATCCTGGTCAAAGGCTCGAATTACCTGGAGGCATTATCCAAGACGAAGACGGTGGCCTTTGACAAGACCGGGACCATGACGAAGGGCGTCTTTGAAGTCAGCGGCATCCATCACGGGAAACTGGAGAACGAAAAACTCCTTGAGTATGCGGCGCATGCGGAGTGCTTTTCCACCCATCCGATCTCCAGGAGCATTCAGAAAGCCTACGAAAAGGGGATCCTGTGGAAGATCGACGAAAGCACGGGAGAGGCGGTGCCGGTCCGCATGGGAGAGAAATGCGGCCTGCCGGATGCATCCTGCAGTGCCGGTTATGCACTGCATGCCGGGGCACATCACCGGAGTGACACGGACGAGACTTCCGAGGGCGGCCCCGCGGAAGCCGGGAATGGGAAAGCGGGAGAAAATGCCGGCACAGAGGCGCCGAAAAAGATGCGTCCCCATACGGGACACCGCATCGACCGGGAACGGGTGAAGTCTGTCGAGGAGATCGGCGGCAACGGGATCATCGCCACGATCGATGAGAAAGAAGTCCTGATCGGAAACGCAAAGCTCATGCAGCGTTACGGCGTGGAATATAAAGAGTGCGAACATGATAACGGGACGGTGGTCCACATGGCGATCGACCGGAGCTACGTCGGACACCTGCTGATCTCCGATGTGATCAAGCCGACTTCGAAGGAAGCGATCCGGAGCCTGAATGCCTCGGGTGTTACCCGTACCGTGATGCTGACCGGTGATGCGAAGAGCGTCGGGGAAGCGGTCGCGGAAGAGATCGGTATCAGCGAGGTACGAACGGAACTGCTCCCGGCGGATAAGGTCACGGCGATCGAGGAACTGCTTGCCGCAAAGAAGGAAAAGGAAATGGTCGCCTTTGTCGGAGACGGCATCAACGATGCGCCGGTCCTCGGCCGTGCCGATATCGGCATCGCGATGGGCGCTCTCGGAAGTGATGCGGCGATCGAGGCAGCCGACATCGTCCTCATGGACGACGATCCCTTAAAGATCGCAAAGGCGATCCGCATCTCCCGCAAATGCATGCGCATCGTCTATGAGAACATCTACTTTGCGATCGGCATCAAGCTGCTCTGTCTCGCACTTGGCGCTGTCGGTATCGCAAATATGTGGCTCGCGATCTTTGCCGACGTGGGAGTCATGGTCCTCGCGGTCTTAAACGCGATCCGCGCCCTCTGGACGAGAAAACTGTGACATGGAGGAAAATGTATCTATGAGTAAGGAAAGGGAAACAGCCGAATGCTGTGAGGAACAGTGCATACACACCGATGTTTTAAAGCACATTGAGGAAACGCTCCCGCCCGAAACGGAGCTGTACGACCTTGCGGAACTGTTCAAGGTATTCGGCGACACGACGCGGATCCGCATCCTTTTTGTCCTCTCGCAGGCCGAGGTCTGTGTCTGCGATCTGGCGGAGGAGCTTAAGATGACCCAGTCTGCGATCTCGCACCAGCTACGGATCCTGAAGCAGAGCCGCCTCGTGAAGGGCCGCCGTGACGGCAAGCAGATCTTTTATTCCCTTGCCGATGATCATGTCCGTTCCATCATCGCGCAGGGCAGGGAACACGTGGTGGAGTGACGGCGGAGGGCCGTTTCGGACGGGGCCGGGACACGCCCCGTCTTTTTCTTTTTTCTTGAAACCGGGGCAAAAATCCGTTATAATATGCTGGACTGCTTCTTGGCAGATCATACGCAGGGCGAAAGGAGTCACCTTATGAAAAAGAAACTTAATATCAAGGCAATGCTTCTGATGTTTGCACTGATCCCGCTGGTATCGGTGGTGGTTCTGCTGTTTTTTATCACCTCCGGGATCATGGTGAAGAATCTGGAAGACAATACGAAAGAGGAACTCATGGTCGCGTCGAAAGCGCTGCGTGAGTACTACGAGTATGATCTGGAAAACAATCTCAATCTCGTGGACGGGTTTATTGAATATGAGACCGATTATATCGACGCGATGAAGGCGACGGGCGTGGATCTGACGGTCTTTAAAGGAAACATCCGCTTTGCGACGACGATCATCGGGGCGGACGGAAAGAGGATCGAGGGGACGCCGGCCTCCGATGCGGTATGGGCTGCGGTTTCCGCAAACAATGACTACTACTCGGATGATGTGGTCATCAACGGGAAAGACTATTACGTATACTACATGCCTCTGAAGGATGCTTCCGGCGTCTGCGGAATGGCATTTGCCGGAAAGCCGGCCGATCAGATCAAGGCGGCGGAGCGTCACATCTATGTGGTGATTGCACTTATCGGTATTGCGAGCATCGTGGTCTTTGCGGTGATCGCATGGCTGATCTCCCTGAAGGTATCCAGACCTCTGCGCGCCGTAGCGGACAGCATTGAGAAGCTTTCCAACGGGGATACGGATGTTTCGATCCATGAGACGACCAACATCCAGGAGACCGGAATGCTCATCGATTCCGCGACCAAGCTCGGGGATGTCCTGAAGGATTCCATCGGCAAGATCCGTGATTCGGCGGAAACCCTCACGGATACCATAGGGAATACGACGGAGATGGCAGCGGACTCTTCCACGTCCGCGGGACAGATCGCGGATTCCATGCAGGCACTGACGCAGACGACGATGACGATGGCTGCGAGCGTGCAGGATATCAATGACAATATGATCCATATGGGCGAGGTGATCGGACAGGCTGTAGAGAATGTCGAGAACCTGAATTCGAACGCGGGCGCGATGTCCGAAGCAAACAAGGAAGCAGCGGACTGCATCAGCCGCGTGATCAGCTCCTCGGAGCGTTCCGCGGACGCGGTCGAGGATATCGCGAGCCGGATCAATGCGACGAACGAGTCCATTACGAAGATCAACGAGATGGTGGCACTCATCACGAGCATCGCTTCCCAGACGAATCTGCTTTCCCTGAACGCGAGCATCGAGGCGGCTCGTGCCGGCGAAGCGGGCAGAGGCTTTGCGGTCGTCGCGGAGGAGATCAAGGCTCTGGCGGAGCAGTCGGATGTTTCTGCAAACCAGATCAAGGATATCGTTTCGGAGATCGGGGAGTCCTCGACGAAGTGCGTCGAGCAGGCGAAGCGTGTGAAGGATCTGATCGCGGATGAGAGAGAACTGCTGAATGTAACGCAGGATAAGTTCGCAAATCTGGATCAGAACATCCAGGGTTCCGTTGAGGAGATTTCGTCCGTATCCGTTGTGGCCGGACAGCTCGAGACGATCAAGGATACGATCCTCAGCGCGGTAACGGATCTTTCGGCGATCTCGGAAGAGACTTCCGCGACCAACGAGGAAGTGGCGGCTTCGATCCAGAGCGTGGCAAGCAATGTCACACAGGTATCGGACAATGCAAACGTAATGAGCGGTCTGTCTGCGGACCTGAAGCAGGCGGTATCGTACTTTAAATAAGGCGGAGGAACTATGGGCGGAATCTTTGCGGCAGCATTAAAAGAAGACTGCGTATTTGATCTGTATTTCGGTACGGACTATCATTCCCATCTGGGAACCAGACGTGCGGGCATGGTGGTCTACGGAAGCGAAGGGTTTAACCGGGCGATCCACAATATCGAGAGTGCTCCTTTCCGGACGAAGTTCGATAAGGATACGCATGAGATGAAGGGAAATCTTGGGATCGGCTGTATCTCGGACTACGAACCGCAGCCTCTCATCGTGAGATCCCATCACGGGACTTATGCAATCACGACGGTGGGAAAGATCAACAATGCGGAGGAACTGGCGGAACGGATCATCGGGGGCGGCAACGCGCATTTCATGGAACTCTCCGGCGGGACGATCAATGCGACGGAGCTGGTCGCGACGCTCATTAACCGGAAAGACAATCTGATCGACGGCATCCGCTATGCACAGGAGGAGATCGAAGGCTCCATGTCGATTATGATCCTGACGCCCCAGGGCGTATACTGTGCGAGGGACCGTCTCGGCAGGACACCGATCATCCTCGGAAAGAAAGCGGAGGGCTATTGCGCTTCTTTTGAGTCCTTTGCCTATCTGAACCTCGGATACAGCGATTACCGTGAGCTCGGTCCCGGTGAGGTCGTTGTGATGACGCCGGAAGGCGTACAGACGCTGATCAAACCGGGCAGCGAGATGCGGATCTGCACCTTCCTCTGGGTTTACTACGGTTATCCGTCTTCCTTCTACGAGGGAGTTTCCGTCGAGCAGATGCGTTATAACTGCGGCGCCGAAATGGCAAAGCGGGATAAGGAGACCGGTGTGGATGCGGATATCGTGGCCGGTGTGCCGGATTCCGGTACCGCGCATGCGGTCGGATATGCGAATGCTTCCGGCATTCCTTTTTCCAGACCGTTCATCAAATATACGCCGACCTGGCCGCGCTCCTTTATGCCGACGATCCAGTCGAAGCGGGATCTGATCGCACGGATGAAACTGCTTCCGGTGCACGAGCTCATCGACGGACACAAGATCCTTCTGATCGATGATTCCATCGTCCGCGGGACACAGCTGCGGGAGACGACGGAGTTTTTATACCGGAGCGGAGCCGAGGCGGTACATGTGCGTCCGGCCTGCCCGCCCATCATGTTCGGTTGTAAGTATATCAATTTCTCACGTTCCACCTCCGAGATGGAGCTGATCGCCAGACGCGTGATCAGTGCGGAGGAAGGGGAGAATGTCGGCCGGGATGTACTGACCGACTATTGCAACCCGGACAGCGACCGCTATCACAAGATGCTCGATGAGATCAAAAAGCAGATGGGCTTTACGTCGCTGGCATACAACCGGCTGGATGATATGATCCGGGCCGTCGGGATCGACCGTTCGAAACTCTGCACCTACTGCTGGGACGGACGGGAGTAAGACACGGGCGTAAAGTTCCGGACGAAGCGGGAACTTGCGAAAAGAATGCCGATGTGGTATTCTGTCAAAATGGTTTTTCCCGGGGCGTATTTCACCGTACGCCCCGGATTATGTGAAAGGATCAGGCAGGAGAAAGAAAATGAGTGAACAGTACAGGACAGTGACATTAAAAGAGATCCGGGAGGAGAAGATCGGCGAGACCGTAAAAGTGGCCGGCTGGGTGGAGAACATCCGGGACCACGGCGGCGTCTCCTTTGTGGACTTAAGGGATATGTACGGAGTGGTACAGGTCGTTATGCGGGATACCTCCCTGCTGGAGGGACTGACGCGTGAGGACTGCGTTTCGATCGAGGGACCGGTGCAGAAGCGGGATGAGGAGACCTACAATCCGAAGATCCCTTCGGGAACCGTCGAGATCGAGGCGAAGAACGTGACGGTGCTGGGCAAGGTCTACCGCCAGCTTCCTTTCGAGGTGATGACGTCGAAAGAAACGCGGGAAGAGGTCCGTCTGAAGTACCGTTATCTGGATCTCAGAAATGCGAAGGTCCGTGACAACATGCTCTTCCGTTCCGAAGTCATTGCCTACTTAAGGCAGAAGATGACGGAGCTGGGCTTTATCGAGATCCAGACGCCGATTCTCTGTGCATCGTCTCCGGAGGGCGCGAGAGACTACATCGTGCCGTCGAGACGGTATAAGGGAAAGTTCTATGCGCTTCCGCAGGCGCCGCAGCAGTACAAGCAGCTGCTTATGGTGTCCGGCTTTGATAAGTATTTCCAGATCGCACCCTGCTTCCGTGATGAGGATGCGAGAGCGGACCGTTCCCCCGGAGAGTTCTACCAGCTCGATTTCGAGATGAGTTTTGCGACGCAGGAGGATGTCTTCAAAGTAGGTGAAGAGGTTCTCGCCGCGACCTTCAATAAGTTTGCGCCGGAAGGATATGAAGTGACGCAGGCACCGTTCCCGATCATCTCCTATAAAGAGGCGATGCTGAAGTACGGTACGGACAAGCCGGATCTTCGGAATCCTCTGGAGATCATCGATGTGACGGATTTCTTCCAGAGATGTACGTTCAAGCCGTTCCACGGAAAATGCGTCCGCGCGATCAATGTGCATAAGCAGATGTCGAAGGGCTTCCATGAGAAACTGCTGAAGTTCGCGCAGGGCATCGGCATGGGCGGACTCGGCTACCTGGAGGTACAGGAGGATTTAAGCTACAAGGGACCGATCGACAAGTTCATCCCGGATGACATGAAGACGGAGATCAGGGACCTGGCGGGACTGCAGGCGGGAGACACGATCTTCTTTATCGCAGATCGCGAAAAGCAGGCGAGCCTCTATGCGGGGCAGATCCGTACGGAGCTCGGCGAGAAGCTGGAACTGGTCGAAAAGAACGCATACCGTTTCTGCTACATCAACGATTTCCCGATGTACGAATATGATGAGACGGAGAAAAAGATCGGCTTTACGCATAATCCGTTCTCGATGCCCCAGGGTGGCTTAAAAGCGCTGGAGGAGCAGGATCCGCTGACGATCCTGGCGTACCAGTACGATATCGTCTGCAACGGCGTGGAGCTTTCCTCCGGTGCGGTACGTAACCACGATATGAAGATCATGGAAAAGGCCTTCGAGATCGCAGGCTACGACAAAGAGGTGCTGGCACAGAAGTTCGGCGCGCTCTATAATGCATTCCAGTTCGGGGCACCGCCTCACGCGGGAATGGCACCCGGCGTGGACCGCATGATCATGCTGCTGAAGAACGAGGAGAACATCCGTGAGGTCATTCCGTTCCCGATGAGCGGAACAGCGCAGGATCTGCTCTGCGGAGCACCTTCGGAGGTGACGGAGCTGCAGCTTCGCGAAGTACATATCAAGGTGAGGGATTAAGCCATGGCGAATGTGATCAGTGACGAGACGATCGAATATGTCGGCATTCTGTCCAAACTGAAGCTGGACGAGACGGAAAAAGAGCAGGCGAAAAAAGATCTTGCCGAGATGCTCGACTACATCGACCAGCTGGGAGAACTTGACACCAACGGCGTTGAGCCGATGACGCATGTGCATTCGGTCAGCAACCGTTTCCGTGAGGATGCGGTCACGAACGGTGACGAGCATGAGAAGACAATCGCCAATGCGCCGGAGGAGAGGGACGGGGCCTTTGTGGTGCCGCGGACCTTTGACTGAACGGAGCGCCCTTAAAACATCGAAATAATACCCAAAAATGCCGCAGCCTTTTTAGAGGGTTACGCGGCATTTTTTATTGACCATTATACGGGAAAAAGGTAAAATGTATTTTACGAAGTACAAAACCAAAGGAGGGAAATGTATGAAGTGGTTAGATAATGTAAGTGTAAGAGTGAAACTCATGATCATCACGATACCGCTTGCGATCGCTCTTATCGTAGCCGTCATTTTCATGGCGGTGGAGATCAACGGGACAGAGGAAGAGGTGTCGAAGGTTTATTATGATATCCTCTACAAGGTGAACAGCAATCTGATCAATGCAGACCGTGATTTTTATCAGTCGATGAAGGGCGCGATGCAGTATTATGATTTTGCCAACGGCTTTACGGCGGCTCCCCCGGAGTTCGCAGCGACCCAGCTGCCGGATAATCTGGATGATTACGAGTCCAATAAGCAGCAGGTATATGACAACGTAAGAGCTGCTGCGGATGCTGCAAAAGCCGATAATAAATTGTTCACCGAGATGAAGTCCGAGGACGGTCAGACATTCCAGGCACTGGTCAGCGACTTTGAAGCGGATATGAAAGTCTGGGAGGATTCCTTTGATCTGGAATCCAATACCGGAGACTGGGAAGCGTTTCACGGTACTTTTTCCACGGCAAGAGATGCTCTGAACGGTATGCAGGAGATCACGGAAGCCTGGGCTGAGGAGGAGCATAAGGTTCTGATCGCCGAGATCCGGGCAAAGATCATCGGGATCTCGGTGCTGTTCGGTGCCCTGATCGCTGTACTGGCCGTGATCGTGGTCTTTGTGATCCGCGGTATCCGTCTCGGCATCCTGAAAGTGAAGAATGATCTTGACGAGCTTGCCGGCGGCAATCTGACCCTGAACTATCCGGAGGATTCCGAGATCGGGAAAGACGACATCGGACAGATGACGAAGAGCGCCAAGACGCTGGCAGAAAAGCTTCGCGAGATCATGACGACGAGCCGGGAGATGTCCAACGAGGTGACGAGTACATCTACCGATCTTGCAGACAGTGCCTCTCAGGCAGTACAGGCTTCCGAGCAGGTGACGGATGCCGTGACCGAGATCTCCAAGGGCGCCGTATCCCAGGCGGAGAGCGTTGAGAGCGCAGTCAGCGACACGGATGAGATCGGAAAGAACATCGAAAACATCACGGGCGCGGTCAATGAGATGGATCGTTATGCGGAGGAGATGAAGGACGCCTGCGACAAGGCGATGAGCGCGCTGGATAAGCTGATCCGCCAGAGTGAGGAAGTTACGGCTTCCGTAAAAGACATCGGTCACACCATCAACTCCACCAATGATTCGGCAAAGTCCATTTCCGAATTTACACAGGCGATCACGGATATCGCTACCCAGACGAACCTGCTTTCCCTGAACGCTTCCATCGAGGCGGCGCGTGCAGGTGATGCGGGACGCGGATTTGCGGTCGTGGCGGATGAGATCCGGGCATTGGCAGACCAGTCCAGTGACAGTGCGGACAAGATCAAATCCATCGTCGAGCAGCTGCTCACGGATTCCGCATCCTCCGTCAGTGTTCTCGAGAAGCTCAATGAGAGCTTCGGAGTACAGGCGGAACAGCTGGATTCCACGAAGAACAATATGGAGACCATGTCCGGTAACGTGACGAGCGTAAAGGAAACCTCTTCGAATATTTCCAAACAGATCGGTTCGCTGAACGAAGCGAAGAACGGTCTTATGGAGATCATCTCCGACCTGTCCGCAATCTCCGAGGAGAATGCGGCATCCACCGAGGAGACCAATGCGTCGATGGAGGAACTGAATGCGACCTTCACGATCATCAGCGAGTCGGCGGGAAGACTGCAGGGACTTGCGGAGAATCTGTCTCAGAATATCAGCTACTTTAAGGTCTGAGTAAGGAACTGTTTGCTCCGATCCGGAGAAAAGGACCGAAAGGATCCGGAGAAGGCGCCGTTTGGATGCGGCGCCTTTTTTTGCTCTTGCGTCTGTACCGGAATTGTGAGAAAATATAACAGTTTGAGAAACTATTTGGCAGAGGGACCGAAATTATGGAATTAACAGAACTGACAGCCGTGGCGCTGGGAGAAAAGCTGAAAAAAGGTGAGCTCAGTGTAAAGGAAGCGCTGGATGCTTCCTTTGCAAAGATCGACACCCGGGAGGAAGAGATCCACAGTTATATCACGCTGGATCGGGAAGGCGCATACCGGGAGGGAGAGCGCGTGCAGAAGCTGCTGGACGCGGGCGAGCTGACGGGAACCCTTGCCGGGGTACCTGTAGCGATCAAGGATAATATGTGCACGGAGGGACTGAAAACGACCTGCGCCTCCAGGATCCTTTATAATTTTGTGCCGACCTATACGGCAACGGCAGTGGAGAATCTGAAAAAGGCGGGAGCAGTCATCATCGGAAAGACCAATATGGATGAGTTTGCCATGGGCTCGACGACCGAAACGTCCCATTTCGGGGTGACGAAGAACCCGAGGAATCCGGAGCATGTCCCCGGAGGTTCATCCGGAGGTTCGGCTGCGGCAGTCGCCGCAGAGGAGTGCTTTTACGCGCTGGGATCCGATACCGGCGGATCGATCCGTCAGCCGGCCGGCTACTGCGGAGTCGTCGGGATCAAGCCGACCTACGGAACGGTCTCCCGTTACGGTCTGATCGCTTACGGTTCGTCTCTCGATCAGATCGGACCGCTGACAAAGGATGTATCGGATGCGGCGGCTGTCCTGGAAGCGATCTCCTCCTATGACGAAAAGGACTCGACTTCCATCGACCGGAAGGATACGCAGTTTACCAAAGCACTGGTGGATGATGTCAAAGGCTTAAGGATCGGCATTCCCCGGGATTATTTCGGGGAAGGACTCGACACTGAGGTGGCGGCGGCGGTCCGCAAGGCAGCGGAAGAACTGAAGGCTGCGGGAGCTGTCGTGGAGGAGTTTGACTTAAGCCTCGTAAAATATGCGATCCCGACGTACTACACGATCGCCGATGCGGAGGCCAGCTCAAACCTGGAGCGTTTTGACGGCATCAAGTACGGATACCGGACCGCCGACTATACGGATCTGCATGATATGTATAAAAAGACGCGCTCGGAGGGCTTCGGTACGGAGGTAAAGCGTCGGATCATGCTAGGCTCTTTCGTGCTTTCTTCCGGATATTACGATGCCTATTATTTAAAGGCGCTGAAGGTAAAAGCGCTGATCAAAAAAGCGTTTGACGAAGCGTTTGCAAAGTATGACGTGATCCTGGGACCCGTGGCACCGACGACGGCGCCGAAGCTGGGAGAGAGTTTATCCGATCCGATGAAGATGTACCTCGGCGACATTTACACGATCTCGGTCAATCTCGCGGGACTGCCCGGCATCTGCCTGCCCTGCGGCAAAGACGGCAAGGATCTTCCCATCGGTCTGCAGCTCATCGCCGACTGTTTTAAGGAAGACAACTTATTCCGCGCGGCGTATACCTACGAAAAGATCCGGGGAGCGTTTTAGAAAAAACGGGAGAGGGTAAAAAAGGAGAACATCGGTCACTGTTGCTGAAAAACATAGTGACCGATTTTTTTATGTTCCGATAGAATGAAAGGGTTTATTTTTTCGGAGGGATATACTCTATTATGTCGGACAGATCGCATTCAAGAGCGTAACAGAGCCGTGACAATACCGCAAGATCGACGCGGACGACTTCCTGCCGCATATATGCCTTCAACTTGGAGCGCTGCATTTTATTATGTTGAAATGCAGGATAAACTGAAAGAAAAGGGAGGATGAGTACTGATCCCGTCCGGGTGCGGATGATCAACGTATAATCTTGTGATAACAAAGAGAAAATGTTAAACTATATGCTAAACTGTTTCGATCGGCCGGGCGGCTTTTAGGCGGTATGGCAGGAGAAACGGAAAATGTAAGGATGCCGGTAACGGCGGAAATGAAACTGCAATTTTGGAGATGCTTATAAAAAGAAAGAAGAGTACGATTCTTCTCCTGACGGTTCTGGCGATCCTTTTTTTGACGGCCGCCTTTTCAGGGGGCGTGTCGGCGGCGGGGGATGCCCAAACGGCGGCGGATCTTTCCTACAGTTTTTGGGAAAAGGCCGAGATATCCAACCGTGTGGAAATGAGAATCGCGCATCGAAAACATGAATGCGTATGAGTAAAAGCACCTTTTGCCGAAAAAAATATCAGTCTATGCTTGCTACGGGCACCTTCACGATGGCTGTGAGTTATCTGATGCTGCTTTGCGATAATATCATCGCGGGACTGTTTATCGGATCCGACGCGGTAGCGGCGATCAATCTCATCACTCCGCTTACGGGAGTTGTTTTCTTTTTGGCGTGCTGTATCACTGGCGGATTATCGACGTTGTATTCGCGCTCCATCGGGGAGGCAGACAGAAAGCGGGCGGATGAACTGTTCGGCCTTGGAACGATCGTAACGGTTTTTCTGCTTGTTATTGTACCAGTAACGCTTCTTTTACTCCGGGAGCCTTATTTTGCGGCGAGCGGGATGTCCGGAACGGTCCTGGATCTTGCGGGGGAATATTATAAACTCCTTCCCGCCTGTTCCGCGCTGATCATCATCAGTAGTTTTCTGGAAGCCATGGTATTTGCCGATGGGGACGAGCAGCTGGAGACGTTATGCTATGTGGTTGAGATCGGAGGCAATATCGGTTTCTCGATCTTCTTTGCGATACGCTTGGGGATCTATGGGATCATGCTGGGAACGGTCGTCGGAAATGCGCTTTCGATAGCGGTGCTTCTTATCCATTTTTTCAAAAAGTCGAATACGCTGCACTTCGTGCGGCATTTTTCGTGGAAAGATCTGTGGATGTGCCTGCGTTACAGCATCGTGGATGTTATCACCTATCCTCTGTGGGGGATCGTTGATTTTGTCCTGATCGGTTTTATCAGCAGGCATTATGATGAAAAATACCTTGTTGTACTTGCGGTAGCGGTATCCATGATCGAGTTTTCGGTCGTGTTTGACGGGATCGGGATGGCGATCCAACCGCTGATTGCCGTTTACTTTGGGGAGAAAAACCATTTTCTGATCCACCGCCTGATGCGGGACGCCGAAAAGACGGCAATGATCGAGGGAGGTCTTGCAACGGTTCTTATGCTCATTGCCGCCCCGCTTTTTGCGCGTTTATTCGGAGTCCGGGATGATACCTTGCTTGTTCCGGCGGTATCGGCGATCCGTATCATTTGTCTGACATTCATCGCGATGTCTCTTTTTACGCTGGAAACATCTTACTATCTGTATATCGATTGTATCGGTTTTTCGCTGCTGGCGGTCTGTATAAAAGACGGTCTCCTGTATACATTACTGCCGGTGTTATGCGCGATGTTGTTTGGAGTGAACGGGCTGTGGATCGGATTTTCGGCGGCTCCTGTACTGGGATTACTTTTCTCGATGCTTATTTTACGATGCCGGATTGGCAAAGAACGCTTTCCGATGTGTCTCGACTGGACGGACAAGCGCATCATTGTTTTTGATTCCGTTCTGGCAAAGGAGAACCTGTCGGACATTTCCATGAAGGTGCAACAGGAACTTACGGAGCAGGGATATGACAAAGCGGCGGCGGTGAAAGCGGCACTGTTTACGGAGGAGATCGGCGCTACATTGCTGGAACAAAACGAAGACAAGAAGCTATGGGTCGAGTATTCGCTCCTGTATGATGATGGCAGCGTCCGTCTCATTATCCGGGATTCCGGCAAGATTTTTGACGTTACCGATCCCAATATCCGGATAAAAGGACTTAGCAGTTTTGTGATCAGCGGTCTACTGAAAGCACAAAAAGAAAAGGATTACATACCGACGACCGGATATAACCGGAACATCATACGCTTTTACAAAACGGACACATCAGAGAAGGAAGCGTTATAGCAGAATGAAAGAGAAATTTTTTATCTTTTTTTGCGCGATGATCGCCGAGATGGATCTCGCGGTCGTAAATCTGATCAATGTTTTTTTTATCAGCAGAAGCTTGGGGGATGACGGCGTAGCCGCTTATGAGATCATTTTTCCCTGTCTGCTGATCGTAGGAGGAGTGATCGCATTGGTGTATAACGGTGTTCAGGCGGTCTGTTCTAAGGACTATGGTTCCGGAGACAAAGAAATGTTTGATCGTCATAAAAATGCGGGATATACATGGATGCTGGGAATCATGATCCTTTTAAGCACTTTATTTATGATATTCAAACGACCGTTATTGGAGCTTCTCGGAGCATATGAGGAAGGCACAAACATCGCCGGACTTTGCGAAGAATGTTACATGGCATATATACCAAACTTTGTTTTTCAGGGATTTTTCGCGGTGGCGAGTTGTTTACTGTTTTTGCGGGAAAAAAAGATCCTGCTCGCTGCCAATCTCATCCTTTACGCGCTTATGATCGGCGGCAATCTCTGGGTATTGCATTTTGCGCCGTCCATGACCGGTTTCATAGCGGTGAATGCGGTCAGTGAAGCGTTTGCGGTAGTATTTATAATTATTTACTGGGTGGCTGGCAGGAAAAGCTCCCTGTCTGCCTGTACGGCATTCCGTATTTTCCCGAAAGACATAACGGAATCCCTGCTGACCGGTCTTCCGGATTTTATGGAATATGTATTCGCCGCGGTACTTTCCCTGATCTTAAATCTTTATATGATCGCACGGTTTTCTTCCTCCATGCTTGCGGGGTATGGGATATTTGAATCCATAGAGAACATCCCCGAACTTCTTTGCGTGGGCTTTTGTTTCCTTTCTACCGCGACCTTCGGTGTGCGTGTGGGACGCGTAATTCAGGCATATCGACCGGAAGAGCGGACGAAAGCGGAAAGAGACTTGGAACAGCAGAGCCGGAGTCTTACGAAAGCGGGGATCGCGGTGTCGGTTCTTGCGGCGATCCTTCTCCTGATTATGGCAAAACCGGTTATTTCACAGTTTGGCACGGAAGCATCGGAGCCGGAGGCGGCCGATATTTCTTTTCTTTTAATGGTTTCCTATTCGATTGGATTCGTATTCTATATGCTTAATTCCGAACTTGTCAGTTACTACAAGGTGGTAAAAGCACTATGGTCGGCGCATAGCATCTTTTTTGCGGAGGCATTTGCGTTCCCACTGCTGACGAGTATTCTTCTGGGAGAATTATTCGGGGCGGTTGGGTTCTGCTTTGGTGGTGCGTTGGCTGAAATACTGACATTCATTTTGAATCTCTGCTTTATATGGAAAAGTTGCGGACATTTTCCGAGGTGCTTTAAGGATTTCCGCATGGATAAGTATATTGAACGGAACAAAAAATCACGCCTGACGGAGGGATGCAAATGAAGGAAAAAATGCATGTAAAAAAAGGAAACAGGAGATCACTTGAGATGCTGGTATTGCCGGCTTTGGCTGCCGCTTTGCTCGTATGCGGAAGCGGAATCACGGGGTGCGGAAAAAACGATGCGAACGAGTCGGCGGAATACCAAACTCCGGACGAAAGCGTAAGAACAAGCTTATCCCGCGAGGGCTATACGCTTAAGCAGGTTGTGGTCTTAAGCAGGCACAATATCCGTGCGCCGTTATCGGGTGCGGGCTCTACCCTTGATACCATGACGCCGTACGACTGGTTTGAATGGTCCTCGGAGGCGAGCCAGCTTTCCGTCAGGGGAGGAACCCTTGAAACGGAAATGGGGCAGTACTTCAGGAAGTGGCTTGAGGCGGAAGGGCTCTTTGCGCCGAATTACCAGCCGGAGGACGGCGCAGTGCGGATATACGCCAACGCAAAGCAAAGAACCATAGCTACGGCGCAGTTCTTTTTGGCGGGACTTCTTCCCGTATCCAATATGGAGGTCGAATATCACGGCGAGTTTGACACGATGGATCCCGTATTCAATCCTGTTTTTACGTATATGTCGGAGGGTTACGCGGAAGCTTCGGAAGAGGAGATCCATAAATTGTATGATACGAAGATCGCGGAGCTTGGCGATAACTATGAGCTTATTTCGGGTGTGCTTGATGTAAGCAAATCCGAAGCGTATCTGGACGGCAGTTTTACGGGTTTTGTTACGGATGACAGCATTTTTGCTTTTGAGCTGGGGAAGGAACCGGCGGTAAGCGGCTCCCTCAAGACCGCCTGCCAGATCAGCGACGCGCTGGTTTTGCAGTATTATGAGGAAGGAGACCCGGAAAAAGCAGCCTTCGGAGATGAATTATCCGAGGAAGACTGGGAGGCTGTCGCGGAAATAAAGGATGTATATGGCGATGTGCTCTTTTCCGTGCCGAACATATCCGTGAATGTGGCGCACCCCCTTCTGAAAGAAATAGAAAAAGAACTTATGATGGAGGACAGGAGGTTTTCCTTCCTGTGCGGTCATGACTCCAATCTTACAAGCGTGCTGTCGGCGCTGAACGCGGAAGATTACAGCCTGCCGGACGCGATAGAAAAAAGGACTCCCATCGGAGTCAAGCTTGTGATTGGCAGATGGAAGGACAGTAACGGCGGAGAATGGATCAGTCTGGATCTCGTATATCAGAAAACAGAGCAACTCTGCGAGATGTCCCTTCTCGGAAGCGATAACCCGCCCGGAATATACAGCTTAAGTCTTACGGGTCTGACCGCGAATGAAAACGGAATGTACAAAGCCGAAGAGGTGCTCGCACGTTTACGGGAAGCGATAGATGCTTATGAACTTTTATTGGAGGAAGACGAGCAGGGCCGATCATCATAACCGTCCCTTTTGGCCCCGTGGAATTTCTGTATGACTATAGTGATACCTACGGCAGGGAGGTAAAATTCATCCCCCGGGAATCCTTCAGTCCTCCACCGCCGTCAGCGCTTGACGCGGGTGTATTGCCGCATGCGGTTCAAACCATCAACAGCATGGGGATCTATTATGCCGTATCGGGTAATTACGGCTCACGTCTCGGCGGGACGGCGCAACTTCTGCCGCAGCCGGTCGAGTTCGCGTTCGGGAAGAAGGAAACGGTCAGCAGCCGCTACGCGATCATCGTCAACGACTGGCTTTCCGACAGTGAGAAGGTGCGTGCCATTTTCCACGAGATCGGTCATATCCTTTGTTCGCACCTGTACTACGAAGCGAAGGATAAGCGTATCGTGAAGCTTCCGGAGCGTAACAGGGACAGCCTTTCCCATTATATGAAAGAGTATGAGGCAGAGTCGGTATGCAGGGAGTTTTGCGGATTTCTGGGGTATCAGTATGACCCGTCGGAATATCTGGAGCAGTACGATGAGGGCAAAGAAGTGCCGGGAAAGGAAAATCAGGTCTTTATCATGAACGCCTTAAATATCCTGATCGGGTATTGGGATAAGGCGGAGAAATAGAGTGGAAGCATCGGAAACGGCGGCTTGAACGGCTGCCGTTTTTATGATATATTCTATAAGGCGTTTTCGGCTTGCGAAGGACGCTTTGAAAGAGGACGTATCACTAAATTTTTTAGAAAGGGACAGAAAACCATGTCCAGAGAATATGAAACAGTCATCGGTTTGGAAGTGCATGTAGAGCTGGCGACGAAGACCAAGATCTTCTGCGGCTGCTCGACGAAGTTCGGCGGGGATGTCAATACGCATACCTGCCCGGTGTGCACGGGTATGCCGGGTTCGCTTCCGGTACTGAACAAACAGGTCGTCGAATATGCCATCGCGGTCGGACTTGCGACGAACTGCGAGATCACGAGGCACGGCCGTTTTGACCGGAAGAATTATTTTTATCCCGATAACCCCCAGAACTATCAGATCTCCCAGCTGTACCTGCCGATCTGCAGGAACGGCTTCGTAGAGATCGAGACCGGGGACGGAAAGACGAAAAAGATCGGGATCCACGAGATCCATATGGAGGAGGATGCCGGAAAGCTGATCCATGATGAATGGGGAGAGGTCTCCCTGGTGGATTACAACCGCTCCGGAGTCCCGCTCATCGAGATCGTCTCCGAGCCGGATATGCGAAGCGCCGAGGATGTCATCGCTTACCTCGAAAAGCTCCGGATGTTTATCCGTTACCTCGGGGCATCCGACTGCAAACTGCAGGAAGGCTCGATGCGTGCGGACGTGAACCTTTCCGTTCGCCCCGTAGGGGCAAAGGAGTTCGGCACGCGGACCGAGATGAAGAATCTAAACTCCTTCACTTCGATCACGCATGCCATCGAAAACGAAAGGGAGCGGCAGATCGACATCATCGAAAGCGGCGGAGCGGTCGTACAGGAAACGAGGCGTTTCGACGACAACAAGGGCGAGTCGTATGCGATGCGGAGTAAGGAAGATGCGCAGGATTACCGTTACTTCCCCGATCCCGACCTGATCCCGCTCGATGTATCCGATGCCTGGATCGAGGAGATCCGGGGCCGTCAGCCGGAGTTCCGCCCGGAAAAGATGGCCAGATACCGTGAGGAGTACGGGATCCCCGATTACGATATCGGGATCATCACGGACAGCAAGCATATGGCGGATCTGTTCGAAGAGGCGACGAAACTGTCCGGGCAGCCGAAGAAAGTCTCCAACTGGCTGATGGTCGAGACCCTTCGCCTGCTGAAGGAAAAGAATATGGATCCGGAAGACATCCGTTATTCGCCGAAGCACCTGGCGGATCTGATCGGGCTGACCGACAAAAAGGTCATCAACTCCACGGTGGCCAAGGAAGTCTTCGAGGTGATGTTTGACGAGGACATCGATCCCGTGAAATATGTCGAGGAAAAGGGACTGAAACAGGAAAACGATGCGGGGGCGATCAAGGCGATCTGCGAGCAGGTGATCGCGGAGAATCCGCAGTCGGTGGCAGACTACAAGGCAGGAAAAGAGAAGGCCATCGGGTTCCTCGTCGGACAGACGATGAAGGCCGCCAAAGGGAAGGCGGATCCGGGAACCGTGAACCAATTGCTGAAGGAGTTATTGCAGTAGGGCAATGTCATATCGTTTCTTTATCGGAGGCTCCGGCTCGGGCAAGAGCCGGGCGCTGCAGGAAGAGATCATAGAGCGCGCGCAGGCTGATCCGGCACGACAGTTTATCATTGTCGTGCCGGATCAGTTTACTATGCAGACGCAAAAGGAAGTGGTGGAGCGCCACCCGCGAAAAGGCATCATGAATATCGATGTCCAGAGCTTCGGGCGGCTCTGCTACCGGATCGGCGGCGAAGTCGGCGGACCGGAGCGGATCGTGCTGGACGATACCGGAAAGAACCTGATCCTGCGCCATCTGGCTGCGGGACTGGGCGGCGAGCTGACGACCATCGGATCGTCGCTGAAAAAGACCGGCTATATCCACGAGGTCAAATCCGTGATCTCCGAGTTCATGCAGTACGGGCTCGGGACGAAGGATGTGGAGAAGCTGATCGACTATAGTTCCGGTCACCCGCTCCTTCGGGGAAAACTCAAAGACGTGAACCGTCTCTATGCCGCCTTCGAGGAATACCTTGGGGAGAAGTACATCACCAAGGAGGAACGTCTGGATGTTCTGGCATCCGATATCGCCCATTCGGAGAATCTGAAGGGGGCCGTGATCGCCTTTGACGGCTTTACCGGATTTACACCCGTGCAAAATAATGTTATTACGCAAATGTTAGGTGTATGCAGCGAGCTGATCTTTACCGTTATCCTTCCGGCAGAGGAGCTGGAAAGCTATCGTGGAGAAAACGATGATCATCTTCTGTTCTCCCTGAGTATGAAGACCATGCGTTCCGTCTCGCAGCTGGCACATGATGCGGGAGTCCCTCACGGAGAGGACCGTCTCTTTTTCGGCAGACCGGTCCGTCGCTATGAGGGAAGGCCGGTGCTGGCACATCTGGAGCAGTCGCTCTTCCGGCGGGGGGCAAAGCCGTATCCTGCGCTGCCCGGAGATACTCCCGGCGGGACGGCACAGAGCACGACGGGTCCGGAGCTCTCTCTTTTTACGGCAGCGGACCCCGGAGCGGAACTGAAGGAGATCTTTTCCAGAATACGGAAACTCTGCTGCGAGGAGGGGATGGCATACCGGGAGATCGCGGTCGTCTCCGGGGATCTCGAACGTTATGTCCCGGATGCGCAGCGGCTGGCTGCGGAGTACGGGATCCCGCTCTTTATCGACCGGAACCGGAAACTTGCGCTGAACCCGTTTACGGAGTTCCTTCGCGGAGTCTTCCTGACGGTCCGGGACGGATTCCGGGTCGAGCATGTCCTGCAGCTGTATAAGAGCGGACTCGCGGGACTGACCCCGGAAGAGGTCTGCGTCATGGAGAACTATCTCTATGCGACGGGAGTCCGCTCGGCGAAGGCCTGGGAGCGGGCGTTTACAAGGCGTCCGCGCTACATGGAAGGTGACGACGCGGCGATGGAGGAGGTCAACGGCTGTCGCGAGCGTACGATGCGGCTCCTCGCTCCGTTATGCCGGCTCCCGAAAGAGACGGACGCGGGGACGATCAGCGCCGCGCTGTATGAGATCCTCCGGGAAAACGGGATCTATGAAGCGCTGGAGGCCTATGCGGACAGCTTCCGGGAGAGTGGAGACGAAGCAAGACAGAAGGAATACGAACAGATCTACCGTATCATCCTCGAACTGACGGAGCAGATCACGGATCTTCTGTCCGGTGAGACGCTTACGATCGCGGAGTATCTGGAGATCCTGGAAGCCGGGATCTCGGAGATCAAAGTAGGGGTGCTTCCGCAGGATGTGGACCGGGTGGTCCTGGGGGATATGGAGCGTACCCGCTTAAAACCGATCCGCGTATTATTCTTTGCCGGATGCAATGACGGGGTCATCCCGGGGAGCAATGTTTCCGGCGGGCTCATCTCGGATACGGACCGGGAGTTTCTCTCCCTCTCCGGAATGCCTCTCGCACCGACTCCGAGAGACCGGATGTATATCCAGCGGCTGTATCTTTATCATGTGCTGAGCCGGCCGTCCGAGCGTCTGATCCTTTCCTGCAGTGCCAGGGACCGGAGCGGTGCTTCCGTCCGGCCCTCCTATCTGCTGGGGCGGATCCGGGCCCTGTTCCCGTTTCTTGCGGCGGAGGACATCGGCGGCCGGAACGCGAAAGAGCGTGTGGAGGCGGCCGGACGCTATACGGAAGAACTGCCGGGGATGCTTTCGGAGTATGCCCTAGGGACGCTGCCTGCCGAGGAGGAGCCGGTGCTGTCCGCGATCTTTGCGGATGCCGGGAAGCGGGATCCGGAGCTGGCGGATACGCTGGTGTCCAACGCCTTTTACCGTTATCTGCCGGAGCGTCTTTCCGGAAAATGTGCGAGAGGGCTGTACGGGACGGTGTTGTCCGGGAGCGTCAGCCGCTTGGAACAGTATGCGTCCTGCGCATACCGGCATTTCCTGCGCTACGGGATGCACCTGAAGCCGAGGGAGGGAAATCTCCTGACGAGGCCCGATATCGGAACGCTCTGCCACGGGATCCTGGAAGGCTTCGGAAAAGTCCTCGCGGAGGAGGGACTCCGCTGGAGCGAGGTCGAAGAAGAAAAAGCGGAGCAGATCCTGGAAAAGGTGTCCCTGCAGGTGCTCGGGGAGTTCGGTACCCAGCGGATCTACCAGGATGCGGCGACTGCCTGGAGGTACGAACAGATGCTCCGGATCCTGCGCCGCAGCGTATCGGTCATGCGTTACCAGCTTTCCAGGGGGAAGTTCGAGCCGGCGGCCTACGAGCAGGGCTTCGAAGAATGCCTGCAGATCCCGGGAGGGGAGATGCGCCTTGCCGGAAAGATCGACCGGATCGACCGGATGGATTCCGGAGACCGGCGCTATCTGAAAGTCGTGGACTACAAATCCGGAAAACGCTCGCTGGATTATGCGGAACTCTATGCGGGAAGACAGCTGCAGCTTCCGGTCTATCTGGCGGAGGCGGGAAAACTCATGCAGAAGAGTTCGCCCGGGAAGGAGGTCGTTCCGGCGGCAGTCTACTATTACAATCTGCAGGATCCGATCCTGGATCCCGCGACTCAGCCGGCGGACCTGTATACCGTGATGCGTTCGAAGGGGCTGGCACTGGATCTGCCGGAGGTCCTGCACGGGATCGACGACCGGCATAGCGGAAGATCCGATGTTGCGGATCTTTCCTGGAAAAACGACGGGACGCCGGATCGTTATGCCCGTGTGGCAAGTCCGGAAGAGATGACGGCGCTTCTGCATTTTACGGAGCGGAAACTTAAGCAGCTCGGTGCGGAGATCCTGTCCGGAGAAAAGGGCGTCTGCCCGGCAAAGAAAGAGGTCTGTGAATCCTGCGATTACCGGGAGTGCTGTCCGTTTGATTTAAGGACCCCGGGCTACCGGACGGGCGGGGAGTCACTGACACAGGAAGAAGCAAAGAAACGGATCACACAGACGAAAGAGGAACCCATTGGCTAAGATCTCATACACAGCCGAACAGCAGGCGGTCATCGACCTGCGCCATGCGAATCTGATCGTATCCGCGGCGGCGGGGAGCGGAAAGACGGCGGTCCTGACGGAGCGCATCCTTTCCCTGCTGACGGACGGGGAGGAGCGCGCCGAGATCGACCGTATGCTGATCGTTACATTTACCAAAGCGGCAGCGGCGGAGATGCGGGAGCGCATCGGCCGGGCGATCGAAGCGTACTGCGCGGATCACCCCGGGGATGTGCATATGGAGCGGCAGGGGACGCTGCTCTACAATGCCCAGATCACGACGATCGACAGTTTCTGCCTCTGGGTCGTACGGAATCATTTTTCACAGATCGATCTCGACCCCGGCTTCCGCATCCTGGATGAGGCGGAAAAAGCGCTGCTCTTTAAGGATGTCACGGAGGAACTGCTGGAGGACGAGTTTCGGGAGAAACGGCCGGACTTCCTGCATCTTTGCGAGTGCTACTGTCCGGACGCAAAGACGGATGCACTCATCGGGATGATCAGTACGCTTTACGAATATGCGATGAGCCATCCGTGGCCGGAAAAATGGCTGAAGGAAGCTGCGGCTGGGGAGGCGGAAGAGGGCGGCCCGGAGGCAAGGGCCTGGTACCCCTGTCTTCGTTCCGATGCCGATCGGCTGATCGCGGACCTTCACCGGACGGCCGGACGCGCTCTGCAGAAAGCGCAGGCCGAAAACGGTCCTTCCGCATATGTGCCGCAGGCTGCGACGCTGAGCGCATTGGCAGAGGAGCTCGAACGGGAACCGGGTCATGACCGGCGGGTACGGATCCTTGCGCTGACGGAGATCCCGGCCCTGAAAGGCGGGAAGAAAAAGAAGGAAGACGTGCTGCTTCGCGAGCAGGCGAAAGAACTGCTCGGGCAGTGTAAAAAGATACTGCAGGAACTGCAGGGGTATTACGGGCAGGATTCGGAAACTTTCGCCCGTCTGCAGGAGAAGATCGCGGGCAATGTTTCGGCGCTCGTTCGCCTGACGCTGTCGCTGTCGGAGCGCTTTTCCGCTGCCAAGCGGGAGCGGAATGCGCTGGACTTTTCGGATATGGAGCATTTTGCGCTCCGTATCCTTTTGAAAGAGGAAAACGGCGTCCCTGTTCCGACGGAGGCCGCGAAAGAATACCGGGAGTATTTTGCCTGCGTCTGCGTGGATGAATACCAGGACAGCAATTATGTGCAGGAATATATCTTAAAAAGCGTGGCACGTGAGGATAACTATTTCTGCGTGGGAGACATCAAGCAGAGCATCTACCGTTTCCGGCTGGCGCGCCCGGAGATCTTTCTGAAAAACTATGAGTCGTCGGGAGATACGGGGATCGACCGCAGGATCGACTTGAACCGCAATTTCCGAAGCCGCAGGGAAGTGATCGACTTTATCAATGCGGTCTTTTCGCAGATCATGCGTAAAGATACCGCCGGGATGGAGTACGACGAAAAAGCGAGGCTTTACCCGGGGGCGGATTATCCCGAAGCGGAGGAGGGACTCTACGGCGCGGAACTGCTGACGCTTCGCGCGACGGAGGGCATCCCGGAGGGGGTTCTCGCAGAGGATCCCGAAGAGGACGGGGAAGAAACGGAGGAAAACGACGGGACCGGAACCGGAAAAAAACTGACGAAACGGGAGCTGGAGTGCTGGCTGGCCGCCGACCGGATCCGCCGTATGGTAAGAGAAAAAATGCCGGTCTGGGACCGGAAGAAAAACGCGTACCGTCCGGTCCGTTACCGGGATGTTGCGATCCTCGCCCGCTCGACGAAGGGCTACGCGGATCCTGTCAAAAAGATCTTTTCGGAGTACGGGATCCCGGTCTATGCGGGGGCGCAGAGCGGATATTTCGGAAACCGCGAGATCCGGCTCATCATGAACGTGCTCCGGGTGATCGATAACCCGATGCAGGACGTCCCGCTCTACGATGTTCTGACCGGATATCTGAAACTGTTTACCGAGGAGAGCATCGCGGCGCTCCGGGCGAAAAAGACGCAGGGTTCGCTCTACCGGCTGCTGAAGGCGGCAGCAGAGGAGGGGGATGCGGAAGCGCGGGACAGCGCCTTACGTTTCTTCGCATGGCAGGAAGAAAAGAGCGCAAAGGCAAAATATGTCACGGTACGGGAACTTCTGGAGGAACTGCTGACGGACCGGGGCTTTCTGTCTGCGGTCACGGCACTTCCCGGAGGGATCCGCCGCAGGGAGAATCTGAAACTCCTGCTGGAAAAAGCATCTGATTACGAAAAGACCAGTTACCGGGGACTGTATTCTTTCATACGCTACGTCGAGCGGATCCGGGAAGCGGGGATCGAACAGGGAGAGGCCGAACTGCTGGATGAGAACGCGGACGTGGTCCGGCTGATGACGATCCACAAAAGCAAGGGGCTGGAGTTTCCCGTTGTGATCTGTATGGGTCTTTCCGGGCGCTTTGAGACACGGAGCAAAGCGCCGTCGTGCCGGATGGATTCGGAATACGGCATCGCTCTCGATGCCATTGATACTAAAGCGCGGATCCGGCAGGCGGGGCTTAAAAAAATGCTGCTGGCCGGAAAGGAAAAAGCGGAAGAACTCGCGGAGAACATGCGGGTGCTTTATGTCGCACTGACCCGTGCGATGGAAAAACTGATCCTGACGGATGTGATCGTAAAGGACCGGACGGAGGGGATTCCGGAAGCGGACCGGTACTCAATTCTCCACGCCTCTTCCATGATGGACTGGATCCGTATGGCGCTTGCCGCGGGCAATTGCCCGGGGTACCGCGGCGTCTGCTGTGACATTTCGGACCTGTCGGAAAACATCCTCGCGGATACGGCGCGGGCAACGGTCAGCCTAAAGGCACTGTATGAAGGCGGTATCCCTGCGGACGAAGAGCTTGCCGGACTCCTGGAGGCGGCGAGGGAACGGGTTTATTCCCATGAGGAACTCCGCGGTCTCTACACCAAGACCAGCGTTTCGGAATTAAAACGGGCGGCTTATGAGGACGAAGAGGCAAAAGAGGTATTTGTGCAGAAGGAGCGGGAGGAATACATCCCGGGCTATGTGCGCAAAACGGAGGAAGGCTATGCCGGGGCAAAGCGGGGAAGCGCCTTCCACCGCTTTCTGGAGCTGCTGGATTTTGCTTCGCTTCCCGCGGGAGCATCCGCCGGTGCGGCGAATCTGCCCGCAGGCGGGGAGGAAGAATGGCTGAAAAGTCAGGCGGCGGGTTTTGTGAAAAGCGGAAGGCTGACGGCGGAGGAGTCGTCACTTCTGATCTTCCCGAAACTCCTTCCCTTTATCAAAGGAAAAACGGCCGGGAGGATGCGGGATGCTGCAAGGTCCGGCAGGCTCCGCCGCGAGCAGCCGTTTTTCATCGGCGTGAGTGCGTCGCGTATGGATCCGTCCTTCCCGCCCTCCGAGACCATCCTCATCCAGGGCGTCATCGATGCTTACTGGGAGGAGGATGAGGAGCTGATCCTGCTGGATTATAAAACGGACCGGGTCGACACTCCGGAGGAACTGGAAAAGCGTTACCGTACGCAGCTTCAGATCTATGCGGAGGCTCTGACACAGCTGACGGGAAAGCGGGTCAGGGAGGCTCTGATTTGTTCTTTTGCGCTGGAGCGGACGATCACAGTTCAAATTGACATTCCCGTGTAATTTGGTATAATTGGTTCTGTGTATGCTCGGGTGTTCTGAGCGGGAAATGGGGGACCTCAATTATTATGAATGACAAATATCCTTTGGCGCTGCCGGAAGGTACTGTGCTTGCTGGTCAATATGTGATCGATAAAGTGCTCGGACAGGGCGGTTTTGGTATTACGTATCAGGCGACGGATCAGAAGACCGGAGAGCGCGTGGCGGTCAAGGAGTTTTTCCCGGATACGATGGCAACGCGCCAGGATCTGGTGGTGATGCCGTTCAGCGGAGAGCGCGGCGCCAGCTATGATTACGGAAAAGACCGTTTCCTGGAGGAGGCGCAGACTCTCGCGCAGTTCCTCGGAAACGAGAATATCGTACATATCCACAGTTATTTCGAAGAAAACGGTACGGCCTATTTTGTGATGGATTTCGTCGAAGGCACGAGTTTTGACGTATACATCCGTGAACACGGCGGTAAGCTTGGCTGGGAGGAGACGACGAAGATCCTGATCCCGATCATGGATGCCCTCGGAGCCGTTCACAGCAAGGGCATCGTACACCGCGACGTGACACCGGACAATATCTTCATCACGAAGGAAGGTACGGTGAAACTGCTGGATTTCGGTGCGGCGAGATACAGTCTCGGGGATAAGAGCCGGAGTCTGGATGTCGTGCTCAAGCACGGATTTGCACCGAAGGAGCAGTATACGAGACGGGGACGTCAGGGCCCGTACACCGATGTGTATGCGCTTGGCGCGACCTTTTACTATGCACTTACCGGAAAACGTCCGCCCGACAGCGTCGAGCGGATCGACGAGGATGAACTGATCGCACCGAGCTCGCTGGGTGTCAAGCTTCCGAATGCGGCAGAGGATGCGATCCTTACCGCGCTCAATGTGCAGCCGGCAGAGCGCTTCCAGTCCATGGAAGCCTTTAAGCGCGCGATGCAGGGCTCGGAGAACGAGCCGGCAGCAGCCGGTAACGGTAACGGAGCACAGACTGCAGCTGCGGGAGCGGCAGCAGGTGCAGCGGCAGCGTCGGCCGGAAATGCGGCCGCTGCAGCAAACAATACGGCACCGGCAGCGAACAATGCGATGCCGCAGCAGCCGATGCAGCAGCCTCCTCAGGGACAGGTGCAGGGACAGCAGCCGATCGCGCCTTCCCAGATGATCTCTCCCTCCGTGATGATGACACCGGAGCAGGCGGCGATGTACGGCGCGCAGATGCAGGCATCGACCCCGCCGAAAAAGAAGAGCAATGCGGGTCTCGTTATCGGTATCATCGCAGCGATCCTGCTTCTTGCAGGCGGCGGTGTTGCAGCATATTTCTTCCTTTTGGGAGACGGTGCGGATGACCGTCGGAGTGCCCGGAATGAAAGCGACCGGGATGACGATGATGATGACGACGATGATGACCGCAGACATTCTTCACGGCGTGATAATGATGATGACGACGATGACGATGATAACCACGGCAGCGACCCGGGAGATACCCCGGTAGTGCCGGAGCCGGAACCGGAGCCCGAACCGGAGGTCGCCGAGATCAAGTATACGATCTTCGGTGCGAATTCCGGAGAGCTTCTTCCGGATGTGGAAGTGGAACTGATGGACGATTACGGCAATACGGTCGGGGTAACGACTACGGGTTCCGACGGCAGAGCGGTCTTTTCGGTTGAGCCCGGAGATTATACCATTTTCTGCAGCGCGGACGGTTATACGACCAGAGCCCGGGAATTCTGGGCAGGCACCGAAGGGGTGGACCGCAATA
>Ga0310694_10001382_pt1 | contig 27699 bp, 26 predicted proteins | sample 174DNAGHGhighgp2_FD_203884 | JGI IMG/M metagenome (GOLD analysis project Ga0310694, IMG submission 203884) | Sheep rumen microbial communities from Palmerston North, Manawatu-Wanganui, New Zealand - 1742 DNA GHGhigh gp2 (v2) (version 2) | ecosystem: Host-associated > Mammals > Digestive system...
TGTCATCAAGATAATGAAACAGACCTCCTACAGTATAACCACAGGACTCTGCCAAGTCTATCGTTACGATTGTATTACGTCCAACACCGAGTATATAAATAGTTTTGTCCACTTGCTTTGAAATTATTTCGTCCTACCTAAATATTTTAATCCAATGGATTCTCCTTAAAAACATTATTTAAAATTACAACACTACCCAGTCAACAGGAAAGATGTCACCAGGAATCCAGCCATTAGCAAACCAATTCTTAGGATAAACAACCAGTCTGTTTCGTTTGTTCAGAAACGCAGCCCAATAACTGAATGTGCTATTTGCAATAATATTCGCTGATGCTTGACTCATCAAATACATATCATAAATACTCTCTTTACCTGTATTCCAGTCAATATATTCAGCATTTTCTACCTGAATATTCTCCTTGACCCACGCAATGTCGTCGGAGAAAAAAAAGAAACGGACAGAAGTTCCAAGTTTCTCACGACACAAAGCGATAGCCTGAGAATAATAGTCTGCACCAAGCATCGTAAAGCGCTTTTGGTTTTGGGGAAGTAGATAGTCACCCCTACGTACATGTATCGCAACACTTTCTCCCTCTCTCATTAATTCAACTATCCTCTTATTACGTTCAGATAATGGTAGCTGCTTGTAGGAGATATCGAACCCCTCATGCAGGAAATACTGTTTGTCCACCCAGTAGCCCCACACAAAAATGTCACTTTTCCTCTGTGCCCTACCATCTTGGAAATACATGAATTTCTTGCATATCCCATATTTGTTCAGTCGCCAAACCAACCAATACAGCCATGAATAAAAAACAGGAGCTTTCTTCAGGCTGACATCAAAATATTTATCTAATTCAAAACCATTATGATCGTAGTCAGAATAATAGTAGCAAACATCTTGATGGTTTACATATTTCTGCCATGTATACATTCCATACTGGAATATCTGATTGCCAAGTCCTCCTTTGAAAAGTATTACTAATTTCATTTTCTATTTTACATTTATGTATAGTTATTCTAATTGGGATAGACGATTTTTTTAACTTTACAATACAGCAAGCCAGTTCACGCCCCCCCTCTATTTACAAACCAAAAACAAAATGATCTTAATGCTGTTACAATATAATGTGCAGTTACACATGACAGCCATGTGATTACCACAAGAAAGCAAAGCTTCAACACAAAAGAAGGCTCAGCTGAATATGTCGCCAATGACACGTATTCGCGGTCAAAGAACTGATAGATGCCATTCATGACACAGATAGCGAATACGCTCTTTGCCACGCTGTTGATAAAAACAGAATGGAAACAATAGCTTTTGAAAAAATAGAAAATAGATATCGACGAAGCGATGATGAGTGGGCTACAATCGAGGTGGAAGTTGATAATTCTTTTATCCATTACCACAGAGCCACCGATATTAAGAGCAAGTATTATCAGTGTACAACCTACAAATATTGCCAAGGCTTGCCGACGTTTGAGAAAATCATCAGCATAAAGACGTATATATCGGCCTATAAGATACGAAAAGAGAAAACACGTAAAACACTTTCCGCCGCCACCGACGATGCTGTCATTACTATGTCCAATTGTCAGTGTGGGTAATAAAGACAAAGTGATGAACAGAATCAGCAGAAGGCGGTTAAACTGTCTGCGGTTGATACCCCTTATCATCACGTCAATGTATGGCGCTATCAGCATAAGCAATAAGTAGCAGGCGATAAACCAATGAGTGTAGCAAGGAATAACTAATAAAGAGCCAATAGCTGTTATTGAAAAACCATGCACAAAAAATCCCGCTAGCAATGCATAGATTGTTGTAAGTACCATCAGTTCCACGAACTTGCTGCGATTCCAAACAACACCAAAATAACCTGACGTAAGAATAAAGCACGTCACTCCAGTGTTACAGACACCGTTGATAAAAAAACCAAGGAACATATTGGCACTCGAAGCATGATTCCAGTCAATCAAAGAATAACAATGCATCATGACAATGCCTGAAACACTGAGTAAACGCAATAGCTCTATGCTTGAGTTTCGAGTCTTTTTTTCCATTCTTTAAAATCCGCGGCTTTATAATTAAATCCTCCATCCTCCTGTTGCTCTCAATATGCTACCAGACACCATAGAGGAACCATCTGACATCATAAGAACTAAGGTGTCGATATAGTCGGTTCTCTCACACATACGCCCCATTGGATGCTGGGCGCCAGCCCATTCGCGTAGTTCTGCTTCTGTCATGCCCTGCGATTTACGTAAAGCGACTTCACCTTCTGTTGGAGTCCAACCAAGAGTCAGATAGTTTGCTCGAATATGATCACAAGCATAATTCTGCCAGATATGATCAACCAAAGTAAGTAGCACACCCTTAGAGCAAGCGTATGCTGCTCTATCCTTCTCGCCACCCCATGCATGAGGTGACCCCGTAACAACAATAGAACCTCCACCATTCATGCGCATATATTTAACAGCCTGTTGGCAACAGAAAAAAGCTGCCCGGAAATTAATACGCATAACAGCATCAAATGTATCCACATCACATGTGTCCAGAGGTGAAACTGGAGTTATACCAGCATAATTGAAGAAGCCATCTATCTTTCCGAATTTTGCATATGCCTCATCAAATAGTTTCATGCAATCTTCAACTTTATTCAGGTCGGTATAGACGAATAGTCCTTCTGTACCATAAACTTTCATCAGGCGTATTGATTTCATAGCAGCTTCCTCATCGCGACCACCTATCACAACCTTTGCCCCATTCATGGCAAAAGCTTCTGCCGCAGCTCTGCCGACACCTTTAGTTCCGCCAGATACCACAATAACTTTCCCTTCAAGTTTTTTTTCCATGGGGATATATTATATTCTATTTACATCAAAGCCTTTCAAAGTCATGAGATTACCATCTGTATCGTAAACCTTTATCTTATCCTGATACTCTTTCAAAGTTGCGACAAGCTGCTCTTTTGTATCACAAACCATATAGAGACGATTCAACACTTGTTTTTCAGTTCCAATCCATGAATCATCAATAGTATCGCCTTCATGGATACGCTGGATATTGATATGAACACGCGAATCATTATCCACATCGTCAAGGCCTTCTATCCTTGCAACCTTGCCTTTCTTTAACAACGTCCATAAAGTTGCAGCATATTTACCCTGGAAGTATGCATCATCCTGTTTTTCCAAATCAATATTACCTTCAGAACCTGTCAGTGCAAAGCGAATCAACATTTCACGCTGGTCGAACCCATTGATTGCTTTAATGTGAAGATGAGGTGCTTCGCCCTGAAGGCGAAAACCTGGGTCATAAACATAGAAATCGCCATCCTCATAAAACGCCTGCATCAGTAACACACCATTACGAATACCTATATCCTTGAACATACGAACTGCATTATTATGCATACGGCTGAAATAGTTTTTAATATACTTTGAAGGATATGTTGCTCCTAAGCATACGCGGCTCAATCCAGGTTGTTCGTCTGTTGTATATCTGTCAGCAATGCATGAAAGACTACAATAACCATCTTTGAAGGTATAATAAACGAAACAATCCTCGCATTCACCCATATAACGCTCTACAATGAAGCGTTTGCAATTCGACACCTCTAACGCCTTTGCGACTGCCTCTTTCAACTCCTCAGATTTATGGCACACTGTCATACCCATGCCGCTGCGACCATCAACTGGTTTAACCATCACAGGGAACTTTATCTTCTCAATGTCTTCTGGATTCAGGTTCTCATCGAGGAAGTATTCTGGTACACCATGAATCCCATAGCGTTCACATGTAGCTTTAAACACGTCTTTATAGGCGAAGATATCGACTATCTCCTGGGTAGCATAGCTTGGAATCCCAAGTGCAGCACATACTTTACAATAAGCAGGCACAAGTATGTCGGCAACACCAACAAGTACGCCATCAACCTGCTCATCACGAGCTAATGACACAACTGCTGGTACGTCCATACCATTCACTTCAAACGATTTCCATGCTACTCTTTTGGCAGGTTCGTTGGGAACATTGCTAGTCACAATGGTCTTCACCCCCATTCGATTAGCGATTTCCACCAAGGGGACCGTTTCAGAGTTTCCTCCAAGAATGAGGAGTTTTTTGCCTTCTAATTCCATATTTTAATATTGTCATTTTACGTTAATCTATGATAATTGATTCTCCCATTGTCATGAGTAGATACTTCTGCTGAGGACATTTTTCTGCCATTATTTCCATAAACAGACCTGGCAGTCCTTTATGAGTAGCAAATAGTCCATAATGGCAAGGAATGGTCAATTGAGGATGCAAAGCTTTGCTCAACTCGACACAATCGTCTTCATTAAGATTACCATATGCTCCATTAATAGGCGCTATCATGATGTCTATTGGTCCTTTGCCAAGATATTCTTCTTTCCTGTCCAGACGTAAACAAGTATCACCTGCGACCATAATACGCTTTCCATCAACCTCGATAATAACCCCTACTGCATCTGGTGCTAAATTTCCATGATCACAATTTATGAAATGCAGGGTAAAATCACCAGCCTTGCAAGAATCCAAAGGCCTAACATAGGTGACTCTATTTTCATCCAACGATGTTTCATTAACGAACCTCTTGCAATCAACCGATGCGAATAATCTTGTATGAGGATTTGACATCATGAATGGCATAGAGTCTACGTCATAATGATCGAAGTGAGGATGAGTAGCTATGACATAATCAAAAACAACCTCCTGTGGACTAAGTATTTTAGGCAATAATCTTTTAAAACCAATATGCCCTTCAAAGCGTTCACCACAATCAGACAAATAAAGATCTATTGCTAAAGTTTGGCCAGATTTACTTTTAATAATAAAACCAGCCTGTCCTACATAAAACAAATGTATCGCACCAGTCGGTGCAGCCAATAAATTAATTGCAAACGTATTCATTAGTTTATCCAACAATACAGCTTAGGACTCTTTTTATATCTTCCTCACTCAACTCGTGATGCATCGGCAGGCAGATTACCTCGTCGGCCATCTTTGTAGCCACAGGCAGATTCTCGGGCGTGGCACTCTCCAAGCCGCGATAGGTGGAGAACGTACTGATGAGCGGGTAGAAGTAGCGGCGCCCCCAAACGCCCTGCTCCCTCATCTTGTAGTATAGTTCATCGCGCGTCATGCCATACTTCTTCGCGTCAACAAAGATGGGGAAGTAAGAGTAATTATGGCGCACGCCCGGCATGTCTTCCCAGTAGGTGATGCCCTCAACACCACGCAGTGCCTCGCGATAGCGGATGGCCACCTGATGGCGCGCCTCGATGGCAACGTCTACCTGGCGTAGGTTCAGCAGTCCGTACGCGGAACGCATCTCGTCCATCTTCGAGTTGATGCCTGGGGCGACAACCTCCGTCTCACCTGCAAAGCCAAAGTTCTTCAAGTAGTCAATGCGCTGCTTGGTCTTCTCGTCATGCATGACCATAGCGCCACCCTCGATGGTATTGAAGACTTTCGTGGCATGGAAACTCAGCGTCGACATATCGCCAGCGTTGAGGATGCTCTTTCCATCAACCTCCACACCAAAGGCATGGGCTGCGTCGTAGATGACCTTCAGACCGTACTTGTCGGCAATCTGCTGGATGGCTTCCACGTCACAAGGCTTACCGTAGACATGGACCGGCATGATAGCCGTGGTCCTCGGCGTGACGGCGGCCTCAATCTTGTTGGGGTCAAGACAACCGCTCTTAGGGTCAATATCGACAAATACCGGTTTGATGCCATTCCACCACAGAGCGTGGGTTGTAGCGACAAACGAATAGGGGGTGGTGATGACCTCGCCAGTGATGCGCAAAGCCTGTAGAGCCGTAATGAGCGGCAACGTGCCGTTCGTGAAAAGGCTCACATAGGGTACCTTCAGGTACTCTGCCAGCGCCCTCTCCAGTTGCTGATGGAAACTTCCATTGTTGGTAATCCACTTGCTGTCCCATATCTCCTTTAGCAGTTCGTGGAACTCCTCCAGATTAGGCAACAATGGCGAAGTAACGGTTATGATGTCTTTATCCATGTTCAAATACTATTAATTTCCGTTGCAAAAATACGTATTTTAGTTGGAAGTTCCAAATAATTATCGATGTTAGTGTGAAAAAAGGATAATAAGCGCCGCTTATTCTGCAATACCCAAGGCTTATTCCGCTATAAGCGGCACTTATCCTGAGTCCATATAAGAGACTAGCGGAGTTTACAACAGTTGATAATGTTGATTTAGGCAGAGATATACCTATGCTGGTCGGAAATGCCTTTAGATATAGGGGGAACTGAGAGGTAAGTGTGCCGTGGAGAGTTACCTCAGAGGTACCTAATACCTACCTCAGAGGTACCTCTGAAGAAAAAACTATCTCTTCTTCCTTATGAAGTCAATACACTCCTCCATCACCTTCGCCTGTAGCAGCTTCATCACGCCAGCATACAGCACGGCAGCCATCAAGATACGAGCAGCTAGGAGCAGGGGAAGACTGGTGATGGGCAAGGTGACGAAGTAGGTAGCTACCATCACCAGCAGGCTCACTCCCAAGAAAGGAACGATATCTTTTAGGACATCAATGAAACGTATTCTGACTAGGTTATGGGTCAGCAGATGCCAGACACCAAGCCACAAGATAGTAAACAAAGAAATAGCCCAGACAATGGCCTCGACGCCCTCTTTACGTAGCAACACCACAAGAACGAGTTGAACGACCATCTGTCCGATGTTACACCACATATAGACGTCGGAACGTCCACTGGTAATTGCAACATTTTGATAGAGGACGTAGAAAGGCATAAAAGCGCCCCCGACGCATAGGATCTGGAGCAGAGGTATGCTCTCGCGCCATTTCTCGCCAATAGTGACAAGGATGAATTCATGAGACACCATAGCCAGTCCAAACAATGCCGGAAAAGAAAGGAAGGCTGTAAAACGCATGAGTTTATGGAAGACTCTTGTCTCTCGGGCATGTTCATCGGATATGGACACTAACACAGGCTGCGCTATCTGACCTATGGCATCAGCAATCGTAGTCTTCGCCATATTGTTCCATTTATTAGCTTGAGAATAGTAACCAACAGTTTCAATAGGGAGTATACGTCCGAAAATAAAGGTCAGAACATGAAAGTTGATGACCTGAACTATGTTTGTTACCAGCAATTTCACACAGAAGGAGAACATCTTCTTCACTGGTGTAAAGTCTACCTTCAGTTTTGGCAGCCACCGCACATAATAGAATCTCCCGATAAGAACACAGACGGCATATGTCAGCTGGAAACCGACCAAGCTCCAATAAGAATAACCGCTTATCGCCATCAGGATACCGACAGCTCCGGACAAGATGAGTGACGAAACTGCAATGACGGCTATCTCGCGGTTCATCATGTTCTTTGTCAGATAGGTACCGCTGGTAAGTCCCAACGCCGACAATGGTAACGTCAGAAAAAGCACTCTGGAAACAACTGTCAGGCAAGGCTGGTGGAAAAACAATGCTATGAGTGGAGCACAGAGAAACAGGATAATATACAGAGAAAGACTTACCAGAATATTGAACCAAAAAACAGAGTTGTAATCATTATCCGTTGGTTGTTTCATATTGATGAGGCCCGTACCCAAACCGCTTGACTGCAACATAGACGCTACGGCAGAAAAGATGGTCAGCACACCAACAATGCCATAATCTGCTGGTGTAAGGTTACGGGCTAGGACAATGCCCAAGACAAGGTTCAACACCTGAGTCATACCGTTATTCAGTGCTCCCCAGAACAGTCCTTTCGCCGTTTTCTCTTTTAATGTCTCTGCCATATTTTGCGTGCAAAGATAAACAATAATATTAAATTAGCAAAGGAATAACAGGGAAAATGCAGACGAGTGTTCCCCAACCTACGGGAAAGGTTGCGTTTCATGTTTTATGTTTCATGTTTTATGAAAAATCTAAATTAACGTTTTTTTGAGAAAAACGGCACATTTATTTTATTCTGCTATGACCTCAAGATTTCTTCGGAAGTAGCTTTACAGAAGGGACTTTCAGGGGATGAGGCATTGGGCGTATATCCGCTCATGAAATTTTATTTCGAATAATTTGGAGCATTCACATTTTCTTTTTATCTTTGCAGCATTGATATGAATGAAAATGCAAGAAAGCAATTGTTTCGTAAGTTGAAGAAGGAGAACTGCTTTTGGTCTTACGATGTGTCGAAAATGAGGTCCATTTCCGATGAGTCTCTTATTGAGTATGTTCTTTTATATCTTGACATCAAAGATATCGACCAGATTTTCCTGCTTTTTGGATATAAGAAAGTGAAGCGTGTTTGGCTAGATCGTGTTGCACCACAGGGGGAGATGTTCAGGCCTTACAACATACTTTATGCTTGGTATTACTTTGGTGCTAAGCGGCCAGAGGCATACGTTAAAAGCATTGAAACCAGACATATGAACCGAATAATGGCTGTATGAATACGGAACGTTCAAAGTCGTTGGCGCCACATACAGGAAAAGTGTTTGAGGCCATTTCCAAATTAGAGTGCATCAAACCTTTCACGCTTGTAGGTGGTGCAGCTTTGTCATTGCAGATAGAGAAGCGCCAAAGTGAAGACCTATACTTCATGAAATGGCTTGCCAAACGAAATGAAAAGCCAGAAGTCAACTGGCCCTCCATCTTGAAGGAGTTAGAAAGCATCGGCTCCGTCAGGAACTACGACGTTATTGGATTCGACCAAGTGGTTTTTAATTTCGAAGATGTGAAGTTGTCATTCTATGCTGCACCACGTAAAGCCATTCCAACTATGAGAAGGATTCCTTATCTCAATAATCTTTATCTTGCCGATATAGAATCCATAGGAGCAATGAAAATGGAGACAATGCTTCGTCGAGCAAAGTTTAGGGATTATTATGATATTTACTCGATAATAAAGGAGGGGGGCGACATCGATAAAATGATTTCCGCTGCATTAGAGCACTCAGAGCACAAGTTGCGTACACGTGGTTTATTCAAGATGTTGACAACTGGACAGAATTTCATCAAGGAAAAGGGTTTTGAGGAACTAATGCCTGTCTATGATGTCACACACATGGATATCCAAGAGTTTATCAAGGCAAAACTCTTAGAAGCGAAATCACCTCACCACCTCAAAATATCAGGGACAGAACTTTTGTAGAAAGGACTTGCAATGATGGAGACAAACGTTCAGAAGAAACCCCGTTTAGAGTGGCTTGACGCCCTCCGCGGATTTACTATGATTATGGTAGTAGCTAACCACGTGGCCGGCATGGCTTTCGGCGAGGTGGTGAAACATTCGTCATCATTACAGTTTCTAGTAATGTTTCGTATGCCGTTGTTCTTCTTCGTTAGTGGATTCTTAGCATATAAAGCGAGTCTCACGTGGAACTGGGAAACATTGAAGACATTGCTTCTAAAGAAGATTCGAGTGCAAACGATACCAACGATTGTCTTCTTCCTTTTCGCCGCTGCCATTATTGCTAAAAAGTTTGGACCGACTGTCATATGTTGGCTGGGGATGCCACTAAAGGCCGGCTACTGGTTCACCATCGTGCTGCTCTATATGTTCGTGGTCTACTATCTCTTCTGCTTCTTCGAGAGTTTGCTGCAGAAGCGATTTCCCAAGATGCCGTCATGGTTACCCATCACCGTATTGTTCCTTATCTCACTAGTATTCTACGACACATGCTACCAGCCCAAATACTTTTCATGGGCAGCAGGATACAAGGGTAAGATAAGTGCGTTTATGGGCTACAGCAGTCTCGGAGAACTTTTCCGGTACTTCCCCTTCTTCCTTTACGGCAATATCGTACACCGCTACTGGCAGCAGGCGCAGCGAATTATGGACTCACAGTGGTTTTTCCCGACAATCATATTCATTCTCATCTATGCCTGGTTCGACTCACAAAAGTGGCACTGGCTGCGCATGGCATGGGCCATCATTCCGTTGACACTGGCACGATTCACATTGCTCACCATCGTTTTCATGTACTTCCGTCACTATGCCAAGTACTTCACGAAGATTACGATCGTCGGAGCCTCACTCCAATACATCGGACGGCGAACGCTAGACATCTACCTCATACACTACCTATTCATGCCGAACCTACCGACCATCGGTACCTTCTTCAACCAATACCGCCACAACTTCGCCATCGACACAACGCTCTCGGTGCTGATAGCCCTGCTGGTCATCGGGTTCAGTATCATCACCAGCAACATCCTGCGTATTAGTCCGTTCTCCAAGAAGTGGCTGTTCGGACGGTCGTGACATCACTAAAAAAGCGCTTCGTAATTGAAGCGCTTTTCTGTTTTTATCAGCCGACCTGACTGCCAGGTTTGACGTCTCTCGTGGTGGTGACCACGCTAAGACTCTCGTCGAAGTCGACAGCGCTGAGAATCATGCCCTGGCTCTCAATGCCCATCATCGTGCGCGGCGCGAAGTTGGCCACGAAGAGGATACGCTTGCCGATAAGCTCCTCAGGATTCTCGTAGAAGGCGGCGATACCTGAGCAAATGGTGCGGTCGGTGCCTGAACCATCGTCGATGGTGAACTGCAGGAGTTTCTTGCTTTTCTTCACTTTCTGACAATCCTTCACGAGACCGACACGGATGTCAAGTTTCTCGAAGGTCTCGAAGTCCACATTGTCTTTTACAGGAACAGCCTGATACTGGGCAGCCTCATTTGCCTTCTTGGTTGCCTCCAGCTTGTCGAGTTGCTTCTGGATGACCTCATCCTCAATTTTCTCAAAGAGCAGGGCTGGTTCACCCAGCTGGTGGCCGGCTTTCAGGAGGTCAGTGCTTCCCAACTGCTCCCACTCAAACGAGTCGATATTGAGCATGTCGCGGAGTTTCTTACTGCTGAAGGGGAGGAAGGGCTCGAAGGCAATGGCGAGGTTGGCTGTCAGCTGCAAGCAGATATTCAAAATGGTCTCACAACGCTTACAATCGCACTTCCAAACCTTCCAAGGTTCGCACTCAGTGATATAGCGGTTGCCGATACGAGCCAGGTTCATAGCCTCGAACTGGGCATCGCGGAACTTGAACTGCTCGAGCAGCGTCTCCACCTTCTCCTTCACATCCTTGAATTCTGCGAGAGCAGCTTTATCGACATCCAGCAACTCGCCACAGGCAGGAACGACACCGTTCCAGTACTTCTTCGTCAGCTGCAGGGCACGGTTCACAAAGTTGCCATAGACGGCCACGAGCTCGTTGTTATTGCGGTCCTGAAAATCCTTCCAGGTGAAGTTATTGTCCTTGGTCTCAGGGGCATTGGCGGTCAGCACATAGCGCAGCACATCCTGCTTGCCAGGCATGTCGACCAGATACTCGTGGAGCCACACGGCCCAGTTGCGAGAGGTCGAAATCTTATCGTTTTCAAGGTTCAGGAACTCGTTGGCAGGCACATTGTCAGGCATAATATACTTGCCGTGAGCACGCATCATGACGGGGAAAATGATGCAATGGAACACGATGTTGTCCTTACCGATGAAGTGAACCAGACGGGTGTCCTCGTCCTGCCACCACTTTTCCCATGAGCCCCACTTCTCGGGTTCACGCTCGCAGAGCTCCTTCGTGTTTGACACATAGCCGATAGGAGCGTCGAACCACACGTAGAGTACCTTACCGTCGGCACCTTCCACGGGCACGGGGATGCCCCAGTCGAGGTCGCGCGTCATGGCACGGGGCTGCAAGTCCATGTCGAGCCACGACTTGCACTGGCCATAGACGTTTGAACGCCACTCCTTATGACCCTCGAGAATCCACTGCTTCAGCCAGTCCTGATACTCGTTCAGGGGCAAATACCAGTTCTTGGTCTCTTTCATCACGGGCGTAGAGCCGCTGATGGTCGACTTAGGATTGATGAGCTCGGTCGGCGAGAGGTCGCGTCCGCACTTCTCGCACTGGTCACCATAGGCGCCCTCGTTGTGGCAGTAAGGACACTCGCCAACGACGTAGCGGTCGGCGAGGAACTGCTTGGCCTCCTCGTCGTAGAGCTGAGCGGTAGTCTTCTCAACCAGTTTGCCCTCGTCGTAGAGTTTACGGAACCACTCAGCAGCAAACTTGTGGTGGGTCTCCGAAGTGGTGCGGCTATAGACATCGAACGAGATGCCAAACTCCTCGAACGAGTCCTTGATCATCTTGTGATAGCGGTCAACGACATCCTGCGGCGTGATGCCCTCCTTGCGGGCACGGACAGTGATGGGCACACCATGCTCATCAGAGCCACCGATGAACATCACCTCACGCTTCTTCAGACGCAGGTAACGCACATAGATATCAGCCGGTACGTAGACGCCTGCCAGATGGCCGATGTGTACACCGCCGTTGGCATAGGGAAGTGCCGACGTCACGGTCGTACGCTTAAAGTGTTTATTTTCCATTCTTTTTTCGTTTTTCTGATTTCTGAGGTGCAAAGATACATATTTTTAATGATACAAACACGTCAAAGCAACAAAAAGTGCTCATCGGGCGTTTTTTTTTGCCTTAAAACGATGGCGTTTTCAGTTTTTCTTCGTATATTTGTCGCCAAAAGGAACAAAACTGTTAACAATTAAAACAAACAAGTAATACAAATAATCTGAATCTGGAGCATGAAAAAGTTATTCTTACTGGTTGTGGCAGCATTATTTGGCTGGCAGACCACACAGGCACAGGAAGAAGTAGAGTACGGCCTGTTCAACCACCTCGGCGTTGGTGTCTCATTGGGTACTGACGGTATTGGCTTCGATGTGGCAGCACCCATCACGGAGTGGGCTGCCGTTCGCGCCGGCATGTCAATTTTCCCGTCCATCAAATACGATGATGACGTCAACATCAGGTCTAACAGTAAGTCGTTCACCAAGAAGGACGTCAACATTGAGGGCAAACTCAACATGAAAGACTTCAAGCTGCTCTTCGACTTCTACCCCATTAAATCGAGCGGCTTCCACCTCACAGCCGGTGCCTTCATCGGTTCTAAAAAAATTATCAATGCCTATAATACGGAAGAATTCCTGGCCAGGGACGAGTGGGGTGTGTCGGGTATCATGATTGGCGACAACCGCGTTACTTCAGACAAGAATGGTAATTGCGAGGCCAACATTGAGGTGGCCGGCTTCAAGCCATACCTTGGATTCGGCTTCGGACGTGCCGTTCCCAATAGTCGTTTCACCGTATCTTGCGACTTTGGCGTGAAATTCTGGGGCAAACCCTGTGTCGGCGCCATGGTTTCGGACGATTTCGGCAACAGATCTTACAAAAAGATTCATTACAAAGACCTCAACGATGACGACAACGAGGATCTGCGCGACGGTTTCAAGACCGCCGAAAAGATTACCGTCTTCCCCGTACTGAATATCCGCCTGACGGGAAGAATCTTCTAAAAAGACAATAACACAAAATAAAAAGGAAACCATTATGAAGACTAAGTTTTTCTATCTTGCAGTGGCTGTCATGACAGCTTTCTGTACCACTGCTTGTAGCAGTGACGATGACGACAACGGCGGCGGCAGCAACACCAACGGCAAGTCAGTCATTCAGACCCCAAAGTATGCTGACAAGGCATGTAAGCTAACCCCGTCAAAACCCATCGAGATGGCTAACGGCTACACGCTGGAGAACATTGAGATGGGCGAGAGCGGACGCTGCTACGTCCTGCTGAAGGACGGAAAAAAGGAAGATATCGCCTTGAACGCCAACTACTTCTGCAACGACAATGTCTATAGCGTCGAAGGCAATAAAGTAAGCGGTACAGTGAAGGTGCAGAGCACACGTGCCAGCGAGAACGTGAAGCTGATTGTTAAGCTGAATATCATCCTGGACGGCAAGACCATCATCTGTGACACGGACGTTGACGGCGGCATCGATGCCATCAAGCTTGTCGGCAACGTGTCGGGCGGCGACCCTGACGTCATCTCCACATGGAAGGTGCGCACCAAGACCAGCGAGGGACTGCCTGCCGGCCTGCTGATTGACCTCAAGGGCGATGTCAACCTGTTCAAGACCTTCAGCGGCGGCGATCTGCGCAACATCCGCAACGAGGCTGAGGCTCAGGGCGCTGAGTTTACTGCTGAAGAGAGGAAGGATTTCGAGAAGACCCTGACCTACGTCACCTTCACCAATGACCACATCACCCTTGACTATGATGACGGCACGTCAGACTGCGGCACATGGAGCTGGGCTGGAAGCGAGGCGAAGAAATTCAACCTCAAGATGCTGTCGGCCAACATGGGTAACAAGTTCATCATCACCAACACCACGGCTGGTATCGCATTCAACAAGGCCGACGGCTTCCTGAACGTGACGCTGAACGCCGACATCACGGGAAACAAGAACTACACCGCAACGCTCACCATTCAGCTTGAGCAGGCTCCCGAGGTGAAATAGTCACGCGCGCGTACATTTATTCTCAAAGATTTTGTCAGTTCGCAAAATTGTCGTACCTTTGCGGCAGTTTTGCGAACTAACTGTTTTCAGACAATGAAGATACTCATTATCAACGGTCCGAACCTGAATATGCTGGGACGACGAGAGCCTGGCATCTACGGACAGTCATCGTTCGATGACTATCTGCCCGGACTGCAGGCAAAGTATCCTGACGTTGAGATAAGCTACTACCAGAGCAACATCGAGGGCGAGCTCATCGACAAAATGCAGGAGGCAGGCTTCGGACAGGCAGACGGCATCGTGCTCAATGCCGGTGCCTATACCCATACGAGTGTGGCTCTGCAGGACTGCATCCGCTCGCTACAGTGTCCTGTCATTGAGGTACACATCTCGAACGTACATCAGCGCGAGGAGTTCCGCCACCACTCTATGATTAGCTGTGCCTGTCGCGGCGTCATCTGTGGCTTCGGGCTCGACTCCTACCGCTTGGCCATCGAGGCGCTGATTGTAGATGAGAGATGAAAAGTGAAAGATATGATTAGCTCTAAAGAATTGACATCAACAATGAGTGAAGATTTGCCATTCTCAAAAGGTAATCATATCTCTCATCTGTCATCTGTCATCTCTCCCCTTGAGGATTACATCCTCGCCCATACATCGCCGGAGCCCGACTACCTGTACCGGCTATGGCGGGCCACGAATGTCCACACCATCCATGGACGGATGGCCAGCGGGCACCTGCAGGGACGACTGCTAAAAATGCTCGTCCAGATGATACGGCCAAAGAACATCCTCGAGGTGGGGACGTTTAGCGGATACTCAGCCATCGCGATGGCTGAAGGGCTGAAGCCTGACGGACGTGTCTACACCTTCGAGATTAACGATGAGATGGAGGACTTTACCCGTCCGTGGATTGAACAGTCGCCCGTGGCCGACCGTATCGACTTCCGCATCGGCGACGCGCTGACAGAAGCTCCGAAGTTGGGCATCACGTTCGATATGGTGTTCATCGATGGCGACAAGCGTCACTACCGCGAGTACTACGACATGTCGTTAAGCATTCTGCGTCCTGGCGGCTATCTCCTGGCCGACAACACTCTGTGGGACGGGCACGTCGTTGAGACGGCCTACGACCACGACCACCAGACGCAAGGCGTTCGCGCGTTCAACGACTATGTGGCTGCCGATGACAGAGTAGAACAAGTCATCCTGCCCCTACGCGACGGACTCACACTGATAAGGAAGAATTGAAGGATTGAAGAATTGAAGAATTGAAAAATTGAAGAATTGAAGAATTGAAAAATTGAAGAATTGAAGGATTGAAGGATTGAAAAATTGAAGAATTGAAGGATTGAAGGATTGAATATATGCAAGAGACAAGACAAAACAAGATTGCGCGACTGCTGCAGAAAGAGCTAAGCATCATCTTCCAGCAGCAGACACGAGCCATGCATGGAGTGATGGTGTCGGTAACGAGGACAAAGGTTTCTCCCGACCTGAGCATCTGCACCGCCTACCTGAGTATATTTCCCTCAGAACGTGGCGAGGAGATACTGGCCAACATCAATGCCAATAACAAGTCCATACGCTACGAGTTGGGCTCACGAGTGAAAAATCAGTTGCGCATCATCCCTGAGCTGCGCTTCTTCATTGACGACTCACTGGACTATATCGACCGTATTGACGAACTGCTGAAAAAATAAGCTGTTAGCTATTAGCATCTTGCTGTTAGCCAATGGCAAAAAAGCCAAAAGCCGAATGAATTTTCCATTCTATATTGCACGACGCTACTTGTTCTCAAAGAAATCGACGAATGCCATCAACGTTATCAGCGGCATCTCGGTCGTTGGTGTCGCCGTCGCGACCATGGCCTTAGTGGTGACACTCTCGGTATTCAACGGTTTCCATGACATGGTGGCCTCGTTCTTCACGTCGTTTGATCCGCAACTGAAGGTAACGCCAGTTCAAGGTAAGACAGCAGCGGCTAATGACCCTGTACTGAGAAAGATTCGTCAACTGCCACAGATTGATGTAGCTACAGAGTGTCTGGAGGATCAGGCGCTGGCAGTATTCAATACCCGACAGGCCATGGTCACCATCAAGGGCGTGGACGACAATTTCGACCGTCTGACACACATCAACGAGATTCTAATGGGCGACGGCACCTTTGAGCTACACGCCGCCGACATGCATTATGGCATACCAGGCATCCGACTGGCCGAGCAGTTAGGTACGGGCATTACCTACGAGTACCCCTTGACCATCTACGCGCCTCAGCGTAAAGGTCAACTCAACATGGCCGACCCCACGACGGGTTTCAAGGAGGATGAGCTCTACTCGCCGGGCGTCGTGTTCTGCGTCCGCCAGGCCAAATACGACAAGAACTATATCATCACGAGTCTGGCTTTCGCCCGCAACCTATTCCAGCAGGAGGGACGGCTGACATCGTTGGAGCTACGTCTGAAGCCGGGTAGTAACTTCGACCGCGTCAAGGCCGATATCCAGGCACTCTGCGGCGACAAGTTCCTTGTTCGCGACCGCTTTGAGCAACAGGACGACACATTCAAGATTATGAAGATTGAGAAGTTCATCGCTTACATCTTCCTGACGTTTATCCTCATCGTGGCCTGCTTCAATATCATCGGGTCACTATCAATGCTGATTATCGACAAGAAAGATGACGTCGTCACACTGCGGAACCTTGGCGCAACAGACAAACAAATCACTCGTATATTCCTTTTCGAGGGACGACTCATTGCCGCCATCGGCGCCGTCATCGGCATCCTGCTCGGTTTGCTGCTCTGTTGGCTACAACAGACATTCGGAATAGTAAAGCTGGGATCCAGCAGCGGCTCTTTCATTGTCAACGCCTACCCGGTCAGCGTCCACCCAGAGGATATCATCCTGATTCTGGTGACCGTGATCCTCGTGGGCTGGCTCGCGGTGTGGTATCCTGTACGCTATTTCTCCCGCCGGCTATTGGCATAACCTATTTACTTTCATGACTATGACAATCAACGACATACAAGACGAGATTATCGAAGAGTTCAGCGCCTTAGACGACTGGATGGACAAGTACCAGCTACTCATTGACATTGGCAGTGAGCAGGAGCCGCTTGCCGAACAATACAAGACCGAGCAGAACCTGATTGATGGCTGTCAGAGCCGCGTCTGGCTACAGGCCGACTACGCCGACGGCACCATTACCTTCAGCGCTGAGAGCGATGCTCTCATCGTAAAGGGCATCGTGGCACTGCTCATCCGTGTACTCTCTGGACATACGCCTCAAGAGATTCTTAAAGCAGACCTCTATTTCATCCAGGAGATAGGCCTCAAGGAGCACTTGTCGCCAACACGCTCCAACGGTCTGCTGGCCATGGTGAAGCAGATGCGTATGTACGCTTTAGCCTTTAGCGAGAAACAATAATCATAGTGACTATGACAAGAAACGTGACTTGGCATGACGATGACTGGCTATTGCTGATGCAGGTCTATCTGCAGAAGCCTGTGGGACTGAAACCGCAGTATAGCCGTCCCATGGTAAACCTCAGCTTAGAGTTGCACATTCCCCCACAGGTGCTGTTTGCAAAGATGTGCGAGATAGCACACCTACAGACACCGCGCATTGAGCGCATCTGGCAGACATACAGCACCAGCCCGCGCCGTCTGGCCCGGGCTGTCCAACTGCTGCGACAGATGAAGGGGTTCGGCAGTGCCGACACGTTCTACGATGGAGTAACCATGCAAGAGTCGTTCGAACCTGACTGGCAGCCATTAGCCGAGAATGAACGGCTGATGCCTGTCATGCTAATTCTCATCCTGGATCTCTATTTCCACCTGACGCCCATAACGATGGTGGCGGAGACACCGGAGGTCGTGGAACTGGCTCGCCTCATCAAACTCAAACCTGCAGAGGTGGCAGAAGTTCTTGACATCTACCAACACTGTGATCCCTATCTTCATCGGCGCGATGCCGCAACAAGTGCCCTTACCAAGCCTTGTCAAGATGTCTGGAAAAGATTCGGCAATAGCAATCTCGAGGATTTAACATCGTATGCCGAGCAATTGAAAGAATACTTCAAGTCATGAGTGAGCAGTTAGGACAGGTACAGGAACAACGACAGGAGCTACGCCTCGGGCAGTCCATCTCGCAGCAACAGTTGTTACACGCACAACTGGTAGAATTGCCATTGCCACAACTGCTAGAACGTATTGACACCGAGATGAACGACAATCCTGCCCTGGAGACGTCATCCGATTACTCAGAGAATACAGAATATCCGGACTACGCTGACAATTCTGACAACTTCGAAGACTTCGACCAGCAACGCGAACGCGAGGAACGTATGTCGGCACTTGACGAGGCACTACAGGGAATAGGACGTGACGATGAGGAGTTGCCCGTCTACCATGGCGGCAATAACGTCAGCGAGGAACGTGAGGAAGCCGTCTACGGCGAGACGACCTCTTTCTATGACCAGTTGAAAGAGCAACTCACATTCTGCCAACTGACAGAGCGCGAACGCGACATCATGGAGTACCTCATCGGCTCTCTTGATGACGACGGCCTGATGCGCAAGTCACTGTCGCAGATAAGCGATGAGCTGGCCATCTACCACAATATTGATGTCAGCGAACAGGAACTTGTCAGCATACTCCACAAGCTGCAAGGCTTTGACCCTGCCGGCATTGGCGCACGCTCACTACAGGAGTGTCTGCTGCTACAGATTGACCGACGTGAGGACTCGCGTCTGAAGATGCTGATGCAACAGGTCGTCTCCGACTACTTTGACGAGTTCACGAAGAAACACTGGGACAAGATACAGACGGCACTACGTCTTAACGACGCACAGGCAAAGGCATTGTTTGACGAGTTGCGTAAACTGAATCCCAAACCAGGTGCCTCTCTAAGTGAGGCTGTCGGCCGTTCCATGCAGCAGATAACCCCTGACTTCATTGTTGACACACAGGATGATGGTACTGTCAGTTTCACGCTGAACAATGCCGACGTTCCCGAGCTGAAGGTATCGCAGTCGTTCGCCGATTCCATGAAAGAGTACCAGCAGAACACAGCAAACATGAGTCGTCAGACGAAGGAGGCGCTGCTCTATATCAAGAAAAAGGTGGAAGCAGCACAGAACTTTATCGAGGCTGTCAACATGAGGCGGCGCACGCTGACACTGACCATGCAAGCCATCATCACACTGCAGCACCAGTTCTTTGTCGACGGCGACGAGGCCTCCTTACGTCCCATGATTCTGCGTGACGTTGCCGAGAAAACCGGCCTTGACATCTCAACCATCTCGCGCGTCAGTAACTCCAAATACGCTCAGACAAGATGGGGCACTTTCCCACTGCGTTATTTCTTCAGCGACAGCTATGTCACGGAGAGCGGCGAGGAACTGTCGACACGACAGATCAAGTCTGTGCTGTACGACATCATCGACGCCGAGGACAAGCGTCATCCCCTGAGCGACGAGGCACTGACGATCGCATTGGCAGAAAAAGGTTTCCCGATAGCCCGACGCACCGTTGCCAAATACCGCGAACAACTGGGTATCCCTATAGCACGACTACGCAAATGACACGCGAGAAACAAATCATACTGACGGCACGCGTGGTGAGCTTGGTGTTCACTCCTTTCTACCTGCCTGTGCTCGGGCTGGCAGTACTCTTCTTCCTCAGCTACTTACGACAGTACCCTCTGAGCTACAAGTTCTTCGTGCTGGCACTGGTTTACTTCTTCACCGTGCTGTTGCCGACACTACTCATCCATCTGTACCGCCGCTATCAAGGTTGGACACTCTTTGAGTTAGGCCGCAAGGAACGCCGCATGGTGCCTTATATCATCTCCATTCTCTGCTACTTCTCATGTATCTACTTAATGGAGCAGATGCACATTCCCCACTTCATGGGCAGTATCGTCATAGCCGCCTTGATGGTACAGATGGTCTGTGCTCTCATCAACGTTTGGTGGAAGATTTCAACCCATACCGCCGCCATCGGCGGCGTTGCCGGCGCCCTCTTTATCTTCTCGGACGTTTTCGGTTTCAACCCCGTCTGGTGGTTCTGTCTCATCTTCATCGTCGCCGGTGCCCTCGGCAGCGCACGTATGCTGCTGCGACAACATACGCTCGGACAGGTTGTCGCGGGGTTTATCGTCGGCGCTGTCTGTGCCATCTTAGGCATCATTTTCCTGTAACATTCAATCAAATCCAATAATATCCTATCTGTATGAACCCTCAAGTCAGCATTATCATGGGCAGCACCAGTGACCTGCCCATCATGGAGAAAGCCTGCAAGCTGCTCGACGAGCTACAGGTCCCGTTTGAAGTCAATGCCCTTTCAGCCCACCGAACCCCGGAGGCCGTGGAACAGTTTGCCCGCACCGCCAAGGAGCGTGGTCTGAAAGTCATTATTGCCGGTGCCGGCATGGCTGCCGCCCTGCCCGGCGTCATCGCCGCCTCCACCACCCTGCCTGTTATCGGTGTTCCCATCAAAGGAATGCTTGATGGTCTCGATGCTATGCTCTCCATCATCCAGATGCCACCGGGCATCCCCGTGGCCACGGTCGGTGTCAATGGTGCTCAAAACGCCGCCATCCTCGCCGTCGAGATGCTCGCCCTGAGTGATGAGACTCTCGCCCAGCGCCTGAGCGACTATAAGAGTGGACTAAAAAACAAAATTGAAAAAGCAAACAAAGAGCTGGCAGAAGTAAAATATGAGTATAAGACGAATTAGCAGTGTCTGCCACGTAGGTAATACCGTCATCGGTGGTGACAACCCGATTAGGATACAATCAATGGCCACCACCGACACGAACGATACTGAGGCCTGTGTGGCACAGGCCAAGCGCATCATCGATGCCGGGGGCGAACTGGTACGTTTCACGACTCAGGGTATCCGCGAGGCCGAGAACATGAAGAACATCTCGGCACGGCTGAAGGCCGACGGCTACAACACGCCACTCGTAGCCGATGTTCACTTCACGGCTCACACCGCCGACGTGGCGGCCCTGTACTGTGAGAAGGTGCGCATCAATCCAGGCAACTATGTCGATCCAGGCCGCACCTTTAAGCATCTGGAGTACACCGATGAGGAATATGCAGCCGAACTGAAGAAGATAGAAGCGAAGCTTATACCTTTTATTAATATATGTAAGGAGCATCACACGGCTGTACGTATCGGCGTGAACCATGGTTCACTCTCTGACCGCATCATGTCGCGCTACGGTGACACACCTGAAGGTATCGTAGAAAGCTGCATGGAATTCCTGCGCATCTTCCGTCACGAACAATTCGACAATGTGGTTATCTCCATTAAGGCCTCCAACACGGTCGTCATGGTGACGACCGTACGTCTGCTGGTAAAAACCATGGATGCTGAGGATATGCACTATCCTTTGCATCTCGGTGTGACAGAAGCCGGCGAAGGTGAGGATGGTCGCATCAAGAGTGCCGTCGGTATTGGTGCCCTGCTTACCGAGGGCATCGGCGACACAATCCGTGTCAGTCTGAGCGAAGAGCCTGAGCGTGAGATACCCGTGGCTCGCAAACTGGTAGAACTGATTCCTGAGTGTACGCGACTGCGCCAAGAAGCTGAGGCCAGCATCAAGGATGACACCATCACGTTGACACTCGATGCCCCTGACTGGGAGACCTTCCAACTAAAGGCTGCTATGGCTGTCGGTGCCTTGCTCATCGACCGCAAGGCGACGAAACTCACGATTCTCAATTCTCAATTCTCGATTCTCAATTTGTCGGCGCTTGCCGACAGCATCCTTCAGGCTGCGCGCATCAAGTTTACCAAGACGGAGTATATTTCTTGCCCAGGCTGTGGCCGTACGCTCTACAACCTGCAGGAAACCATAGCAAAGATCAAAGCCGCCACGAAAAACCTCGTAGGACTAAAAATTGGAATCATGGGCTGTATTGTCAACGGCCCAGGCGAGATGGCTGATGCCGACTATGGATACGTTGGTGCCGGCAGAGGAAAGATTTCGCTCTACCGGCAGAAAGAGTGTGTGGAGAAAAACATCCCTGAGGAAGAGGCCGTCGACCGGCTGCTTCAGCTAATCAGCGCTGACGGGTACCCATGCGAGCCTCAACAACATTGACAACGTAGTCGCCCAGCTTCTCGCACTCATTGATGAGATCCATGTAGATTGTACCAACGGCGTAGGTATAGTCGTGATTATTGATATCAACGATATTCTGCGCCTTCAACTGGTTGCGGTAGTTATTGATCTCGTTCTCTATGTTAAAGGTGCGGTTCACATCGAACGCCTCCTTACGACCACCCATCAGGCGGTTCATCTCAGTCAGCGACTGATCGGTGAGACTCATCATCTGATGGATATGGTCATACTGTCGCTCTGTAAAATGGTCTTGCTTTCCATTGTACTTACGATTGATGGTGCGTGCCATGTTATAGCAGGCATCACCAATACTCTCCAGTTCACTGATTTCACGCAACATAGCACGAATCTTCGCTTTCGTATCGTCTGACAGATGAGCGTCCGACACAGAGTCGAGATACTTGGCAATCTCCAACTCCATGTTATCGGAAATGCCCTCATATTTCTCAATACGCGTAAATAGCTTATTGAAGTCGCCTGCTTGAGCTTTCGCCTCTTTAGCCGTGGCACTGCTTGATAGTGTCAACAACTCACCGACCATGCGGAACATACGCTGCATACGGTCTGAGAAAGACGATATCTCCTTCTGTGCCTCAAGCACCGAAAGTTCTGGTGTCTTCATGAAACCAGCAGTAATAAAGTGCAGGCGGAAGTCCTCTTCCTCGTCCACCTTCTTCGGCTTGATGACCCAGCACACGAAACGCTCTATCTGCGGAATGAACCATATCAAAATAAGGGTATTGACCACGTTGAACGATGTGTGGAAGGCTGCCAGCACATAGTTCAGCTTAGCAGCATTGGCGAGAAATACGCCGCTGCTAACACTATCCTTGGTCATATTGACATCATAATTGACCCATCCGCATACCATGTCAATGAAGGGGCGGAAGATGAAAAGAATCCACAAGACGCCAAAGACATTGAAGAACATATGTGCCAAGGCTGCGCGGCGAGCCTGGGTGTTAGCCGAGAGGGCTGCCAAGTTCGAGGTGACCGTTGTTCCGATGTTCTCGCCCAGCACCAAGGCGATACCCTGATATATAGGCATCGCTCCCGTTGAGCACAACAGCATCGTGATAGCCATTACTGCTGCTGACGACTGTACGCAGAACGTCATGATGCCGCCCAACAGCAAGAATATCAAGGTCGTCAAGAATGAGTTCGGATCAAAACTCTTGAAGAAACTGGTGACAGCGTCATTGTTGGCCAAGTCCATTGACATGCCCGTTGCCTTCAGCGTAGTCAGACCCAGGAGCAACAGACCGATACCAAACAGGAAATCACCAATGTAACGATGCTTCTTCATATAGATTAACACGATACCTATAAAGAAGCCAATATAGGACACAATACTGATATCGAATGGTGAAGCATCGCTGCCCGAGGTACCGACGGCCATAATCCATGCCGTCAGTGTTGTACCGATGTTGGCGCCCATGATAACGGAGATGGCTTGTGCCAGTGTGAGCAGTCCGGCATTGACGAACGACACGGTCATCACAGTCGTTGCCGTTGACGACTGCACAGAGGCAGTGACAAGCGTACCGGTCAGCATACCAGTGAAACGGTTAGTGGTCATGGCACCAAGGACGTGACGCAACTGCGGTCCGGCCAGTTTCTGCAGGGCCTCACTCATCGCCTTCATACCAAACATCAGGAGGGCAAGCGAGCCCAGCAGTTTAAAGAAGATCCAAATAGACATAATATCGGTACTTTTATTAATGCTTAATTCTTAATGCTTAAAACTTCAATTCTTCAATTCAAATCACCAGTATTTCGTGAAGTGACGACTCTTGCCGCTGAGGAATTCCTTGATGGCGTCAATCAGTGCCTGATTCTCCGTAGGTGTCTGTGCCGCCACGCGGAAATAGCGGCTATCGAGACTGTGGAAATTGGAGGCGTCGCGGATTAGTATCCCGTGGTTTTTCAACAGCCACTCTTTTAACTGTCGTGCTTCGCCGGTATCAAGGCGACAGAGCATGAAGTTGCTTTGACTGTCCAGCACCGTGATTCCTTCTATGGCGCTGAGACTTGTCAGCAGTCGTGCGGCCTCTTCGAGGTAGACTTCGCGGTCGGCTATCGGCTCGAAGCCGCTCTCCACCATGAAGCGTCCTGCCTCAAGAGCCAGCGCATTGACACTCCAAGGCTGACGTATAGCCCGCAAACGGTCAAGGATAACGGGTGAACCTGTGATATAGCCTAACCGTAACCCTGGCACACAATAGCGCTTGGTCATTGAGTGTAGTAGCAGCAGATTATGGCAGTCGGTCATCTCACGTGGTAACAGCAAAGCCTTGCGGGTATAGCTCTCGTACGACTGGTCCACGACGTATATATACTGCGGATGGTGTCGCACAACATAACTTACCAGTCCCTTGACCATGACGTTACCCGTCGGGTTGTTGGGGTTGCAGAGCCAGTAAAGACGCTGTTCGGGCAAGTGTTCCATAGCGTCGTTATCGAAATAGGACACCACATGGTCGTGCTGTTTGCAGGCATCTTCGTACTCACCGAAGGTTGGCTGTGGAATGATGCTGGCCCATCCACGATAGAGCTGTGCTATCAGATAGATGGCCTCTGTGGCACCGGCAGTCACCATGACCTGTGGCGGCTGCAGCCCCAGCTTCTCTGCCAGAAGTCTTTCCAGCGTTACCGGTTCTGGTTCTGGATAGGAGCTGATGACATCGAGATGAGCAGACAGATGTTGTTTCAGCGATGTCAAGTCCGGGTGGGTGAAGATGTTCGAACTGAAGTTCATCTTCACTTGACTACCATACTGGTAGAGGTCATCGCCGTGTCCGTATATCATAGGCTCTCAGAGGTTTTGATGCGGATAGTAAGGGTATCGCTGTCGAACAGCACCTGCGGACGTTCCACATAGCGGCCGAGGACTCCCTGCTGCGCCAGCTCCTGTGGCGTGCCGATAGCTACGCCCTGCTGACGGTCCATGAGCCACACGATGTCAGCCGTCTGCAGGGCCAACTCCAGGTCATGGGTAGAGAGGAAGACCGTCTTTCCGGCTTCTCGGCTGATGCGGCGCAAGAGCAACATGGTATCCACCTTACTGGGGAAATCGAGGAAAGCCGTCGGCTCATCCAGATAGATGACTGGCGTCTGCTGCGCCAGCGCCTTGGCAATCATCGCCTTCTGTCGCTCGCCGTCGCTCAGCGTGTCGACCAGTCGCTCTGCCAGATGAGCGATGCCCACTTGTGTCAATGACTCACTCACGATACGGTGGTCGTCGTCGGTCATCCGTCCCCAGAAGTCTGTATAGGGCGAACGTCCCAGACCAACCAGTTCCCTGACGGTCATGTTCTGCACACTGGGCTTCTCCGTCAGCACCACGCCGATGAGACGGCTTAGCTCACGGTCGCTATAGTCGCTCAGTTCGCGGTCGCCGATGAAGATACTACCGCCGAGCTTGGGCTGAAAGGCCGAGAGCGTGCGCAGCAGCGTCGACTTACCAACGCCGTTAGCACCCAACAGACATGTCAGCTCACCTTGTCGGATGGTGGCGTTGATGTCTGCTGCTACGGTCTTCACGCTTTTCTTGTCGCGATAGCCGATGTCGAGGTGTTCCAGCCGGATAGTCTCTTGGCTCATATCCTGCTTGCAAAGTTACAAATAATTTTTGGTATATCGTTCTATCAAGGCGGCAAAAATTGCATTGCGCTGTAAAATAGCGGCTTTCCCCGTCATCAACAACTGCTTGCGTGCCCTTGTCATAGCAACGTTCAGCTTACGGTCAATGACGTGTCCGTTGTCCTCGAAACAGGTGGCAGTAAGAAACTCCAGCTGACTGTCATCGCTGACGGCAAAGTCGTAGATAATCACGTCGCGCTGCGAACCTTGGTAACGTTCCACGGTATCTATCGAGATGTCGCTGAGCTCAGGAATCCCCAGTCGCTCTATCTCCTTGCGTATGCGCCCTATCTCGATGCGGTAGGGCACGATGACGCCTACGGTCTTCTGCGGATTAAAACGTTCGCCGTAGAAACGGTGGATGCGGCGCAGCAGATCGGCGATGAAGACCGCCGAACTGTCAGACTTCAATTCTTCAATTTTTCCATCCTTCAATTCCAAGGTGTCAAAGAACGCCACACGCTCCTTCTTCAACAGGTCGTCGAGAGCATCCTCCGATGGCAGGTCGTAGTCGAGGGCTGGAGCTGTCTGGTGCTGTAGTGGAACAGGAGTTATCCGCTCATCCTGATAGAACAGCTCATTGGTGAAGGCCGCCACCTCGGGGTGCATACGGCCCTGTTTGTGGAGCACGCCAACAAACTGCGTTCGTCCGGCCTGACGTTCCTGACGTAATAGTCGCTCAAAGAGTGAACGGGCCGCATCATCGCCGCCATCCTGCTGCTGTACGACGGCAGGCAGTTGTTTATGGTCGCCTATCAGGATAAAGCGATCTATCGACTTTGTCAGGATGCCCACGATGCCGGGCTCCAAGAGTTGCGATGCCTCGTCGACGATACAGAGAGAAAAGTGTTTCAATGAAAAGATGAACGGACGCGACTGTAGCATCGACGTGGTGGCCACGACAACGGGCATTTCTCGGATAAGTCGCTCAATCTCCGCCAGCTTGGGCCGGTCGCCTAACCGCTGCTCCAACAGATGGCCGACGAATCGTGGGTCGCACGATGCTTCGTTACCCAGCCGCAGGTAGTCAATGCCTGCCGTCGTGAGCATATCGCATATCTCATCGACGGCGCGGTTAGTGTATGCCGTCAGGAGAAGTCCCTTTCCACACTCCACATTTCTCTCTCCCCTCTCAACCAGCTCCTCCTCCACCAAAAAGCGCAATGCCATCGAGGTCTTGCCCGTTCCCGGCGGCCCGACGAGCAAGAAAAAGTCGCGAGCCTGCTTGGCCTTCAACAGAATGTCGTCATAGTCAGGATGATAGCTGCTACTCAGTCGTAGCGACGTGTCGGCCTCAGGCGAACGCTGGCCCAAGAGCAATTGGCGTCGACGCAGGTCACTGGCTGTCACCAACTCGTAGATGCTGCACAGGTTGTTACTCGTTGCGTTGTCGCTGGAACCATGCTCTATGGCATAAGTGCCGTCAGTGAAAAGATCGCCGTTTTGCTGCCCATCGTTGAGGCGCACCGTCAGACGGTCTTCGCGAATCTCCTGTAGCGTACCTTTATAGAGTATATGCCTGCGCACATCGGGTTCTTCGTCGT
>Ga0310694_10001383_pt1 | contig 27686 bp, 41 predicted proteins | sample 174DNAGHGhighgp2_FD_203884 | JGI IMG/M metagenome (GOLD analysis project Ga0310694, IMG submission 203884) | Sheep rumen microbial communities from Palmerston North, Manawatu-Wanganui, New Zealand - 1742 DNA GHGhigh gp2 (v2) (version 2) | ecosystem: Host-associated > Mammals > Digestive system...
TAACGTCGCTTGAAAGTGAGCCATAGAAGGCGCCGCGGTTGTTGTCGCCGGTGCGAAACTTCCCTTCGCGTATCATCTTGAAGGCAAGGAGCACTTCTGTCACTTTCAGGTCGCCATATCCGGACATTACATCCTCGATAACGCTGTCCATCGCTTCGGGTGTGGACGTCACGCCCATGCAGACTGCCATCGAATGAAGGTGGCTGCGAAGGAGGAGCTTGACGGGGGCGTCGCCGAAGGCCATGCGTGCAATGGTGACAGTCGGCACCTTGGCGGAGGTAACCATCTTCTCGCGGTCGGCAAGAAGGGCTGGCATGCGCTGAAGGCTGAACTGCCAGACGAAATCCTTGGCGCCGTTAAAGCGACATTGGCACGAATGGACTTTCAGTCGGATCTCCGGACTGGCCTGCTGTAAGTTCTGCGGCAGACTGCTTGGCAAGATCGCTGGCAAACTGCTGTTCGCTGCGCAAGCGCTGTTCGTATTTGGTTGTGGGTTGGGTAGGTCCATTGTTGGTCTTTAATTCAAACAGCCCTGCCCAGTTGTTAGCCATCGACTGCGCTATGATCTGCCTGGCCGTCTCGGCATCGCCTGCTGATAGCTTGGCAAGATTGGCGTAGCATGCTTCGACTGACGCCTGCGTGCGGTAGCTTTCCTTGCGTGCCTTCTTGTATTCGAGCCATACATGGAACGCTTCGCACATGGAAGGGTCGGGGATGAAGCTGCAATCGGGCTGGAAGGGCTTGTAGGTTCGTTTCTTTTCTTCTTTTGGTGGCGGAGGTGGATACTGTTGTGCGGGCGCGTCGTCTTTCTTCTCCTGTTCGGCCTTGGCCTTGCGTTGGAAGTTCTGGCGAAGCCTCTCACACTTCTCCTTGTAGCGCTCGTCGGCACTTCCGATGAGAAGGATAGCCTTGTCAAGCGCCATCTGCATATAGCGGTCTTCGAAGGTTGGTACTGCGTCGCCCATCCGGTAGGCCCGGATGGACAACATCAACTGCTTGACTTCTTCGGGGGACATTTCGACCATGAGGTCCAGAATGTCGTCGAAAAATATGAAAGACTTTTTTTCGCGCTTCATAAAGTTTACTTGATTTTGAGCACACGTGCACCCGGTGTCTCGACAAGATACTGGCCGTAGAGGTCCTTGTGCTGCGCCTGGAATGACTTGCTGTCGAACTTCATGGAGCTCTTGTTCTGCTTGTAGGTGACGTAGGGGTGCCCTTCACTGTCGACGATGGATTCGGCGTCGGCCATGAGGAGACGGGTGTCGTCCTCAAATGCCTTCATCTGTTCCTCGATCGTTTTCTTCTGCTGACGGAGCTGTAGGTATTCGCTGAGACGTCCGGCATAGTCGTCGGTGATCTCGATGGCCTTGCCTTCGGTCTGATGCGGGTAACGCATGGGCACGTCGTCGGCAGTGAGGTTTTCCGGGGCAAACTCCATGGCGGCGTCCTTTCCTTCGGTATCAAGAGCTATACGCCCGGGGGCTACGTTCTCGTTCCAAAACCTTTCGATGGCGGGGATGAGCGTATTGTTGACGAACTCGGGATTGAACTCGATATACTCGAACCAATGGTGGCCGTTTTCGACGCAAAGGAAGCCGAGGTAGGCTGCTGTGTAGCCCATAACGTACATCTGATACTGCACCTGGACAAACCACGAAAGACATTCGTTCTGCAGGCAATCGGGCTGGTAGTCGTTGCGGGAGCTCTTGCACTCGAGTAAGGCCTTGCCCTGCTCGTTGTGCTTCTCACCGTACCAGAATGTCCAGTCGGGAGAGACGCGGAGATATGGACGCTCCTTGTCGATGGCGAGCCAGTCGCCCTTGCTTGCCTTGATCACCTGGTAGCCGACTTCCTCCTCGAACAGTTGGGCGATGTAGGGCTCTACGATATGGCCCTGCTGCATTGCCCAGTTTTCCTCTACGGGTGGGGTGATGCCGAGCTTAAGGCACCAAAGCTGGTAGGGGGTCGTGTACTTGTTGACTCCGAGGATGATGCCGGCTTCGCTGGCACCTATTCCCTTCTTGCGATGCTCGAGCCATTCCTCGTGGGTGGCCGGGCGCAGCACCTTGTAGCGGCGGCGGCTGGTGTGTTTCTGTTTCGGTATCATAGCTTAGAACGGTGCTTTCTTTTCGTCCTTCTTTTCGTTCTTGTCTCCCTCGCCGGAGAATTGCGCTGCTGCTGCTTCCATTACTGCGGCACGGGTAGCATTGGTTTCTGCTTGAGCCTGCTCTGCACGTTGCGCGGCCACATAAGGGTCGATAAAACTTTCCTTCGCGGTGGTTGTTCCCTCCTTGATAGCGTTGGCGGTAGCACGAAGCTCGAAGATGCCGGCCTTGTCGATGGCATCAACCGAATTAACACCGAGGTAGAAGAGAATGTGTTCCGGCTTGACACCCAGCTTGGCAAAATAGACGATAATGTTCTGACGCGATTGCTCAAGGTCGATGCTTTGTCCGAGTGCTACCTTCTTGACCTCGTTGATAACCTTCTTGGTGACTGCCTTCGGGATAACAGCAAGCACGGCATTGCGGAAGGCGATGGATGAAGCGGCATTGCCTGTTACAATCTGCATATCCTCGGAGAAGGTATTGCCCCTCTTGTCGGTGATGCGCCGCTTGACTTCCTTGCAGACTGCAAGATTTGTTTCAAGATCATGGCAGACGGCTTGGGCGGTGATGGTCTTGCCGTCGTTGCCGATGATGCGGGTGGCTACACGAAGGTTGCCCCATGCGCCAGCGATGATCTCGGCCATCCTTACGGAAAGGCCCTCAATGACAGACTCCTGTCCTCCTGCGCCCTTGCGGCGAAGCACATAGAAGCAATCTTCTGCCGTCTCCTTGTCCATAGTGGCATAGGTGGCAATCTTGTTAAGTGTTGCCTGCAAGTCACGTGGATACTGCTTGGCTGTTGCAATCTGCATGTCAATCTCACTGCGGTTGATAGCTTGCAGCATATCAGCCTGCTTAATTTCAATCAAATCTTCCATAGTTGAAATACTGATTAGTGGTTAAAAAAATATAGGGTTACTTACGTCTCCTGGGTACTCCCGTTGCGATGCGCAGAATCTCGTTGCGCGCTTCGCGTCCGAGGTAGTTGGACCATGGCATATTTTCGGCATGCCGTCGATTTCTCATGTTGGGCACGATGTGATCATTGAGCTGCAACAGCTTCATGACGTCGGCCCGGGTGGCTGTCTTAGAGCGTGCAATGCGCTGGGCTATTGCCACGACCTCCTTGTCATAGTGGATTAACATTAGTGTATCGTGTTTGTTTCTTGATGCCCTGTGATGCAAGCATGCGTGTGATGCCTGCCTGCGTATAACCGTACTTTCGTGCGAGCGCGGCGATAATTCCTCGCGGTGCGGTCCCGTCCGGGTTGAGCACGGCCAGGAAGTCGGCCTTTACATTCTCGCGCAGCTTCTGCTGAATCTCGGTGATCTCAGCCTGCGTGACCTGGTTGGTTTTGTTCTTTTTCTGTTTCATAGTTTTTCTTGTTATAATAGGCGCCGGTGGGGGAGTCGAACCCCGGATGCCCGAAACCTGCATCGACAAACAACCACACTGTTTACCACTAACCACATGATGCAGGGCGCAAAACCGGCAAATAAGGGACGCATATCCTCGCGGACGGCTTGTGTGTCCCATGCTGATGATGTTTGAATAGGAGTGTAGCCAGACTGGGAATCGAACCCAGATCAAAGGTTTAGGAAACCTCCGTTCTATCCGTTGAACTATCCGGCCAACCGGTTACGGCTTGCGGTTGTTCTCGAACATCTGCTGGAGAAGCGCAAGTTTCGCCTTGTAGTCGTTGGTTTTCTTCTTCTCTTCGGCATTAAGTGCCGTTTCGCGCACGTTCTCCATGACAAGGGCGCCTTGCTCAAACTCGTCGTGGATATTGCTCACAGCGACGTTGTACGCTACTGCTGCCTGGTCCTTGGCGGGGACGATGCGGTAGCCCTCGCCTGCTACGTTCTTGATGTAGCACTTGTGGCCTACGAGAAGATCATACTTTAACTGCTCGATGGTGGAGAGCCGGACGAATGCGTAGGTCGTCATGGCCTTCTTGTATTCGGCCTGGTCCTGATAGTCCGCACAGTCGGGCTCCTCGAGACGCAGAAGGGTGTTGAGTTCGTCGTGTGTGATAACGTCACCCTCCGCGTGGTTCTTGACGATGGCGGCAACCATTGCCTGCCATTGAGGATCGCTGTTGACTTTCATCTTGTCTGTTGTTTTGTAGGTTAAAAAAATCTTTACTGAGCTTCGCTTGGCCTAACCGAACATGGCCGTTCTCGGTATTGTCCCCCCATCGCGCTTCGGACGCGAACTGCGTACGCCAGTTTTCTCCCGTTTGGGGAGGGATAATCTTTGCTTTGCTGCGCCGGACCGTAGTGCACTAAACTAAGCTACGCTCGGACGTGCTATGTTTTGCGGATAGAGAGGGTGTTGCTCCCTTGAAGTCCGTGACACTCTATCCTTCTGTGGTAGACTAAGCTGAACTCCGCCGTGCTCTACTACGCTTTACTCGGCTCTGCTTTGCCGCGAGTTCTATCATTTTTTTGGGGGTGTAGCGCATATTCGAACTGCCATGTTCCGTTTTCTACACCCTTTCTTTGCTGAGCTGTGCTATACTTAGCTTCGCCTGTCTCAGCTTAACTAGGTTTTTGGGGCTGCACTCGGCTTCGAACCGACTTGTTCCGCTTTGCAGCCTTCTGTGCCGCGCTGGGGATTACTGTGCCATACTTCACCGATCTGGGCCGGGCTAGTCCCAGCTAAGTATTTGGGGCAGGGTGCGGCTTCGAACCGCCATGTTCCTCTTCCCTGCCTGTTTGCGAGCTTGACTCCGCTCGGCCATGCTTTAACGAACTTCGCTTCGAGAGAGCTGCACTGGAGTTTGCATCGCTTGGCTATGCCACGTTTACTTGATTACTTCTACCTTGTAGCGCCCGAAACGGCGCCTGTATGTGCCGACTCCCTTGCGCTGTCCTGCAATCTCTGCTGCACGCAGGATGTCGGCCAGGTCAATCTGGCTCTCGTCGTAGACCAGTGTCGCTGTCACGCTCCACTTGTCGATAAGCGCACGGGTGGCAAGGACCTTTGCCTTCGAGCCGAAACCGGACGAAATGCCGCAAATGCGCGTATCTACATACTTGCCGTTGCCGTTGTCGTAGAGCTCCTCGAGACTCTTGTCCATGCCGTCGAACTTGATTACCAGGTTATCCTCGATGATCTGTACGTTCTCAACCAGTTTCGAGCCCTTCTTGAACTCTTTGGCTCCAGCTTCGAACGACTTAAGGACGTTCTCGGATGGAAGGACGTAATGGCCGTCCTCGTCGACGTACCAAGATGCCATGAACTGATATTCGATGATCGTCAAGGTGTCATCGTCAGTCTTCTTTTTCTTGCTTGTAACTTCCTTCAATTTCTTCGCCCACTTGTTGAGCGGATTTGCAGTCTGGATATTGTTCAGCATAAGGGGCTGAAAGCCCGTCAGTTTGAGTTGAATTTTTTTGTAGCTCATAATGTTGTTTGTTTATGGTTAATAACTCGGAGTTGTCTTTGAAAAGCAAGCGTGTCTCACGACATGGCCTGCTCGGTGTCTTGATTCTATCAATTCATTATACACATTATTAAATGGCTTTTGTCTTGATCTCCTTGATTTGCTGCTCGCTCATGAACAGGTTGCGTGTGATGAACTTGTCAAGCTCGGCACGCTCGATGTAGATGGCGTAGCCGGATGCCTGGAAATACGGTATCTCGCGGCTTCGGATGAGGTTGTCGATGTAGTTCACCTTCTTGTCAAGATAGGCGGCGGCTTCGCGCTTGGAAAGATACTGCTTGGTGCATATCGTCTGTGCCTTCTCCATCTGGCCGATGCGCCAGGCGATTTCTTCGATTTGGTCGTTCAACCGGAAGAAAAACCGGAAGATGTTGAGGATTGTTCTGTACTTTTTCATTGCTTGTTGTTTGTATGTTGTGATGTTGGTTTTCGAATAAACCGCCGTGTGTTTCGCAACATGACGACGGAAGAGTCAGTCTTTACTTTCTATTGTCTATGCGAAAAAACAGATGTCGCGGCAGGCAGGGGATTCGAACCCCTGCAGCGGGCTATCATCGTGAAAAAATCAAACCCTTAGTCTCCATGCTCGCGCCTTACTGCCATACACTTTGCTGCGCTCAACCGATGTCTGCCGGGCTCAGCCCTGCTGTACTATTCGTTTGTGTCGGTTGAAACGATGTTTCATTCGCTCTTTTGATTTCGTTTTGATAATTGCACTTGTCTATTTGTGATATTTTACAAGCCCTCGAGCATTTTGTTGCCCCGTTTGCTTGCAAAATCAATTTGAATTAGGTATATTTGCAACACAATTCAAATTTGACGGTGCAAATATACAACTATTGTTTGGAATATCCAAATAATGATTGAAAAATTTAATCGGAATTAAGAACTTTTAACAGTACGACAATTATGGCTAACAATTCGAAAGACCCCAAAGTGTTGAGACTCAGCGAGATATTTCATGAGCTCAATTATCGAAGCTATAATGCTTTTGCAAATGACGTTGGTTCAAGTCAGCCGGTAGTGTCGAACTATATTCAGGGCCGACGGGTGCCGACAGTTGAATTTTTGTTGAGCGTCGCAAAGAGATTCCCCCAGTACAACCGGGAATGGCTGCTGGAAGGGACCGGAGAGAAGTACAACCGCGAATACGTTGACATAAGGGCAGAGGGACACGTGATTGCCAACAACCGCAACCATGGCGACAACATCATCAACGAGAAGGGCAGCGACGAGGTGAAGGACCTGTACTATGACCTCATCAAGTCGCTTAAGTCACAGATAAAGACACTGGAAGAGCACGTCGCCTTCGTTCGTTCCGAAAACGACATGCTAAGAAAACTCTTCGAGGAAAGCCATGGCAAGGAATAAGGTTTGGAAGGCAGCCAGACTTCTGCTGCTCCTTCTCATTGTCGCGGCTGCTGCTGTGCTTCTTGGCATTAGGGTGTATCATCTCTTCCTTGGAGACACACCGCCGATGCCTACGGAATTCTGAGTACACATTATTAAAAAAAATAGCGCCAGGGCCGATGCCTTGGCGCTTCGTTTGTCAAAAAAGGTCGTTCAGTCGCTCGACAGCTTCCCTTTGCCGTCGATCAACAACCTTAGCGTATATCTGCGTGGTCGCCACCTTGCGATGCCCCAACAGCTTGGATGCCGTGTATATGTCGGTGCCGGATTCGAGCAACAGCGTTGCGAAGGTGTGCCGCGAGCAATGGAAAGTGACGTGCTTGCGTAGTCCGGCGGCGAGACACCATTTCTGAAGGATGTCGTTCGTGGTCTTGTTCGTACCCAGCTTGAAAACATTTGTCTCCGGCTCCTTCCGTTTGCCCAGTTGCTCGACAGCTACGTCGTTCAGTGGCGGGTACTGCTGCTCTCCGGTTTTCTTCTGCCGGTACACTATGCGCATGTAGCCGTCTGCCTCCTGGATGCTGGACCATCTGAGGCGCTGGACGTCGGAATAGCGAAGCCCTGTCATGCACGCGAATACGAAAGCACGTTTGACGTTGTTGTCGGTGCACCTGGTCTTTATCAGCCTGCCCAGTTCGGCGGCTGTCAGGAAGCTGCGTTCGCTCTCCTTGACGGGTATTCTCCGGATGCCGTTGCACGGATTTACTGTGATCAGCCCTTGCCCGGCTGCTGCGTTGAAGCATGCGACAACCTTGGCGAAATAGTTGGCTGCCGTGTTCTGTGCCAGTCCGTGATGCCTTCGCTCCGTTCCTCTTCGCGTGTATGTCGTCGATGATCCTTCCTCGAGATAGGACCGGAAGCCCTCTATCCATTCGCGCGTTATGTCCGAAAGCAGAATGTCATTGTTTGGCTCATATATGCGTATGTGGACCAGTGCGGATTGCCAGGATTCGCGTGTCTTTCCTTCGTGGCTGTTTGCGCACCTGTCGTAAAAGTCATAGAAGCGTATCGACTTGGGCGTGTCCTGTCGTCCGTTTAGTATCTCCTCGAGCTGCCGGCACTGCGTTTCTGCGATGTGCCGTGTCTCGTCGTTCCTCTTCTTCTCGATCCTCGAAAGGCGGCCAGACAACAGGAACAGCCCGAGGGATTTGCGTACCCTTCTGCCGTTGGTCCGGTAGTCGACAAATAATTCCTCCTGGTGCTCGTCTATCTTCCGGGTTCTGAGATTGACTCTTATTTCCTTGATCTTCATTTCGCGTTATGGTTTATTTGGTTTCGTGTGCCCAAATATGCGCCCAAAAATTGAGAAAAACAAATAAAATGTGACAATTTAGCATATTTTAACGAAATGCGTTTGAATGTGTAACTAATTGATAAATAGACTTGGTAATTTGTTTGGCTGCAACAGTGTTTTGCAATGGTGTTTGTATTGCACAATCGGTACTAATAGAAGTGAAAGAGGATTGCACGTGAGTGTAGTCCTTTTATTTTCAGTAGGTTGCTCGACTTTTGCGGCGTGTATATGTCTGCTGATGTGCCCAAAATGCGCCCAAACGTGGGCACAGAGACAAAAAAAGGCGCCCGGAAAGCCTGTTCGACTCTCCGGGCGCCTGCCGTTTGTCATTCGGTCTGTGTGTCGTCGGTGCTGATCGGTTTGTAACCAGTGTCCTTCATCATGATATGCCGGACGAACTTGCAGAAGAGCAGAGAAGGGTTGGGGTGCCGGGCCCTCAGATACTGTAGCAGGTCTTTTTCGACTGTGATTGTGATCTGCTCGAAGTCTCCGGTTTTCCTTCTCAGATGCCGTACCCCGGCCCTTTTGAGTCGGGCCGAGATACTGAAACGTGTGATGCCGTAGGCCTTTGCCAGGTCCTGTACCTTCTCGCCGGCTTGATAGCGCTTAATGAGCTCCTCAGCCTGTTCGGGTGTTAGAATGGGTGTATTTGCCATTGTCGTCTGTTATAAGTTGTCGGTGATGATCAAGAAAGCAAAAGCCAGGACCATGCAGGATACGAAACATAATGCCGCTGCACCGGCAATATATGTCTTATCCAGTCCGAAGGCTGTTATCATACTCAGAAACGCCGCGATGGCTATCAAAAGAAATACCGTGGCAAGCCAGGCGAAAAACTTGGCTAATTTGCGTTTGATTGATTGTGTCATACTGTTAGCTGTTTGTTGGTTGTTCGTCAAATAGGGTTAATTGTCTGTCGTCCATGGCTGCTATTGCCAGGTCCTGCCGGACGTGGGCCAGGAATCTTACAAACTCCTGCAGCCGGGTCGGGTTCTCGTTCTGTACGTATTCCAGTACCGGGACCAGCGCAGACACGTCGGGCGTGTCCGCGTTGATCTGCTCCTTCACGATGTTGTATAATTCGTAGTGCTTCATATTATTCGATGCTCCATTGGGCGTTTTTATATTCTTCCGTATTCTTCGCAATATGCTCAGCCAGGAAGTTGCGCAGCCTCTTTAATGTCTCCTTGAACTGTTCGAACTCATCACGGCGTGCCCAGTTGTCATACTCTTCGGGCTCTAACCAGCCTTTTGGGTCGGTGTTGTAGTCGATCATGCCAAGGGTCTTGTACAGTTGTACGGGCGTTAACGCTTCGTCGCCGGCTACTTGGAGTATCTCATAGACTGATCCCCATTCAATCGGTTCGGCGTTGTCACGTGCCTGCTCTCCCTTGAAGTATTCGACAGCGTTGAACACATACGCCTGCCAAACGAATTTTGTTGCCTCTCTTACAACATCAACGGCACAGTGCGGAAAATTGCCGTTTTTCCAGAGGTTGGTGTAAAGTTTCATTGGCCGGTCCTTTGTCTGTGTGCTCCAGTAGTAGGAGCTAATCAATGTTCTCTTGACGCTGAATAGCGCCCTCGTTGAAATAATCATACAGCTCATTTGTGTAGTTGTTTGAATGTTAGTAAATCGGGTTAATTGATAATTGATTTGGTCCGCATGCCCGGCGTCGGTCCGGTTGCTGTCCTCCAGCATGGGAAGTATAAGCCCGGGCCGGCCTTGTCTCCGGCCCAGGTTGTTGTGTTGGGGGCTGCTGTTACTTGCATAGCTTCTCGATCTGTGCGCGCTTGGTGGCCGGGAAAATCCAGCCGGCGCCACATGTCAGACGTGGGTTAAATCGTCCTCCCAGGGCTTTCAGGTCCTTGGCGATGGGTTTTGTATCACCTACCAGTGCAATGGCCTTGGCGCTGTACTCGATGATCGTCAGACCGTCAGCCTTGGCCGGGCGTGCTGCGCTGCTGCTCGCTGTCTCCGGCTTGGCCGGCTTCTCCTTGACTTCCGGCATGATGTCACGATGATGGGCGACAGCGCTTAGAATGTCCCTTAGATCATAGCCCTTGCCTTGTGCCCGGATGGCGTGTTCATCGGTGAAGCGATAAGTCTTGCAATTATCCTTCGTGAGCCCTGGGAAGGATGCCAGAACGGCGTCGCGGCCCTTGTCGGTGATGTCTCGATTTGTGGTCACATATCCGACTGAACCGAAGAGATTGTTAAAGATGCTTGGCTTGCAGTCCCAATAATCGCCCTGCGAATATGCGTCCGGGTGCATATCCTGATACTTGTCAACAATCTTGTCCACATTGGCAGTTGTCGGACCATCCTCCCAGCTAATGCGATAGTCGTCGCCTCCGCTGAATGAACTGTAACGTACCTTGAACTTCACGCCCGGGAAGTTGCGGCGTAACTCCGTGCGGATGTTGTTGCCGACAACAATATGCTCCTTGTATCGTTCTGCATCGCTCGCCAGGGTTAAATAACTGTATTCCTCCAACAGTCTCTTGCGTGTCTCGTCTGCTTCGTTGGCCTTGCGCTCCTTGACTTTCTTTTCAAGTTCGTCCAGGTTGCGCGCGCGCTGTAATGACTTCTCGATAACTTCGTCGCTGATAACTTCGTTATCCTCATAGTAATAGTGCCCAATTCCGTACTCCTCAGACACGGGTTTTGTTTCCTCGCTCAGTGTTGCCCATGGGGAATTGAACCAGCCTTCCAGATCATATTCGCTTATGTCGTTGGGGTCTCCGTTGCAGATTTCTACGGCGTGCATGTTGTCGTCATATACTACAAGATAACGGGTGCAGCACCCATAACCAACGTCCTTGATGCGGGTGCCCTTGTGGATGTGCACACGCTCGTTACGTACCATTGTCCGGCCTCCAGATGCGAACAGACTGAATGAATCACTTTTGCCTAATTTAGTTACCATAATTTTGTAGTTGTTTGTTGTTTGTAAATGTGGTTAAAATCTCGGTTTGGCTCCGTGTCGCCGGTATGGCCGGCCAGTGCTCCGGGAATGGGGCCAAAGGTGCATGCGGGTGCACGTACACGGAAATAGGGGGTTAATATGCTCGGTTCTTTACCTGCTCATAGACTTCTGGCGTCACTTTGTAGATGTAGCTGCCGGACCTGATCAATAGAGCATCTTTGCCGTAATAGATCATCTTCATGCCTCGGACACTTCCGGACCGGTGGAAAGATGGGAAGTTGCGAAGGCCAAACTTGTCGGCGTGCTCGCGTCGTAGATAGAGTACTTTCATAGTGGTGCCGTGTTATTAGTTTAGAAACTCTTCAGGCCAGAAACCGAAGTCTGAACCGTCACCCGGGTGTGCGCCGAAATAGGTGCCGGCGGGTGCATGTGTGTCCAGGATGTCGGCAAGATCATCGGCCAGGATTGCGGCGTCATCCGTGTCCCAGAATGGCGCATATTCGTCGTAGTCCTCGCCCAGGTTCTGCAATGCTTCGCGTAATGCGCTGTCGCTGCTCTTCTTCATCCTGTTGTACTCCGGCGTGTCCTTGACTGCTTCGACGTATGTGTCAATTAAATCGACGCTGCGAAGTGTGCCGTGAATTAGTGTGCCTTCCTTGGGCGCATGTATTATTGCGCCCTTCGGCGAAACAAACGAAAGTAGGTTGTTTGCGTGCATAATGCTTGAATTTAGTGGTTAATAATAGGGTTAATTGGTTTGGCGCCCGTCCCCTGTTCCGCCCAGGGTACACCGGTCAATCTGTACGGGCTGTTAGAGGTTAGAAGGGCAACAGATCACTGTCGGGCGCTGCTGCTGCGGGTGCTGCTGTCACTGTCACCGGGATAACGGCGGGTGCTGCCTTCTTCGCTGCCGTCCGGCGTGCGTCGCGCTCGGTGATCTTCTCCACCTGCTTCGCCGAGAACAGTGTGATATAACTGTAGGCGTCGTACGTCTCCGGCTGTGCTGCTGCTTCCAGCATGCCGGGCTCAACGGTGTCGGGTGCCTCCATGCCTTCCGGCGTGGTCCTGGGCTTGCGGGTGAATGTCTTGGGTGATGACCACAAATGCAGGGCCTTTTCTCCCTTCTTCACGCTGTACCCGGCGTCTCGCCACTGCATCCAGGTCTTCAGGTCCTTGTGTCCCTTCTGTGCGTAATACGCTTTGAGTAACACGTTGGGCGAACCGTCCGGTATCTGTCCCATGGCTGCGGCCATCTTAAGGGTCATTGTTAATGACTTGAGGTTAGCTCTCACTAACTGTGCGCTCTCGCGCTTCTCTTTGTTCGTTTTCATAGTGGTTATTTTGTTTAGTGGTTTTGTGGCTTATTGCCGACGTCCGGCGCATTGGCCGGGCGTTTCGTCGTAATCTTCAACGTACTCTTCAGGGCAATTTCTTGATGGTGTACGTAAATGCAAACCACCTTCGCATTTCGCGGGCTTTCTGCTTGGCCTGGCTCATTGATTTGTATTCTTGTCTAAAACAAGGATGTCCGGTGAATGTGTGGCAAGTGAGCAGGCATTTAATTGCTTTCATAGTGGTAGTTAGTTGATCATCGTGTAATACGCCTCATTGATGGCTTCCAGGAGCATGCGGCAAAGGTCGTCATAGCTGTCTGAACCGGTCCACCAGAATGGGTATTGGTCCTCACTTACACCTGTGCAACCTTCGTTTGCGCTCGATACGCTTGCAAATGACTTGGGCGTGTCTGTCTGTACGTTGGTGACACGTATCATGTAGGTGTCGCCGGTTGTCGTCGCCAGGTCCCTGTCGATCACTGCGCGGCGCTGCTTGCGCTCTGTCAGTTCTGTAGCTATTCCGGCGACGCATTTAATTAGTTCGTCACGGTCAACGACGTCAAGAATATCCAGAAGTTCGTTGTCCTCCAGCGACCACATTGTTGCGCTCAGGCATGTGTCGTAATTCGATACGGGGTTTGTTGTCTCGTTCATAGTGGTAGTTATTAGTGGTTGTTACTTCTCGAAAACTTCAACAATCTTGCGTGCAAGGTTAAAAATCTCTTTCTTTTGGGACTCCATTTGCGGATTGATTATATCTTGCAATAGCCATCTTACAAGAGTCATGAGGCACTGACGGACTTCTTTGTTCTCTGGGTTCACTTCGCGGCTACATACGCCATTCTCATCAAATTTCATGTAGCCGATAGTGTTTACCAGTTGCAGGGTTTCGGGATGGTCGAGAATTTCATACTCGTCGCGTGTAATAACCAATGTCTTTTTAACTTGCTTTTTCATTGCTGTAGTGGTTTAATAGTTGTTTGTAATGTTGTTTGTTGTCTCTGTGCGCCCGGGCTCCAGATTAAACGGTAGGCTCGATGACCTGCCCGGGCTATAATTGGTAATTATAACAATTCTATTATTTTGCAACCGGTTATGCCGCAAATCTGTATTTCGTAAACAGACGATGCAACCGAAGAAGCACAAATTTCACGATGTGTCTTGCAATCTTTTTCGCTTCGAATAATTCTCTTAGCAAATTCCAATCCTGAAAATTTGCCTTTCCCTGCAATAAGATAACCAAACTTCCTGGCTACCTCTAATGCGTCAATATGAATGTTGTTGTCCGTATTCATTACTTTCTAAGATATGGGGTTTTAGATTCTCGATGCTGCGTTGACTCTGTTAGCCGTCGTCTTGCACTCTCGGCAAATGCCTCCATACAGGTGCAATTCGATGTTGTCAACCTTCTTGTGACATTCCGGGCATGTGGCCTTCATGCACAGGTAGTGGAAATAACCTTTCTTTCTCATGGCTCAATACTGTTTTCTGTTGAATAACACCTGCCGGACGTTGCATGCACGTATGATGCACTTGTATGCGTCTATGCGCATTGATGCGTCCGTCGTCGTCACGCCCTTCGTGCGCTCTTCCTGCCAGTTGATGTGCGGGCAGGTTATTGCCGGGTTTCCGGTCTCCTGCTTTATCCGCTCAACCTTGTCAGCAAGGAATTGAAGGTAACTTATCTGCTTGTCTGTCGCTAACATGGCTTGCTTGCTTTCATTTTCTTGTTGTAACATTCGTCGCAGCATTCGGCGAAATTCCTTGTGTACTCGTCATAGCCTATCTGCTTGCCGCATTTGGGACACTTGTACTGAGGGTCCAGATAAACAATTCTCGGTCTCATAGTTTTACTTGCTTTTTTTTGGTGTTCATCTCCTTGTATTCAACGCCCATCTCCTTGCAGATTGTGCGGCTAATCTCCTCGCCCAGATAATGGCGATATTCCTTGCCGGTCTTGCCGCTCACGCGCATTACGTATGCACGCCCGTTTGCGCTAAGGTAGATAGGATAGGTTTTGCCCTTGCTGTCCGTCCAGGTGTAGGGGGTTGCAACAGGCTGAGCCGCTGCCGATCTGCTTGACACCTGAACGAAATTTTTGCCTTCTCGCTTAACTTCGGCGTGCGCTGCTGTGCATCCTGAATAGCACAGGAAGAACAGCGTGGCAGCGATGGTGAATAACTGTGTCCGTGTGGACGATTTTGCGAAACTCTTGAAAAATGACTTTTTCATAGTGGTAAATGTTTTAATTGTTTGTTATCGGTTAGTCTCTATTTGCCACTGCATCCGGATTCGAACCGGCTACAAGATGCACGATTTCAATACACCTTAACTCCCCAGGAGTCAATTTGCAGTGCTCTTACTTGGCCTTTTCCCGGGTCCTCGCTGCTCGTTGCTGCTCGCCGGTACTTTCCTTTCAGATATTTTTTAGTCTGTCAAAGATCATTTGCAAATGTTTTAATTTGCACTGCAAAAATACAAACATTATTTGTATTATCCAAATACCACAATAACTTTTTGTGTATTTTGGGGTGCATTTTTTCAAATAATGTTATAAATTGTCAAACGAAGATTGCAATGTTTTGATTTTTCAAACAAAAATTTTTCCAAAAGATGGGTAAATTAACAGATATGCGAGGGGTTTGGGAGAGGTTTTGAGGGAAAAATGAGGGTTTTTGACACTTTGAAGGGCATTTTTGGGGAGTGGGCTGCCTACATCGGGATGAAATTTTTCGGGTCAAAAATCTGCCGTTTCAATCGCCACAAAAATTTATTGTGTACTATGGTGATTTTTATCACCTCATATAAACGCACAGTCTTGTTGTGTCCTGCCGCATAGATCACCCGGGCGTGCTCTTGGGCGCTACCTGTGTGCATACGGATGTGGTGTGCACGTCTGTGCTCGCGTATATACGTGCGTAACGTGCGTGCAAATGCGTGTGTTTTGATGCTGGCTTAAAATCTCCACTGCGCGACAGCGCATTTCTTTTTTAGATTTTTTCTTTACAACATGGATATATACATGTTGGAGTATTCAGTATTCAGTATTCAGTATTCAGTATTCAGTAAGGCACTCATTTGGTATCCATTTGCGTACCATTTGGAGACCATTTGCGGCGCATTTGTATTCCATTTGGTAACAAAAGGTGTGCATTTGGTATCCATTTGGTGTCCTTTTGTGTTCCATTTGGTACGCATTTGGGAAACAAATGGGAGAGAAGGCAAAATTTGTGGTGATTTATAAAATTTGCGTGCTCCCTGGCTTGGTCTCTTCGACTGGGTAATTGCAGGTCTGAGGACAGATCAGCGACGACAGGGCCATTTCTCGCGCTGTGGCGGGCTCTGTGGTGATGGCATGGGCCATGAAGGGGACGACCATGAAGGGAAGCGAACGAGAGAAGCGCCGTAGATACCTGGCTGTGCTCCATGGTCCTGTTGTCTGGTCTCGATGATCGGCGCCGAGAGGATTCAGGAAGCAGGGCAAACGCCGGAACCACTTCCGAAATAGGGCTATTTCCTAAAAACATGCTTCCTCTTTTGAAGTGAGAAGGGCACTTCGAGGATAGATCACCAGCAAAAGGTGATGAAGGGAACAGGCGCAAGGGGTTGCGCATGTATGTGCGGACACGTAGGCATGTACGCACGTGGGGGTGGGTGGGTGTGCGCGCGAAACGACGACCCGCCCCCCGCCCTCACTCATCCCCAGCCAACCATACCCACACCCTCAAAAATAAAAATCACATCCACTCCGTCCATTTTGTTTGCATTTTTTTTTGCAGAGCAAATCACTTGTCAAATGAAATCCATTCCTTATGTTGCTGTGCGTATGATTTTTTGTTTGCAGACTAAATCATTTGTGCAAACGACTCGCAAACGGAACTGCAAACGGAGATTCGTGCAGACTGGGTGCATGAATTGTGTGAGGTGATAAAATACACCCCGTCAGATACAATTTGGCAGTACCTGGCGGGGTGTTGAGTAGAGGGTAAAAATTTGGCGTCTATGCTTTTGTCTTTTGTTGTTTGAGTTTTTCTTTACGGTTTCTCTTCTTCTCCTGTTCGTAGCGCAGGCGTTGGAGTGCGCCTTTTGACTTTACGCTTTTGTAGTGTCGGACGCCTGTAAGCGGAAGGCCGTCCTCTTCGCCTTCGTAGTCGTTGTACTTGCGCAGTGGACGAATTGGTATCATTTCTTTCGGTAGAAGAAGAATAGGACGGCGAGGAAGAAGAGGATGAGGCCGACGATAACGATGATTCGGGAGTTTCGCAGTGTTGATTGCCATCCGGAGCGTGCGGCGTCTCCTTGTTCCTTGATGTCGCTTGTGTAAGTGCTATCGTTCTGGTGTGAGTATGACAGCGACATGTTGGCGGTAAGTAGCGAGTCGATGAGCTGCTGTTGGTGGAGGATGGTCTCGCGGTATTCGCTGAGGTCTGTTACCTGTGAGGTGAGCTTGTCGATTACTTGTTCTATCATCATGCCGGTAGCGGGATCGTAGTGGGTGATGATCTGTTCCTTGATGATGATGGAGTCGCGGCGGTGGGATTGTGCATTGTCGATGCTGTCGCGCTCGTGGATGATGGTGACGTGGGTGGTGTCGACTACGGTGACATGGGTGGTGTCGGAAGCCGATGTGGTGTTCGATGTGGTCTCCTTGTGGAGAGTGGCGCACGATGCGAGGAGGGTGAGCGCGAGAATTGCTGGAAGGTGTCTCATATTGTTTCGGTGTTGTTGGGTTTTTGTGTATTGTCAGTATCTTCTGGTGTATCGTCTTGCGTATCGTCAGGCAGTTCGACGTCAGCGTCGGGGTAGTCGTCTATTGGTGCGGTGTCGTCGACGGGATCGTCAGCGAAGTCTGCTGGCGTGTCGTCTGGGTAGTCGTCGGTAGGAATAGGGTTGCCATACTCGTCGAGCTCCTGGGGCACGGACTGGGTATCGTCGTCGGGTGACATGGGTCCGGACATGGCGTCGAGCTTGGCATAGAGGGCCGAGCGCATGTTGATGTCTGCATTGACGTCGACTGCTGCCTGCTGTGGGGTGTTGAACTTCTCCATTTCGATCCATAGCTTTGCGAATTGGATTGGGTTGGTCTTTGCGAGTCTTGACATTGATACGACGAGCTGTCCGCGCGTTGCCTTTGTGAAGTCGGCGAGAAATTCGCGTCCGGACTTGTCGGAGTACTTCTTCGAGTTCTGTGCGGGGAACAGCTGGGGGTCGAACAGGTCGACTATCCCCTTGAACTCCTGCGCTGCGGGCGTGATGTCGGTGGGTTCCATTGCGCGCGATGAAGGGCGCGAGCCGTAGTTGTATGGGTTGTCGCGGTCCTCTTCCCTTGCGGGGCGGTCGAAGTTGAAAGAATCTTCTGAGTAATCTTGCATCTTTTGTATGAATTTGTCCCATTCCCTCTGCTTCTGCCTCTGCTGCTTGATCCTCAGCTTGCGCTTGAGCTTCATTGTCACCTTGAATGTCCTCAAGCGCTTCGGCATGCTGCGCAGGACTAACGCGCTTCTCTGCTCATGGGTCAGCGGCACCGGCTTGGGGCTTAGCTGGTCGGGCATCTCGAAGTCGTCGAGGAGGTCGTCGAGGTCGGGGAGTTCGTAGTTTTCAGCGTTAGGGTCAATAAATTGCCGCATGTTTAACAGATATGCTTTTGCTGCAAATATAAAGCGTTACTTTTGCAGCGGAAACATATCTGTTAAAATACCTATGGCGAACAGGGATATAGATATAACGATCGGCTATGAGAGCCTGTATGACGAGATCGGCAAGGTGACCGGGTACACGGGGGCGAAGTCTTCCGAGGACGGTTCTCTGTACCATGCGCTTGCCACCCAGGACGAGGATGCGGAGCTTCTGCGCTCGTTCGTGCTCGATGCCGAGGAGTCGGTGGCCGAGTCGCTGTATATCTACCTTGCAGACTCGAACTACGAGGAGTGTATCAGATATACGCTGCGCATGCCTACCAACTGGCACCGTTGCGAGGAGGAGCTGAGGAAGGCGATCTTCTGGTACATGGTGTACTATGCGGCAATGCGGTGGTTCCGTACCGTTGGCGGCGAGGTCGGCATCGCCAGCGAGGAGAAGTACAAGGCCGACTGCACGGAGAAGCTGGACGACGTGAGGCGCTTCGTGAACAGGAGGAGCAGGCCCGTAAATCCGCACAGGCCTGCCGTCATTGACCAAGACGGGCTGTTGAAGGCATGAAAGTGACATTCATACCCATGGAGCCGAGGCCCCGTGTCCTGATGCTCTTCGACGAGGAGACGCTGAAATACAGGATAGCCAATACGGCGTTCATCCACGGCGAGGCGGCGAGGGTCAACGACAACTACGGCCATGACTTGCTCGAGAACGTGAAGGAGCAGGCCATGCACCAGTGGAAGGACGTGTGCGAGGAGGGCAACTACGACAGGGTGAAGGACATTATCGGCCTTGCCGTGTCGGAGATTGAGCAGCTCCTGCAGAAGTACACCTACGTTCCCGTGCTGGACCACACGACGAGGACCACTTTTGAGGACCAGTGCCTCGAGTGGGTTATCGAGATGATGGTGCCGGCGGGCTTCAGCGAGAGGAACGTCGATGCACTGTTCAAGCTGGCGCAGGAGTACATCGTTGCGAGGGTGCTCGAGGACTGGGCGGCCATGACGTTTCCCGAGGCACAGCCCGCATGGAACGCGAGGCGTACCGACATCGAGGAGCGCATACGTTCGGCGGCCAGGGTGACTGGCGTGCATTACCGTGTGAGACCTTCAATCATTTAGCGTATGGCAGAAACAGGGAAGAGCAAGATCATCGAGGACGTCAAGATCATCCTTGACGAGAACGAGAGGACACTGGGGTCGCTCGACATCGGCGGCGACATTCCGGATGCGGACCAGCTCGAGACGGACAGGCTCATCGGGCGCCTTATCCATGTGGCGATAGACGCGGTGAACAAGATAGCGCCGCTCGACTACCTTGCGGGCGCCTTCACGAAGGCCGACTCGGCTGTGCTCAACTGGGAGGAGATGGGCCAGTACTGCCAGAAGGCGGTGCTTCCCGGCAACTTCACCAGGCTTGTCTATGTGCGATTGCCAGGCTGGCAGCGCGGCACGTCGGACTTCCATGAGGAGGGCGATCCGCTGTATGCGCAGTTCTTCTCGAAGTATGCCGGCGTGCGACCGACAGCGCTTTATCCCGCCGCCGCCGTGGTTGTCGGCGAGGAGCCTGGCACGCTTGAGGTGGTGTGCTGCCCGAAGCAGAGCGCCGAGGGAGAGGGCAAGGTGATGTACGTGGCTACGGCCAAGACAGGCGACAACGTTGAGAGCTACGCCATATCAGACAAGTGCTATTGGGCCGTGGTCTATTACGTGGCGCACCTGTATTACGTGACGCTGAACGAGAGCGGGCGCGCTTCGCTCATGGAGACCGAGGCATACCGCAGGCTCGACATTGAACGGCAGACGAAGGAAGGAGATGTTGGGTGATGGAGCAGAAGAAAACTGAAAAACTGACGACACGAGACTTTCTTCTGTTTTCTTGTGCCATCGTAGCGTTTGTATCGGGTATCGGCTTCGGTGTGGCCGGCTTCATCGTATCGCCTACGGGCGAGGTCCACGACTCGGTGCTGTGGCTCATTGCGCAGCTCCTGCTGTTCACGGCCAGCGCCTTCGGGCTTGTGTCATACACCGAGGCGTCCTCACGGAAGCTGAACGACAAGTTTGCGAGTTTCAGAAGGGAAATGATCGGCAGAATATCCGGAAGGGACAGGACCGAGGAAGAGGAAACAAACGACAAGAACTATGAAGATACTGATAGATAGGGGGCACGGCATCCCTGTAACGGGTAATTGCAGCCCAGTGTTCGACGCCGACATGCAGAAGCGCTACGGCATGGAGAGGCTGTACGAATGGAAGTACTGCGACATGGTTGCCAAGGAACTGAAGAAGAGGCTTGACGAGCATGGATACGATGCCGTCCTCATCACCCCGGAGGAATACGACATCGGCCTTGGCGAGAGGGTCAACCGCGTGAACCGCTACTGCCACAAGTACGGTGCAACGAACTGCGTATCGGTGTGCATCCATCTCAATGCCGCTTCCGCAACCAGCAAGTGGAACAAGGCAACTGGATATACTGGATGGATTGCCATGAATGCCTCGACAAGGTCGAAGAGGCTCGCGTCCATCTTCGAGGCCAAGGCTACCGAACTTGACATGCTCGGCAACCGCTGCGGACATACGTTCCAGCACAATTGGGCCATGGTGCATCACACCAAGTGCCCTGCCATCCTGACGGAGAGCGCGTTCCAGGACAACCTCGAGGAGGTGCAGATGCTACTGAGCGACGAGGGCTTCGACAAGGTTGTGCGCCTTCACCTCGAGTCCATCATCGCATACATAGATGCAATCAAATGACAACATGGGCAACTTGAATGACGACATATATTCGTCGGTGGATGCCGAGAAGAAGGACCGCCGCAACGACAACCGTGCGCTGAGCATCCTCAATATGGCGAAGCACCACTGGGACAACCTTGACGCCTTCCGAAGGGAGGGCGAGCGCTGTCACCGCTTCGTGAACGGCAACCACTGGGGCGACAAGATGCTCATCATCGACGAGTGCGGACACGAGAAGTGGGTGAGTGAGTATTCGGCGCTTGTAAGGCAGGGCTTCAACCCGAGGACTACCAACCTCTTGAGCCGAGTGGTGAACAACATCCTCGGCGTGGTGCTGAAGAACGGCAACGAGCCGACGGCGTATTCTGTGGACGGCAACGAGCAGGGCGTGTGCGACATCATCAACACGCTCATGCAGGCCAACAACGCACAGAACATGACAAAGATACTTTGGCCGATGCAGTTCAAGCAGTTCCTTGAATGGGCCGCCATCGCGTCGAAGGAGACGTTCGGCTGGAAGGACGGGCGATTCGGATGCTGGAAGGAGAACATAGACCCGAGGGAGGTGTTCTGCGATACCGGCATGATGGACGTGCGTGGGTGGGACTGCAACATGATAGGCATGCTCCACACGCTGACGATAGACGACATACTGGCGAGCTTCGCCGTATCGAAGAAGCGCAACGCTAAGTACGCGCGGCAGAAGCACCACGAGATATGCGAGGAATACAAGAAGTGCCTTGACAGGAAATACGTGACCGGGCTGTTTTCGGAGCAGTTCGGCAAGAACAGGCCGAGGAACGTCGATTTCCTCTTCCCGAAGGACGGCGACAAGTGCAGGGTGATAGAGATTTGGACGAAGGAGACAAGGCCGAGATTTTACGTGCACGACTACATTGACGGTTCGCTGAGCATCATCGAAGAGAAGGACTACGACGAATTTGTAGAGGAGGAGAACAAGCGGAGGGTGGCACAGGCCCAGGCGGCTGGCGTGAGCAACCTGGAGATACTGGATGCCATGCGGCTTGCAGGGATGGTCGATGCCGACGACGACGAGCTTGAAGGCGTGGCTATGCCTGCGTCGTGCAGGCTGCGCGTGGCCGAATGGCATGAGGACCGCTATTGGTACTACCGCTTCCTGACGCCTTCGGGCTACGTGCTTGACGAGGGCGAGAGCCCCTATGCGCACAAGGGGCACCCGTTCGTGTTCGTGTTCTATCCGTTTGTAAACGGCGAGATACGCTCGAAGGTTGCGGACCTCATCGAGGAGAACAAGAACCTGAACCGAAACCGCACGATGTACGACCAGATCATGCGCATTTCGATGAAGGGCTTTACGGCATACGACAAGAACACGCTGCCCGACGACGACCCCGACGGCGAACGACTGAACAGCGTGCTTGCACAGCCTGGCGGCTCGTACGGCTTCAACCTCAAGGGCGGCGAGCAGATACAGAACAAGGTTGTTCAGATGTCGACGAACAACACGGGCGTAGGCCTTGTGGAGATGATACAGATGGACTCGACCAACATCGAGGACATTTCGGGCGTGAACGGCGCATTGCAGGGCAAGCCGGGCTATTCGACCACCAGCGGCTCACTCTACCAGCAGCAGGCACAGAACGCGACGGGCGCCCTTCTCGAGGTGATCGAGATGTTCTATTCGTATCTGATGAACTGCGCCTACAAGCAGTGCAGCAACATTCTGCAGTGCTACGACGAGGCGATGGTGACGAAGGTTGCAGGGCCCGGCGCATGGGAGAAGCTGCAGGCCTTCCAGCAGACGATGAACAGCGACCAGCTCGAACTTGACTTCAAGATGCTCGAGTCTCCGTCGTCGCCGGTATATAGGCAGATGGCCAACGACTACATCATGGCATTTATGCAGATGGGCTTCCTGCCGTTCAGGGCCGGTGTCAAGATAGGCAATTTCCCGTTCAGCGACAAGATCATCGCTGCCGTAGACGAGGAGAACGCCCTGGCTGCGGCCAACGGCGGCGAACCGCTGCCTGACAGGGTGCCCGTCGGTGGCGGCATGAATGACGGGAGCGTAGCCCTTGCCAACGCCGGCACGGGAGCAGGCGGCGGGATGAACAACTACAACAGACTGGCGCAGACGAAGAACGCCGCGCCGACAGGGATATAAAGCGAATAACTGCAAGAGAGTAAGGATTTCTGTGTTTTTCATGTGTTTATGGTTAATTATTAAGTGTGTGTTAATCAAAGGACGGGGGCTTGTGAAGGTCCCCGCCCTTGCTTTTACGGACGTTCGAGAATGTAGTACGGCTCGCCGTTGAGCAATGCCCTTGAAACCTTTATCGTGGCCTCGTTGTCGATGATGCCGTAGGTGGTGAATATCTCCTGTACGGTGGGCTGGTAGGTGTGGAAGCCTATCTTGCCGTCCTGCATCACCATCTGCTGCGTCATGATGCGCTTGGGATTGGTGACGCCGTGCTTCTCCCAGTCGGGGTTGACGAAGATCACGTAGTGGTAGCTGTACTGGCGATGCGTGTTCCGGCACAGCACGACCTTGGAGAAGAGAATGAAGAACTCTGAATCGTCGGGATGGTCCCGCCGGATCAGTTCGTAGAAGGCCTTCGAGGGGAAGGCACTGCTGCCTTCGGTGCGCATGAAGAGGCAGGTCTGCCTCTTGATCATCCGCTGCCGGAAGGAATACCTTATCTGGTCCCAAAGGAGGGAAGCGATGAGTCTCAGTTTCTTAATCATGTCAGTCGGATTTTCCAGTTATCGTCCTTTACCGTCAGCTCCTTACGGGACCGGAAGGAGACGATCTTGACGGGCTTGGCGGAGCGCGAGTTGCGCTTCATGTCGTAGAAATACTCGAGTGCATCATCCTTGCGGCGGAAGATGTAGCCGGACATTGACGCGGGATTCTTGCCGTTGTCGTCGAAGATGAGCGGATTGCGGAGCACGACGGCATAATACCTGGTGCCGAAAAGGTGCTTGAAGATTGCTTGAACGAGGTTGATCATGACTTGCGGGATTTGGTGTGATGCTTGATGAACCAGGGGATGAAGGCGATGTCACGCCTGCGACGGACCTCAACCTTCGGCATAGCGGTCTTGGTGCGTGCCGTAGGCCTGTTGGTGCCCGTGAAATAGATTGCACAGCCGTAGATCGTCTTAGCCGTGAAGTCGGCTGGGAGATTGCCGAGGTGCTTCATGGAAAGCGCCTCGTCGAGGGTGAGGACGGCAAGGTGGCCGTCGGCCAGGCAGATAAGGAAGCGTCTCTCGCCGTCGCTGTGAAAGCGTGCGTCGGCCTCCCTGATCTTGAAGTGCAGTGCCAGCTTGGCCTGCATGCGGAGGAAAAAGTTTTTGAACATAGCTTGTAGGTATTTAATATCGCAGCCAACGACGGCTGCGGCGGTGACGGTGGTAGGCGGCGGCAGAACCGCCGCTTGCTGAGAACAGGCTACATGGTGGCAGAAGTTACCATGATGGGGGTGGCGGGACCGAGGCGGCGGGTGGCCTTCGATACAGCCTTCGGCATCTCCATCTTCGTAAAGCAGATGTAAAGACCGATGGCACGTGTCATGAGAAGGTCGTCGTGGTGCTTGCTTGCGGCACCCATCGAGCCGTTGGGCTTCTTCTCATAGACCATGTATTCGGCGAGGCAGCGCTTGTCGCGCTCTATATATGCCTTTTCGCGCAGTATGGTGTTGAGGTGGGATATGATGATAGGCTTCGTCTTGACGTTGGTGTGGAAGCCGTATCGGTGGGGAGCACCCTCGAACACTGCATCCTCTTCGGCAGAGCGCTCGTAGAGGTTGCTGTAGGACTCCTTGATCTGGTTGAGGATGAAACCGGACTGGTCGCCGTCGACGTCGCGGTCCTTGTCGCGCGTCTCGAGCGTGTTGGACTCGATGACGAGAAGGGCGTTGTCGTAGAACTTGGCAATCTTTGCCGCCTTCCATGCAAGGACGTCGTGGTCGATGTGGCCGTACCACTGGGCGACGACGGCAGGGCGCCCGCCTTCCATCATCCAATAGCGGTCAAAGACAACGACAACGGAGAAGTCGGCCTTGTTGGAGCGTCCGCCGATGTCGACTACGACGAGGTATCGGTTGGTGATACGGCAGTCGTCGAAGTACTCGGGCATGTCCCATACCCACAGGGAGCCCTGCTTGTCGGGGAAGAACTTGAGGTCGGCAAGCATGTTGCGTCCGTTGAAGGCCTGGTTGGGGCGGTAGCGGAAGCGCTTGAAGTCCTCCTCGTCGAGTGTGATTGTGGATTCTATCTCGCCGATGAAGCGCGGCGGGCGGCACTCGGGCTCGAGCTGGTGTATGTAGTATTCGCTGAATACCTTCTGACCGGAGTGCTTGAAGGCCTCGATATCGTCGGAAGGAGCCTCGGCAGCCATGTCGGCATGGTCGTGGAACTTGGTGCGCTCGATGGTGTACCAATAGATGGCCTGCAAAGTTGCGCCCTTCTCCCACAGCCACCACAGATACTTGCCCGGCTCCTCTCGGTCGGTGTCGGCGTGCTGCTGCTCGCGGTAGTCGATGAGGCGCTGTGCGAAGTCCTCGATGGTGAGCGCGTCGGGTGCTATCTCCTCGGGCGTATAAGGGTCGAACCACGGCTGCTTGGATGCAAGCTCCTTGCCGCAGTTGCGCAGGACGTAGGACTGGAGAAGCTGTGTGTCGCCCTTAAAGGGGAGCATGTTCTTCCATCCGATCTCGAACCACGAAATAAACAGCGCGTCGAACTGGTGCTGGCGTCCGGTGTCCTCGGCCTCCTTTGCGCTGACGTATTCGTCATGGAAGAAGTTGTCGGTGCCGTTGGCCGTAGATTCATAGACGATCATCGTGCCTGGCTTGTAGCTTATACCGCCGGTGACTGAGCGCACGATGTCCTCGGGTGACTTGCCTTCGGTGGCTACCCACATGGCTACCTCGGTGCAGTGGGCAAGCGTAGAGTCGCCGCCACGGGCCGACTCGGGGCGTTCGGCAGAGCCAAGTTTGAGCTTGCAGTTGCGCGAGTCGATATAGAACAGGTTGGCAGAGGACGACGTGCCGTGAATCTTCGGCAGCTTGTAGATGCGCTGGGCGTCGGGGTCGTTGGGCTGGCACAGCATCTCGACGGGGTACTTGTCGACGAGCTTGAAGTACATATCCTTGACCTCGGTGGAGGCATCCTTGACATGGCCGACAATGATGGAGTTGGCACCCTTCATGCGGATAAGCTGGAGCCAAGCGATGTAAATCTGCGTCACCGTGGAGCCTCCCCACTGACGAGCCTTCAACAGGATAACGCGGATAGGCAGTCGGCGCTTGCGCATGCGCTCGAAGCGTTCGACGAGCTTTCGCTGCGCGCGGTTGAGACGGAATGGGATGTCGTCGCCGAATCCCTTGGGCTTGATCTTGACGAGCATCCAGCACCAGAACGGGAAGTCGTAGTAATAGCGCAGACGGAGGAACTTGTCGAGCACGATATCTCTCGCCTCGGGCGTAAATGCCCCGAAGATCTTCTCGGTGGCCTTGTCGAGACCATAGTGAAGCAGCGACTTGACAAGCGGTACCTCGAGCATTTCGACGGGCAGCCACTGGGTGTAGAGGGAAGCGGGGAAACCGACGAACGTCACCTTCTTGCGGGTGCCGATGCTTGCTTCGCCCGTCATTGGATTGAACGGGGCATTGATGTCGGCAAGTCGGCGGCGGTTCTCCTTCAGCAGGTTGCGCACGGTGGGGACGACAACAGGCACCGGCATGACCGGCGCTTGCTGAGAAGGGGACTGGGGCACGGGAAGGCTGTTACTCATTGAACTGCGGTTTGAGGATGAATCCGACGAGCGTACCTGCAAGCATGGCGTAGAGGTGAGCTATCCAGGCGACGCCGGCAAACAGTGAAGTGATGAATACAAAAGCGACGTTAAGCATGAGTAGCCAGAGCCATTTGCGGTTTCGGACCATCAGCATCCCACTCAATGCGAAGTTGAGTACGGATATACCTAATGTTGGTATGTCGCCTATCAATGCGGCTGGCATAGTCGATGCGATTACCAAGGCTGTCAAGAACTGCCACGCTCTTGCGCGCATGAGGAAACAGAGCGTCAGCAGGCAATACAGGTTGACAGACAAATGCAGCCACCCTACGTGAAGAAAGCTGTAGGTCAACCTCACCATCCACGTCGTCTGCAGGTTTGTCAGAGACAGTCCCCACATCAGCGCGTACTGGTGCGGAATTGTCGCTTGTATGATTATCAAGATTGATGCAAGTATCAGAGAGAAGTTCTTCATTTTCGTCCTTCGGTTTAATGACGGCTGGTATTAGCTTTCGAGGCTGGCGAGACGGCGACACGTCGAGGCGCATGCCCTTGCGTATCTTGGTCTTGTGTCGGCAAAGGATCACGACTGCGGACAACGGGCTTATGAATGACTCGGGCGCCGGGGAGTTGACGACCTCCATCATGATTGACATGACGGATTCCTTCGGGCGCTGCTTCCGGATGGCGATATACCTTTCATAGAGGCAGCGGGCAAGCCGTTCGCTGCGGCTCTTCTTCTTGCCGTTCCACCTTCCGCGCCTGACCTCCCCGATGATGTCCTTGGCCCGCGATTCGGAGATCCAGAACCTCGGGGCCGGCTGAGATACGGCATACCTCATTCTCTCGAACATGCGAATATCCCTGCCCTGGGCATAGCACATGCGATCATACTCCTTGCACTTTGCGAGGAGGAATGCGTTGCGCTCGTCGATATAGTCACAACGCGAACCTTTGTGTTTAGACACTGGTGTTTATCTGTGTGGGCCTTGAGTTTTTCACGGT
>Ga0310694_10001386_pt1 | contig 27627 bp, 23 predicted proteins | sample 174DNAGHGhighgp2_FD_203884 | JGI IMG/M metagenome (GOLD analysis project Ga0310694, IMG submission 203884) | Sheep rumen microbial communities from Palmerston North, Manawatu-Wanganui, New Zealand - 1742 DNA GHGhigh gp2 (v2) (version 2) | ecosystem: Host-associated > Mammals > Digestive system...
GGTGGTAGTCAGGTAAGCTGATGGCGGTGCGTTTCAATGGTGCTCCTTCGCCGGTCTCGGGGTGGAAAGGGGTGTCGATGAGTTGTTGCCTCCGCAGGTTCTCACGTAGGATGTCATGGATTGTATCTGCCATTTTCGCATATTTGAAGAATTGTTTTTAATATGCAAAAATAGTATGCAAAATTTGCTGCATGATGGCATTTTGCCATAGGCATCATTTTGCCATAGGCATTATTTGTCATAGACGTCAAGGTGATGGGAGCTCAGAGAGCCATAGCCCTCCTGGAATGTCCTATTTCGTCCTATCCTCTCCTAAAGCGTCCTATTCCCTTCTATTTCCTCTAAAAAAAGGACAATAATTCACACCGAAGTGATTTTCATCAATTCGGTGAGAAGATATCAATAAAAGTCTTAGTCTTGTTATTATTCTTCTTCGTCCCAGACAGAATGCTGGTTGCCTAGTATATCAGAACCATTTCCAATTTGGCTTCCTTCAACGGTGTTGGGGTTGTTTTCATCGTATACTGGCAAGCTAGACAGGCTCATTTCCATAATGCCATCCTCCGTTTCAATCGCTTGTATACGAATCATCGGAGTCACATATTTCCTTTTCATACCAATAGACATGCTTTTTTTTTAAGTTTTTCTGCAAATTTTCGGCAAAAATACGCTTTTATTTCCGTTTCGTCATTCAAAAGTGAAAATTTCTTTCATTTGTTAACGTTTTTTAAGGAATAGGGGGAGGGTAGAAGAGGACGCTATAGGACGCTATAGGAGGGGATGGGAGGTTTTGGGATTAGGGTGTTCAATACGTTGTATCGACTTTTAATCAAAGACCCCACCCCAGCCCCTCCCCTCGAGGGGAGGGGATATGCGCACCGACTGTTGGACAAGACCTCTTGGCATAGAAAGCGAAACGGAATCTTTATGAAAGAGCTGGTTACAAATTGGCCACCTTATTTTTGGGATTTCAGGTTTTTGGGGCTTTTTCTTGCGAGAATGAAAAAAAGAGCGTATTTTTGCGTGTTCAAGCATCAGCCATGTCGTTATTAAGTCGTACCTATCCCCTCAGTCCAGGTAGTCTCAATGTTAGAGAAAGCCTTGTCTATGGCCTTGTCATCTGGGCGATACTCTATCTGTTTCAACCCTTTGGCTTCAGTACCTATTCCGGCAACAAATTCTTGGTTTCAGGCATATTCGGCCTTGTCACGTTTTGCTGCTGCGTCATGTACGGCTTGGTGTTCAAATACTTTCTGCAACGCATCAAGCCCTGGCGCATCTGGCATCAAGGTTGTGCGGTTCTTGGCTTGATTTTCTTCATTGCCGTGTGCAATTTCCTGACATTCTCCTTTATCTTCCATTTTCCCATCACCCTGCCGATCTTCCTGATGTTTTTGTATTGGACCCTCCTTATCGGCATCATCATCACGGCGGCTTCCATCAGCTTGAGTTACCATCAGTTTTTGAAAGAGAAGATGGAGGCGTTGCTTAGCAACACGACAGAAGAGCAGAAGGACATCGTCATCACCATCCATGACACCAACGTTCGTGGCAACGACCTCTGCATTCCTATCAACGACCTGCTTTATGTGGAAGCCCGGAAGAACAACGTTTCCGTCTGCTATCTGAAAGGCGACAAGCCGGAAAATGTGGACGTCCATACCACCTTGACCGCGGTGGTGGAAGAGTTGAAATCGTATGAGAACCTCTTCCAGTGCCACCGCTCGTTTGTTGTCAATGTGAACAACATCACTTCCGCCCGAGGCAACTCCAACGGCTATCAGTTGACCCTTAGAAACTGCCCGAACAACGTCCCCGTCTCCCGCTCTTATGTGCCCCGGTTGAAGGCATATATCGCTTAGTCATTCGTCCTTTTTTCTTGTCATTCGTCCGTTGAAGTAGCTTTCCATCAGCGGTTTTAGTTGTCTGTCACGGGAATTTGGAGGTGTCGGAATCCTGCCGTACTTTTGCGGTATGAAACATCGATTGACCTCACTCATCATCGTGCTTGTGACAGCATGCACCATGGCAGCCCAGACCACGGTCACGGGCATCGTCACCGACGGCAAGGAACGCCTTGTCGGTGCAAACGTATTCATCTTGGGAACCATCGACGGTTGTCTTACCGACTCGCTCGGACGATTCTCCTTCCAGACCTCAAAGACCGGCGAAGCGACGCTCAAGGTCACCTATATAGGTTATGAGGACTACACCCGGAGCGAGGATGTCGGGAAAATGGCCCATCTCGCCATCCAGATGAAGGAGCAAGCCGTCACCATCAACGAAGTGGTGGTTACCGCCAGCACCTTCAGTTTCGGCAAGAGCGACCATTTCAAGACCATGGATGCGCTCGACGTGGTGCTTGCCGGCAACTCGTGTGGCGACATCGTGGCGGCCATGCAGACGCTGCCCGGCACGCAGAAGGTGGGTGAGGATGGCAAACTCTATGTTCGCGGCGGCGAGAGCGAGGAATGCCAGACCTTCGTCAACGGGATGCACGTGTTGATGCCTTACACCACCAGTACGGAGAACTCCGCCGTGCGCGGGCGATTCTCACCATTCTTGTTCAAAGGCATCAACTTCTCCCTTGGCGGCTATGGCGGGGAATATGGCCAGGCCCTTTCCGCCGTGCTCCCGATGGAGGCCACCGACCAGGCTACGAGCGACAAATACGGCGTGAGTGCTTCGTTGGTGGATTGGAACATCGGCGGCACCAAGACATTCACCAACAGCAGCCTGTCGTTCAATGCCGCCTTGACCAGCACGGGTCTTTACGACCGTCTGTTCACGCAACGCTTCGACTTCACCCATCCCTACCGCAAGTGGTCCGGCGAGGCGCAGTACAAGAGGGAGTATGATACATCCGGCGTGCTGAAATCATACGTCGGCTACGACCTGACCACCGTGGGACAGCATGTCGACGGGCGCCACCTCTCGCTCAGGGAGCATAATGTGTATGCCAACGTCACCCGACAGGTGTCGTTCAGCCACGGATGCTCCCTTTTTGTTGGCGTGGCCAACTCCTCCGTGTTCAGCGACATCGACGATGCGTTGGCTGTCGGCGACCATTACCACAATTTCCGCAACGAGGTGCACCTGAAAGCCGAAGTGCGCAAGGCCTGTTCCGACGTGTTGAAGATGTCGGCCGGCGTGGAGGATTACATCCGCAACAGCAGGATGAGATATGACGCCTACCGATATCGTCTCGACTACAACATCCTCGCCACCCATGCCGACGCCCAATGGCGCGTCATACCACGGCTGTTCCTGAACATGTCGGCGAGGGCAGAAATGATGCAGCACGACTGGTTGCTCATGCCAAGAGCCACTTTGAGTTACATACCCTGCAAACGCCTGCAGGTCTCCTTGGTGGCCGGCCGTTACAGCCAGACCGCCGGCGACGACTACCTGGCACAAAGTGGGAAGACGTTGGGTCAAAGCACTGCCGACCACGCCATCCTCTCCATGCAGTACAAGACTCCTTCCACTCTCCTGCGCATAGAGCCTTATTGGAAGAAATACCATCGTCTGCCCCTGTTGGAAGACAACATCTACCAGCCTCACGGGCATGGTCGAAGCCGAGGCGTCGATGTGTTTCTGGAAAACAACACCTTCCAGCGTCTGACGACCACGCTGGCCTATTCCTTCAACGACAGCAAACGATTCTACCTCGACTATTCACAGCCGTGCACGCCCGACTACGCCTCGCGCCACAACCTGAGGGTTACCGCCAAATACGCGATGGGAAAGTGCATACTGGGCTTGGCGGAGTCATACGCCAGCGGACGACATTTCCCCCAAGGCAAGACACCGCCTTACCACAGTGTGGATGTCAACCTCACCTACCTGGTGAGTCCCAAGGTCATCGTCTACACCTCGCTGAACAACATCCTGGGACGCACCAACATCTTCCGCTACGACACGACGGGACATCCCGTCACAGCCTCCCGCGACCGTTTCTTCTATATCGGAATATTTGTTTCACTTAAAAATAATAAAGCTTATGACATCTCAAACTTTTAAAACTCGCGTGTTGACCATCGCCATCATCATGGTGACATCGTTATCCATCCAAGCACAGGAGACAGACCGGAATGGCCAGTCCACCATGCAGGCCCTCATCGGGCAATCTCTTGCCAAGGTGCAGGATGCCAATCCGGAGGCCTTGCTCAACTGCATCGCTGAAATGAAGCGCATCGACGCGATGTTTCCCGACAGCATCCAACCCAAATACGTGATGGCCTTGCAAAGCCTCAATTTCGCCGTGATGAATCCCCATGCCGAACAGACAGAGCATGTCATGGCAGAGGCAGAACAGGCCATTTCTCAGATGGAGAAGATGAAGGGTGCCGACCCCTCTGACATCTGCACCCTTCGCGGCTTTCTTCTCATGGTGCGCATCGTGCAAGACCCGGCAAAGAATGGTCAACGCTATTATCTCGACGTGATGGATAATTATGAGAAAGCCCTGAAACTCAACCCCGACAACCAACTTGCCAAGCAGTTGCAAGAGAAATTCTTCGAGGGAATGAGGGGGAATTGAAGATTGAAGATTGAAAATTGAAGATTGAAAATTTCAAGCCTCCACTCCTAGGATCTTCTAGGACTTTCTAGGACTTCCTAGGATTTTCTAGGACTTCCTAGGACTTTCTAGGATTTTCTAGGACTTCCTAGGACTTTCTAGGATTTTCTAGGATTTCCTAAAACCTCCTATTTGCTCCTAAAATCCCTTCCTTCCCTAAAAAATCATGGCAGCTCCATAAGCCACGAAGACATATCTGAGGATTTTCCCGAGGAAGACGCTGATGGCTGTGATGGTGGGGTTGGCCCTCATGAATCCCAGTGTGATGCAGATGGCCGTGCCGATGATGGGGAGGAAGGAGAAAAATCCCATCCACGCCCCTCGCTGCCCCATGAAGCGTTTCGCCTTCTCCATGTTCTCTTTCTTCACGTGTAGGTAGCGCTCCACCCACTCCGTCTTACCCATCCTGCCCACGACATAGTTGAACATGCTGCCCGCCCAGTTGCCGATGGTGGCATAGATGAGCAGTGGCAGTGGTTCCAATCCCGCTGCCACGAGTCCTGTCATCACTGCTTCGCTACTGAATGGCAGGAAGCTGCCGGCTATAAAGGCAGATACGAGCATGCCTGCATAGCCATAGCTGACAAGAAATTCGATGAAGGCATCCATGTGTTGTAGGCAATGATGGCCAGGGTGACGGCCAATATGATGAAGAATGAGATGTTGGTGAGGAAGGTGTGTGTGAGTGTGAGGTAGTGCGCGATGAGGAGGCTGGTGTTGGCGATGGCCACCCCCAACAGCATCGTGTAGTGTTGCGGTTGTAGTGCGAGGAAGATGAACGTGGCGATGTCGATGACGATGACCATCTCATGCAGCAGTCGCGTGCGCAACTTGTCCTGGTAGCCCTGGTTGGCATAGTGGACGATGCCGATGATGGCCAGCAGCGCCGTCCATCCCACGGCCAGCCATTCGTGCTCACCGAGCATGGAATAGTCGCCCAGGCGCTGGAACAGCACCAATTGGGAGAAATGAGCCGCCACGATGTCCGTCCCTTTGAAGTAGATGATGAACGGTCCTGCGAGCCAATATGGCGTGATGAGTCCAAGGATGGAAGCCCAGAACGTCTTCGCTGTCATGGCTCTGAGGCAAGTAGCCATCAGCACCCATAGCAACGGCACGTAATAGATGGCCTTCACAAATACCATGGATGCCAGACCGAGGCAGAAGAAACCGTAGAACACCCATCCAGGCGACACGTCCCTCTGGTGGCAGTGGAAAAGCATGAAGAGCAGTGCGATGAAGCATAGCGTCATGATTTCCGCCAACAAGTCGGGGAAGATGAAGACGGCCGCAGCCACGAGAAGCAAGAACATGGCTGGTGTGGCCTGGCTCACCACCCGTAAGAGTTGATTTGAACTGTTGAGTATCAGCAGCAGCAAGGTGGAGATAGCGAGGCATATCAGTTGCATCCACCATCCCTCGCCCACCAGTCCATAGAGGCCGACAACCCCGCCTGTCACGGCAATGGCCAATGGCAGGAAGAATTTGCTTTCCGTGAAAGTGTTTTGGAATCGCTTGTAAGCCATAAGGTTGAAGGGGAGTTGAAGGGGAGTTAAAGGGGAGTTAAAGAGGAGTTAAAGAGGAGTTAAAGGGACATGTGTTCACTTTCGCTGCCATTTATAGCTTCTTTGAAATTTGTTATGACTTTTTGCTGATATGATGCAAATTTTTCAAATTTTAAAGGTCGCTTCCGATGTCGCTGCGGAAATACTTGTCGGTGAACTTGATTTTCCCAGCCTCCTTGAAACTTTTTGCCAGGGCTTCTTCCTTGTCACGTCCGTAGCTGCTCACGGCGATGACCCGTCCTCCAGCGGTGACCACCTGTCCGTCGACCGTCGCCGTTCCGCTATGGAAGACGATGGAACCCTCCACGTCGTCGATACCGCTGATGGGGTATCCTTTCTTGTATGCCTCAGGATATCCCCCGCTGACGAGCATCACGCAGACGGCAGCGCGTTGGTCGAACTCCACCTTGCGTTTGTCGAGGTCGCCTGCCGCCACGCCTTCAAAGAGGTCGACGAGGTCGCTTTTCAGCCTGAGCATCACGCTCTCCGTCTCCGGGTCGCCCATGCGGCAGTTGTATTCGATGACCATCGGGTTGCCCTTGACATTGGTCAGTCCGAAGAAGATGAATCCCTTGTAGTCGATGCCCTCTTCGGCCAGTCCTTCCACGGTGGGTTTGACGATGCGTTCCTCCACTTTGCGCATCCACTCCTTGTCGGCGAAAGGCACCGGCGTGACGCTACCCATTCCGCCGGTGTTGAGTCCGGTGTCGTGCTCTCCGATGCGTTTGTAGTCCTTCGCCTCGGGCAGCAGTTGGTAGTGTTGTCCGTCGGTGATAGCGAAAACGGAGCATTCGATGCCGTCGAGATATTCCTCGATGACCACGCGGGCGGATGCGTTGCCGAACATTCCACCGAGCATCTCGCGCAGTTGCTGCTTGGCTTCCTCCAGGGTGGGTAGTATGAGCACGCCCTTTCCAGCGCACAGTCCGTCGGCCTTCAGCACGTATGGCGGCTGGAGTGTCTCGAGGAATGCCAGCCCTTGTTCGAGGGTGTTGCCGTCGAAGGTTTGGTATTTTGCGGTGGGTATTCCGTGTCTTTGCATGAATGCCTTGGCGAAGTCCTTGCTTCCTTCGAGCACGGCCCCTTTTGCCGATGGTCCTATGACGGGGATGTGCGCCGTGCGCGGGTTGGCGGCGAAATGGTCGTAGATGCCTTTCACCAGCGGGTCTTCCGGTCCCACCACCACCATGTCGACATCGTGGGAGGCAGCGAACTCCTCCAGGGCCTCGAAATCATCGGCCTTGATGGGTATGTTCTCTCCGACGTTGCTCGTCCCGGCGTTTCCCGGTGCGATGTATAGTTGGGTCACTTTGTTGCTTTGGGCGATTTTCCAAGCGAGGGCATGTTCGCGCCCGCCGCCGCCAAGAAGTAGTATTTTCATTTTTTTTGTAGGAAGTTGTAGGAAGTTGTAGGAAGTCGTAGGAAGTTGTAGGAAGGGCCACGAAGTTTCAGGAGGGGCTGGGAGCCTCAATCCTATTTATTTCAGATGGTCCTCGAAATATTGTGTGATGCGCTCGTGTAGGTGCACGCTCTTGTGTCCCCGCATGTTGTGGGGCTCACCGGGATAGACGAAGAAGTCGGGTTGCGTGCCGGCCTTGATGCATTCGTCGATGAATCTCAGGCAGTGCTGCGGCACGACGGTCTTGTCGTTGAGTCCCTGTATGATTTGCAGGTGTCCCTTGAGGTTTCCAGCTTGCCTGAGCAGCGAGGTTTTCTTATATCCCTCGGGATTGGTCTGCGGCGTGTCCATGTATCTCTCCCCATACATCACCTCATACCATTGCCAGTCGATGACAGGTCCTCCTGCCACACCCACCTTGAACACCTCGGGGTGGTTGGTCATGAGGCTGATGGTCATGAACCCTCCGTAGCTCCATCCGTGCACTCCCATGCGGTCGGCATCTACGTAAGGCAGTTGCTTGAGGAATTCCACACCCTTCATCTGGTCTGCCATCTCCACTTGTCCGAGTTGGCGGAAGGTGGCTTGCTCGAATTCCAATCCTCTGTCACAACTACCCCTGTTGTCGAGAATGAAGAGAAGGTATCCTTTCTGTGCCATGTAGGTCTCCCATCCCCTGGAACTGTAGTGCCAATCAGCCTCTACGTTCCTGGCGTGCGGTCCACCATAGACATAGATGACTGTGGGATATTTCTTGGCAGGGTCGAAATTCGTGGGTTTCACCATGCGGTAATAGAGGTCGGTGACACCGTCGGCCGCCTTGATGGTTCCGCATGAGAATTCCGGCGCGTCGTAGTCCTTCCACGGGTCGTTGGCTGTGAACAGTCTTCCGCGCTTGTCTTGTCCGAGTGTGATGAGTTCGATGTTTCTCGGCACGTCCGGTTCGGAATAGTTGTCAAAGAGCATGGTGCCTGATGCGGAGAGGATGGAGGAGTGCTTGCCATCGGGCTGGTAGATGCTGGCGTGGCACCCTTTCCCGTTGTCGAGCAGTGTGCGCTTTCCATTGGCAATCTTCACCTCATAGAGATTGTTTTGTATGGGGTTGGCCTCGGTGGATAGTATGATGAGGCTTCCTCTCTTCTTGCAGAATCCGATGAGGTCGAGCACCACCCACGGCCCTTTCGTGATTTGCTTGAGTTCTTTTCCCTTGGTGTCCATCAGGTAGAGGTGGTTGTACCCGTCCTTCTGGCTTTGCAGGATGAATTTCTGGTCGTCCCATGGCAGGAAGGTGATGGGCGTGAGGGGTTCGGCGTACTTGTCGTTGTGCTCCCTATAGATGACACCCTCCTTGTTGCCGGTTGCCGCGTCGTAGACGGTCAGTTCGATGTCGGTCTGGTCGCGGTTGAGTTCCTGTATGTAGATGCGCTTGGCGTCGGGACTCCACTGGATGTTGGTGAAATACCTGTCGGTGGGGTCTCCCGCCTTGAGGTAGATGGTCTTGTCGGAGACGAGGTCGTAGACACCCACGGTGACCTTGTGGCTTGTTTCCCCGGCCATGGGGTATTTGTCGGGCTCCTCTGTGGCGACTCGTGTGGAGAGGTTCACCTGCGGGTAGTCGCTCACCATGCTCTGGTCCATGCGGTAGAAGGCGAGTCTTTTTCCGTCGGGGCTCCAGAAGGTTCCTTTGTAGATGCCGAACTCATCTCTGTGCACGCTTTGGCCATACACGATCTCTCGGCTGCCGTCGGAGCTCAACTGGTGCTTTTTGCCCTCGGCGTCCATGACGAAGAGGTTGTTTTCGTCGACAAAGGCTTGCGCCCTTGATGCCGGGCTCCAGTCGCTGATGTCGTATCCAGCTTTCTGCTTCCACACCACTTTCTTGTCCTTCCAGTCATAAAGCACCCTGATGGAAGCGTTCTCCAACAGAGCCAATGGCTGGCCGGGGTAGGGGAAGGAGGCCGAACCCAAGTAACCGAACGTCTCGTTCATGGCGGCCGTTCCCCCGGCGTTTTCCTTGAGAGCCTTATTGACGTCATCGCTTGAAAGGATTTGGGTCTCTTCCAATGTCTTGGGGTCGATGCTGTGGCATGTGTTCCTTGTGTTGTGGATGAGCACGTCGCCCCACCAGGCATAGGTTTGGTTCTCCGGTGTCATCGAGCGGTAGTTGATGCCCCCGTAATTGAGGTCTTCGAGGCTGAACGTCTTCTTCTGTGCCATGGTGGAAATAGGTAGGATGGCCAGCAGTGTGAGCAGGATGTGGAAAAAATACTTATTCATCGTTGTCTCTCCTATCGTTTTTACGGTTTCCGCGCCGGTCGTCCGGCCGTCTGTCGCTGAAAGGCCGCTTGTTGTCAAATTTTCTTTTGTCATTGCGCCCGTTCCGGTCGAAACGTTTTCCTCCCCGGTCGTTGTCGCGGTCGAAACGTCTTCCTCCGCGGTCGTTGTCTCGGTCGAAGCGTCTTCCTCCGCGGTCGTTGTCACGGTCGAAACGTCTCCCTCCCCGGTCGTTGTCGCGGTCGAAGCGTCTCCCTCCGCGGTCGTTGTCACGGTCGAAGCGTCTTCCTCCGCGGTCGTTGTCGCGGTCGAAGCGTCTTCCTCCACGGTCGTTGTCGCGGTCGTCGTCGAAATCGCGCTTTCTATCCCTGCTTTGTCGCCTGTCTTCGCGAGACTCCATCTGTTTGAAAGTGTCAATCTGGTGATGATGGAAGGTGAAAGAGCGGATGTCGCCTTCCTCGTTCTCGCTTTCCTCGTCAAGACGTTGCTTGAACTCCCTGTTTTTCTTGAAGCGGTGCTTCTCGGCCATGGCGGCTTTCTCCTCTTCGGTCTTCACCACCCCCCCCTCGTTGCGGAAGGATTTCAGTTTTCCCTCGAAGATGGTGTATTTCCTGAACTCACATTCCAGGGAGCCGTTGAAGACCGGGATTTTGATGGAAGGCCTGAGTCCGATTTGTTCGAAACATTCCTCCCTGTAACTGAGAATCCACGCCTCGTTGCCGGTGAAAGCATGTTTGAGTTTTTCCCCTATGATGCGGTATGTGCCCAGTAGGTCAGGAGTCGATATTCTTTCTCCGTATGGCGGGTTGGTCACCATGATGCTTTTCTCAGCGGGCTGAGTGAAGTCCTTGATGTCGGCCTGCTCCACGGTGATGGTTTTCGATAGTCCGGCAGCCTTGACGTTGAGGCGTGCGGTGTTGACACATTTCATGTCAATGTCGTAGCCATAGATATGGTGGTTGAAGTCGCGCTCCTTGGAATCATCGTTGTATACCATGTCGAACAAGTCTTCGTCGAAGTCGGGCCATTTCTCAAAGGCGTAGTTTTTTCGGAAGACACCCGGGGAGATGTTCTGTGCGATGAGAGCCGCCTCGATGAGCAGTGTGCCTGACCCGCACATGGGGTCGATGAAGTCGCACTCGCCCTTCCATCCCGTCATGAGAATCATTCCGGCGGCGAGCACCTCGTTGAGTGGCGCTTCCACAGACTCCTGCCGGTATCCCCTTCTGTGCAGGGACTCCCCGCTGGAGTCAAGGCTCAGTGTGCCGTCTTCATCGGCGATGTGTATGTGCAGTTTGATGTCCGGGTTGGTGATGGAGATGTTGGGCCGGCTGCCTGCTCTCTCCCTGAATTGGTCGACAATGGCGTCCTTCACCTTGTATGCAACGAATTTGGAGTGCCTGAACTCGTCGGAGAAGATGACGGAGTCGACGGCGAAGGTCTTGCTCGGGTCAAGATATTTGCTCCAGTCCACTTTCAACACCTCGTTGTATACGTCGTCGGCGCTTCTCGCCTTGAAGTGGATGATGGGTTTTAGGATGCGTATGGCGGTGTGCAACTGGAAATTGGCGCGGTACATCAGTTCCTTGTCTCCCTTGAAAGACACCATCCTGCGCCCTATTTGCACATCATTTGCCCCCAACTCTGTCAGTTCTTGTGCCAATATGGGTTCCAGCCCCATGAAGGTCTTGGCAATCAGTTCAAATTCCATTTTTTTCTTGCTATGCTCTAATTTCCATGCAAAGTTACGAAAAAATCGAATAAGCGAGCAAAAAAGGTGTTTATTTCTTTATTTCGAGCGTGAGAAATTTTTCTTATGCAGGTGGGAGAAGAGGCAAAAGACGAAGTGAGGGATGGGAGCCATGGGAGGGAGCCGAGGGAGGGAGCCGAGGTGGGCACCGGCGCAACCGGTGCCTACGGAGAACGGTGTGGCGGCTTGTACGGCGGCTTGTACGGCCGCTTGGACGATGGCTTGTACGGCGGTTTGTACGGCGGCAGAGACGCGGGAGAAATAAAAAAAGGAAAAGTTTTCTTTTCTTTTCAAATAATGCTTATCTTTGCATCATCATACATTCATCCATCAAAAACACGTTATGACATTTGATAACACATTGAAGAGAGGGACCACGTTGAAGTCGGGCACCTACGCCATCCGCCGCGTGCTTGGTCAGGGAGGTTTCGGCATCACCTATGAAGCCGAGCAGGTGCTCTTGGGCAAGCGTGTGGCCTTGAAGGAATTCTTCATGGGCGACTTCTGCGACCGAGCCGACGACGGGCGGTCGGTCTTCGTGGTGAAGAGCAGACGCGAGGATTTCAAGAATCAGAAGAAGCGTTTCTTGAACGAGGCACGCAGAATGGCCAAGCTCTCCAACCCACACCTCGTGCCGGTGCACGACCTGTTCGAGGAGAACGATACAGCCTACTATGTGATGGACTTTGTCGAGGGTGAGAGCCTCTCTGGTTTGCTCAAACATTCTGGAAGACCTTTCGGCGAGGAATATGTGACAGGCATCCTCATGCAGATGCTGGAGGCATTGGAATGCATCCATCATCAGCAACCGTCTCTCTGTCACTTGGACATCAAGCCCGACAACATCATGGTGACACCCAGAGGCAAGGCCATGTTGATTGATTTCGGCGCGAGCAAATATGTCTCCGTCACCGACGAGTCTCGCTCTTTGCGCCCGTCCATCGCCTACACCCCCGGCTATGCCCCCGTCGAACAACTGTCGGGTGTCAGGGAGGATATGGGTCCATGGACCGACTTCTACGCCCTCGGAGCCACGCTCTTCAACATGCTCACAGGGGAGCGGCCGGCTAACCCTTCTGTCATCATCAGCGACCGTTCTTCGGACAAGAGATATTCCATTCCGCTGCCATCCTCCTTGAGTGAGCGCATGCGTCGTTTGGTCCTCTGGATGATGTCTCCCGACCAAATCGACCGCCCGCAGACGGAGGAGGAGATACATGCGTTCCTTGGCCAAGGAAATGAAAAGCACATTGCCGGAGGCGGGGTGGTTTATGATGACACTGATGACAGTGATGAAGAGGATATTGATGTGGAGGTGATTACCGCTGGGATAGCATCTGTAGAAGCAAACCCCGCCATCCTCCCTGTTTTTGTGAAAGGCGTCAGTTTCAATATGGTGAAGGTGAAGGGCGGCACGTTCATGATGGGGGCCACGCCGGAGCAGGGTGATGATGTAATGATTTCCGAAAAACCAGCTCACCAAGTGACGCTCTCCGACTACTACATCGGTGAGACCGAGGTGACGCAGGAGCTGTGGGAGGCTGTAATGGGCGAGAACCCGTCGTGGTTCAAGGGTGTCAAGCACCCTGTGGAATGTGTCTCATGGGATGATTGTCAAGAGTTCATCAAGAAGCTGAACCAGCTTATAGGAAGGAATTTCCGCCTGCCGACGGAGGCGGAGTGGGAGTTTGCCGCCCGCGGTGGGACCAAGAGCAGGCACTACAAATATAGTGGGAGTAACAACTTGGATGATGTGGCGTGGTATGGGGAGAACAGCGGTGACGAGCTTCTGCCTGGGGAATTGGAATGGGAAGAGGAATGGTATATAATGGAGGAAAACAATTGTAAACCTCACCCCGTTGGCCAGAAGTCTCCTAACGAGCTTGGTCTTTACGATATGAGCGGCAACGTGAGTGAGTGGTGTGAGGATTGGTATGATTATGGATATTACGAGAAATCCTCATCCGACAACCCTTGCAATGCAATTAAAGCCTTCTACCGCGTGGTCCGCGGTGGCGGCTGGAACCGCAACGCGAGGCACTGCCGTGTGTCGTATCGGGGCCACAGGCTCCCCGACAGCCGCTTCAACATCCTCGGCTTGCGCCTTGCCCTATAGTTTCCCCTTAAAAAAGAAACACTCGGGCTACCGCGCATGATGCCTATGTGGCGGCCAAATGAAAGGCCGCCCAAAGGCATCAAGGCGTTGGTGGGCCGCTAGGTGAAAAATCTTTACAAAGTCGTGATGCTGCCGTATGTACTTGCATGAAGCAAGTCCTTGCGTAAATGGCGGTTGTTGCACCTGGAGGCTTGGCTTTACACGGATATGCATGAAGCTTTTATTGCCTTATCAGTTCTAAAATTTGGTGAAGTCAAAAAAAAGCTTATCTTCGCATCGTCATTCACCAAAATACGCAAACGATGGCATCTGTCAAGCTTCTCCCCTACGGCATCTCCGACTTCAAGCAACTGAGGCGCGAAGATAAATATTTCGTCGATAAGACGATGTATCTCCCTGTGATGGAGGACACTGATCATTTCCTGTTCCTCGTCCGCCCACGCCGGTTTGGAAAGAGCATTTTCCTGAGCATGCTCCGTGCCTACTACGACATCAATGAGCGCGACAAGTTCCAAGAACTCTTCGAGGGACTGTGGATTGCCGACCACCCGACCAAGGAGCGGGGGAAGTTCCAAATCCTATACCTCGACTTCTCGGTAATTGGCGGCACATCAGACGTATTGGAGAGCAACTTCGACAGCTACTGTAGCATGATGCTCGACGCTTTCGCCGAACAATATGCCCAATATTATGCTGCAGACTTCCCGGAAAAGGTGAAAGGATACAAGACCGCCAGGATGAAACTCAACTATATCAACATCCAGGCAAAAATCTTCGGTCATCCACTCTATCTCATCATCGACGAATACGACAACTTCACCAACACCGTGCTCAACGAGGAGGGCGAAGCCATCTACCACGGGCTCACTCACGCTTACGGCTTCTACCGCGACACCTTCAAGCAATACAAGCCCACCTTCTCGCGCATCCTTATGATGGGGGTGTCGCCCGTGACGATGGACGACCTCACCTCGGGTTTCAACATCGCATCCAACATCTCCACCAGGGCGGAGTTCAACATGATGCTAGGATTTTCCGAGCAAGACGTGCGGGAAATGATACGCTACTACAAGGAGGCGGGGAGGCTCGCAGGGCACACGGAGGAGGAGCTGCTCGCCGAAATGAAGCCCTGGTATGACGGTTACTGTTTCTCTGAGGATGTGGTGAATAGCGACCCGAAGATGTTCAACTGCGACATGGTGCTCTACTACCTTAATCGTGTGATGCAAACGGGTCGCAGCCCCAAGGAGATGATCGACCCCAACACGCGGACCGACTACGCCAAGATGCGGAAACTCATCCAACTCGACACCCTCGACAACTACCGGCGCGGCATCATCCACCAGGTAGCGGAGAAGGGCTTCATCGTCAGTCGGCTGCAGGAGTCTTTCGATGCCAGCAGACTAGCCGACCGAGAGAATTTCATCAGCCTGCTCTTCTACTACGGCATGCTCACCATCGGGGACATTGAGGGTGCCGACCTACGTCTCGTCATCCCCAACAACAACGTGTGCCGGCAATACTATGACTGGTTGCTGCGGGAGTATCAGAGCATCGCCAAGGTGGACGTCACACAGTTGAACGAGGTATTCAAGAATGCTGCCTTGCGTGGCGAGTGGCGCCCCATGCTTGAGACCATCGCCGACGCCTACCGTGAGACGACGAGCGTGCGGCAGTTGATAGAGGGCGAGCGCAACCTGCAAGGTTTCATGAACGCCTACCTGACGCTCAACCCATACTACCTAGTAGCCCCGGAGATGGAGCTGAACCACGGCTACTGCGACTTCTTCCTCATGCCTGACCACTCGCACTACCCGATGGTGGCACACAGCTACATCCTCGAACTGAAATACCTCAAGACCGACGCCACGAAGGAAGAGGCCGTACGTCAATGGACGGAGGCGGAGGAGCAGATACGCCAGTACGCCGAAGGACCGAGGGTGAAGCAATTGGTAGGCGCGACGCAGCTGCACCTGCTCATTCTGCAAATCAGAGGGTATGAACTGGAGCGGTTAGGCATCGTTGAGAACTGAAGACGCGCAGAAATTCATGATTATTTACATGGTAATTATATGCTAAAATAGTACCAAGTTGTTTTCTTACTTTTACTAAAACACGAAATCTCGCGGAACCTCCCTCTTCAACAAAAAAAGAGAAAAAGTTTTCTTTTCTTTTCAAATAATGCTTATCTTTGCAATTTGAAAGAGCAGCAAGCGTGAAAAAAGCGCTGATGAAAATGTAATATAATGACCACAGCATACCCTCCAATGAGGAAAATCCTCAGACCCCTCTTGTTATGTCTGTTCTGGGTGATGGCCTCCGCGGTCAGCGCCCAGCTTACCGGTGTCGTCCTCGACAAGCAGACGGGCGACTCCATCCCCTTCAGCAGCCTCATCTACAAGGGCAACCAGATAGCCGTGGCAGCCGGTCCCGACGGAAGGTTCTCCATTGAGCGACATAACGGGTGGACACTCACCGTCAAGGCAGTGGGATACAAGAACCAGACCATCACCATCAAGGCGAGCACACCCTCCGACATCGTCATCTATCTCAAGCCCGAGGCACAAAAGTTGGACGAGGTGGTGGTGAAGTCGAAGAAGAAGAGCAAATACAGCCGCAAGAACAACCCCGCCGTGGAATTGATGAAGCGTGTTGTTGAAGCCAAGAAGCGCACCGACCTTGATAATTATGACTTTTACAAATACGACAAATACCAGAAGATCACGCTTGCCGTCAACGATGTCACGCCCACTGAATTGGAGGAAGTCCAGGTGAAGAAGCAGCAATGGATGGTGGACCAAGTGGAGTTATGCCCATTCAACAACAAACTCATTCTCCCTCTCTCCGTCGACGAGACCGTCTCGCAACACATCTACCGCAAGTCGCCCAAGCAGTCGAAAGACATCATACAAGGGCAGCGCAGCACCGGCGTGAACCAACTCATCGAGACCGGCAACATCCTCAACACGATGCTCAAGGACATCTTCACCGATGTCGACATCTACGACGACCAAGTCAGGCTCTTGCAGTACCCCTTCACCAGCCCTATTGGCAAGGATGCCGTGGCCTTCTACCGCTTCTATATCGAGGACACCGTCTACGTGGGCAAAGACTACTGCTACCATCTTCAGTTCACGCCCAACAACCAGCAGGATTTCGGCTTCAGGGGTGAACTGTTCATACTCGCCGACTCCTCGCTGCACGTGAAGAGATGCAACCTCACCATCCCCAAGCGCAGCGACGTCAATTTCGTGGAAAACCTCAAGGTGGAGCAGGAGTACACCCAACTTGACAACGGGGAATGGGTGCTGACGGTTGACAACATGATCGTGGAGATGTCCATTGCCAACTTCCTCACCAAGGCCGTCGTCATCCGTTCCACTTATCTACACGACTACTCCTTCGACCCCATCCCCCCGAAGATGTTCAAGGGCAGGGCGCGCACTTCCGTGGCTGCCGACGCACGGATGAAAGACAACCAGTTCTGGGACGAATATCGCAAGGTGGAACTCACCAAGAGCGAGGCGGATATGGACAATTTCTTGGAGAACCTCCAGCAAATCAAGGGTTTCAAATACATCCTCACCGCCGCCAAGTTGCTCATTGAGAACTATGTGGAGACCAGTCCCCCCGGCAAGAGGAGCAAGTTTGACATCGGCCCCATCAACACCATCGTCTCCAGCAACTTCGTCGACGGGTTCCGCTTCAGGATGTCGGGTCAGACGACAGCCGCCCTCCATCCGCACCTTTTCTGGAAAGGGTACTATGCCTATGGTTTGGACACCAAGAAGCATTACTATTCCACAGAGGTCACGTGGTCGTTCAACAAGAAACAGTACCAGCCCTCGGAGTTCCCCATCCGCATGGTTTCCTTCTCCTCCGCACACGATGTCATGTCGCCATCAGACAAGTTCCTCTTCACCGACAAGGACAACGTCTTCACCGCCTTCCGCTGGAAGAAGGTGAACCAGATGTACTTCTTCCATCGCAACATGTTCAAGTTCGACTATGAGATGGAGGATGGCTTCCGCACCACCTTCAGTTTCAAGACGGAGAGCAACGAACCGACGGGCGAGCTGGCTTTCAACCGCCTCTCCGACGGGCAGCCGGCAGGAAAGTTGCGCACCACGGAGATGACCCTTGGCTTCGTCTATTGCCCCGGTCGCACCTATGTCAACACCAAGCAGCACCGGTTGCCTATCAATTTCGACGCACCGGAGTTGTCCATCACCCATACCATGGGCTTCGATGGCCTGCTGGATGGGCAATACAAGTATAATTACACCGAAGTGGGCATCTACAAGCGGTTCTGGCTCAACAGCTGGGGTAAGTTCGACGTCCGCCTCAAGGGTGGCGCGCAATGGAATAAAGTGCCCTTCCCCTTGCTCATCATGCCTCCCGCCAACCTCTCTTTCACCCTCTCCGACGGTACCTTCTCCTTGATGGACAACATGGAGTTCCTCAACGACAGGTATGCCACCATCGACATCAACTGGGACATGACAGGCAAGATACTCAACCGCATACCGCTCATCCACAAGTTGAAATTCAGGGAGGTGATAGGCATCCATGGAATGATGGGCCACCTCACAGACAAGAACAACCCATTCCTGCCCCAGAACGCCAACTCCGATTTCCTCTTCCAGTTCCCGGAGAACACCTACCTGATGGACAAGAACACCCCCTACTGGGAGGTGAGGGCAGGTTTCCACAACATCCTGCAATTCTTCACCGTGGAATATGTGAGAAGGCTCAACTACACCGGGCACAAGGGTGTGCACAAGCATGGCATCCGTGTCGCATTCGAGTTCACCTTCTAAAACCCTCACGCACCATCGCAAACCATACGAATATGAGAAAGATCAAGAACCCTTGGCTGCATAAGGAAGGCTACAACTGTTTCGGATGCGCCCCCGAAAACCCGATAGGGTTGCATATGGACTTTTATGAGGATGGCGACGACATCCGCTGCTTCTGGATACCGCAAACCCACTACCAGGGATGGTTGGGCGTGCTCCATGGCGGCATCATCAGCACCCTCATCGACGAAACCGCTGGCTGGGTGGTCACCAGGAAGTTGCAAGCGGCGGGCATGACCTCCAGGCTTGAGGTGAAATTCCACAAACCCATACGCAGCGACGAGACACAAATCAGCATTCGCGCACGCATCACCGAACAGAAACGTAACATCGTCGTCATACACGTCGAGGTGGAGAACGCCCATGGCCTGGTGTGCGCGGAAGGTGACGCCACCTATTTCGTCCTCTCAGAGGAGAAATCGGCTGAAATGGGTTTCCTCCAGTGCGACGTGGAAAGCGAAAACCTCCTGCCATTCTGATATTCTTTAAGGTCTTTAAGGTCATTAAGGTCTTTAAGGTCATTAAGGTCTTTAGCGACAGAATACTCCGACCACTCCGATCACTCCGATTACTCCTAAAGATGTTCATCCTTTCCGACAACCAAGACATCACGCGCGCGGGTCTGCAGTATGTGCTGCAGGGCCTTGGTGAGCGCGACATCCGACAAGCCGACGACAAGGCAGGGTTGATAGACATCCTCCGTCGTCAGGCAGACGCCGTGGTCATCATGGACTACACGCTCTTCGACATCAATGACGCCGATGAACTGCTCATTCTCGTGGAATGCCATGCCCAAACGCGGTGGGTGCTTTTCAGCGAGGACCTCAGTCTCGACTTCGTCAAGCGGGTCGTCGCTTCTTCACAGCAGGTCAGCGTGTTGCTCAAGGAGTCACCTCTCAACGAAATCCGGGAGTGCATCCAGCAGGCCACCAAGGGTAGGCGGTATATCTGCCAGCGCATGATGGAGATGTTGTTCACCATGCAGGCACCGGAAGAGAAGGTGATGCTCACCAAGACGGAGACGGAGATATTGAAGGAAATCGCACTGGGTTCCACCACCCGTGAGATAGCCGAAAAACGCTTCTCCAGTTTCCACACCGTCAACACCCATCGTAAGAACATTTTTCGCAAACTCGGAGTCAACAACGTACACGAGGCGACGAAGTATGCGTTGCGTGCGGGACTGGTGGATTCCGCCGAGTATTACATCTGACAAACGTTTTTCCCCTCAGAATAGCATTCATGACCACATTGCTCTTGGTAAGACACGGAGAGACCGTTGACAACGTCAACCAAATCATGCAGGGTCAGACACATGGCATGCTCACCCCTAACGGCATCAGGCAGGCGGAGGATTTGGCGGCGAGGATGTCGGGCGTACATATCGACGCCTTCATCTCGTCAGACCTCCAGCGCTCCATCGACACGTGCCGCATCATCTCTCAGCCCCATGGCATGGAGCCTGTGACCACTCCCTTGCTGCGGGAGCGCGACTGGGGCGGTTTCACCGGACTCTACATCCCCGACCTTCAGGACAAGCCATGGCCCCCTGACGTGGAGTCCATGGCGATGCTCAAGGACAGGGCGCGCCGCTTCCTGAGGATGGTGGCGAAAAACCACCCCGGCGAGACCGTCCTCGCCGTGGGCCATGGCATCATCAACAAGGCCATTCAATCCGTCTTCTACGACAAGCCCATGCACGAGGTGCAGAAGATGACCAATGGGGAAGTGAGGAGACTGGAGATTTTGTAAGGTGACGGATAGAATCAAAAAAGGCAAAAATATTTCCTTTTTTGTCGTATTATTCATATATTTGCAACGTTCAAGTGTGGCATATTTCCGCCACAGACAAACTACTGAATTATAATTATCTAATTATCAATAACTTAAACCTTGGCAGAATGAATAGGAAAATCTTTACATTATTCGCCATGCTCTGCATGGTCATAAGCTTGCATGCCCAGACTAGGGCGTGGTCATCACCAATGGAGTAAAGGCAATCAATAAATAATCATATTCATAGCTTATGAAATCATATATCATTCCTTTGACAGAAGTGCATGAGTTGGAGACCTCTCCTATCTTGCAGATGACTTTGTATGATGAAGTAGGAACCGGCGGTCAGTTGTCCAATACGGTTGACTTTGATGAAGAAGATGACGGGCAAGCGAAATCAAAAAACCTTTGGGACAGTTTCAATTGAAAGACTTTTGAGGTTTTAAAGACCTTGAGGACAAACATAAAAGAGGGGGTGGGTCATTTGACCCACCCCCCATTGAATTATAATAATCATCTATCTCCTTTTCCTGAAACAATCTTTTTACCTTATTCTTACTATTACTATTGAGGATTCTTGTGGTCTTGATTTTGCTAGTATTTCTAGATTTTCTAGATTTTCTAGAGGTTCTAGATTTTCCAGATGTCTCTATGACTTGGTCTTAGGGGGATTATCTGCGGCCTCCACGGCTGCCACCGCCACCGAAGGAACCACCGCCACGACTGCCACCACCATGGCTTCCACCGCTGAATGAGCTGCCTCCACGGCTTCCACCGCTGAATGAGCTGCCACCACGGCTGCCACCTCCGAAAGAGCTACCTCCACGGCTGGGAGAGGAAGAATGGCCTCCGAAAGAGCTACCGCCACGGCTGGGAGTGGAATGACTGCCGCTGCCGAAAGAGCTACCGCCACGGCTGGGAGTGGAGTGGGAGGGAGTAGAGCTCGGGCGTGAGGGAGTCGTCACAGAGGAACGAGATGAGGAGCTTGAGCGTGATGGCGTGTTGCCATAAGAGCGTGAAGAGGAACTGCCAGCGGAGTGTGACGGAGTGGTCTCTGTAGAGCGCTGTGAGGGGCTGGTGTGGCTGCGTGTGGGAGGCGTGGTTCCTGAAGTGCCGGGACGGCTTGAACCGCTGCCACCGAATCCGCTACGACCGCCGCCATTTGCTCCTGGAGTGGTGCGTGTGCTGCTGCCGCGAGATGCTCCACCGCCTGGCTGTCCGCCGTTGTGTCCGCCACCGTTGTAGCCGCCATTGTGACCGCCGCCGTTGTGTCCGCCGCCGTTGTGTCCGCCGCCGTTGTGTCCGCCGCCGTTGTGTCCGCCGCCGTTGTGTCCGCCACCATTGCGACCGCCGCCGTTGCCGAAGCCTCTGCTTCCATGTCCGTAGTCGCCGCGAGCGAATCCGTCACGCATGCCTCTGCCAGCATGTCCGCGATGTCCGAAGCTGCGTCCGTGATACCAGCTGCGTCCACCGTTCATGTGCCAGCTATGTCCACCGCGATAAACCGTATAGAAGTGGGGACGTCCGAAATAGAGATAGTCGCGATAGGGATAGCGTGCATAGATGCCGAAGTGCCAGTAGCCAGCTTCCCAGTAAAGGGGGCGGTAGAAATAGGTGGCCGCCACGAAAGCGTTGTACTGCCAGTCGAGCAGTATGTAGCTCAAGTCGAGGTTGCGCTGGGTCCAGTAGACACCATAGAGGTCGGCTTGGGTGTTTATGCTCATCAGATAGTCGAGGTTCACCTCGTAAGCGGCCTCATACTGCTCCTCGGTGAGGTTCAGTTCGTAGGCCATCTTGTCGGTGAGGAACAGGGCTTGTTGACGTGCCTGCTCGTAATCCATTGCGCTTGCCGACAAGGTGAGGGTCAGCAAAGTTGTCATGGCTATCAGAAATCTTTTCATCGTAGTAATGTTTTTATTCGTTGTTATTGTTATCTTATTCTCACGGTGCAAAGGAACAAACATTTCTTGGCATATTAAAAGGATTTTCCCTATATTCAAAGGGGAAAATCCCTATCTTTACATAGGGCCTTTTCGTGGTGGTGCTGTGGCAAAACCGCAGCTTGCGGAGAACGGGATGACAGGAGCATTATTATAGTTCTGAGTGATTTGATAAGATAAAGAATCATTTTTTATGGCTTTTTTCTCTTATCATTGGATTTTTAACTATCTTTGCCCCTTGAAAGCAATGAGGAACGCAAAATGAAGAAAGTCATCACCTATGGCACATACGATCTGTTACACCAAGGGCATGTCAACCTGCTTCGTCGTGCAAAGGCTTTGGGCGACTATTTGATAGTAGGTGTCACCAATGATAGTTTCGACCGCGACCGAGGCAAACTCAATGTTCGCAACAACGTGTTGGAGCGTGTGGACGCAGTGAAGGCCACGGGTTACGCCGACCAGGTCATCATCGAGGATTATGTAGGCCAGAAAATCGACGACATCCAGAAATACAATGTCGATATCTTCGCCATCGGCTCCGACTGGGAGGGTAAGTTCGACTATCTCAAGGAGTTCTGCGAGGTGGTTTACCTTCCGCGTACGGAAGGCATCTCCTCCACCATGCTCCGCGCAGAGACCACCCCCGACGTGCGTGTGGGTGTGATAGGTTGCGGCAGGGTGGCCCACCGTTTTCTTCCAGAGTCGGCTTTTGTCAGCGGTGTCCACATCACCGCCGCCTACGACATCAACCCAGAAGCCACCAAGCAATATGTCGCACAGGCGGAAGGGGTGAAGCACTGCGAGACGGTGGAACAGTTGCTCTCACAAGTTGACGCCCTCTACATCGCCACCCCCCATCTCAGCCATTACGACTACGTTCGGCAGGGTCTGCAATCCGGCAAGCACGTGCTCTGCGAGACCCCGATGGTGCTCGACAAGCAACAGGCCGTCGACCTCTACCGTATGGCGGAGGAGCGTGGCTGCATCCTCATGGAAGCCAACAAGACAGCGCACTGTCCCGCTTTCAACCACCTCATGGTGATGGTGAAGTCGGGGCTCATCGGCGACGTGGTGGACATCAATGCCTCGCTCTCCAAGTTGTGGGACGACAACCTCACCCTCAGGGAGTTCGACCCCGCCCAGGCCGGCGGCTCCATGTATGAATTGGGGAGCTACCCGTTGCTTCCCATCGTGAAGCTCATGGGTGTGGATTACGAGGATGTGCATTTCTACAGCCGTTTCAAGGAAGGTGTAGACATGTACACCAAAGGCGTGGTGAGATACCCCTCCGCCGTATGCTCGTTCCAGGTGGGACTTGGCGTGAAGACCGAAGGCAACCTGGTCATTTCCGGCACGAAAGGTTATGCCTACGTGCCCGCTCCCTGGTGGAAGACCGACTATTTCGAGTTGCGCTATGAAGACCAGAACGACAACAAGAAATATTTCTACAAGTGGGATGGTGCCGGACTGCGTTACGAAATTCAGGAGTTTATCAGTTGCGTCATCGCCCATCGTCACTCCTCCGCCCGCCTCCGCCGGAAGGAGAGCATCTTCATGGCCGAGGTGATGCAACGTTTCACGGAAAAGGAAAACATGATATCGATATGAAAAGGATTCTTGTTGTAGGAGGTGCCAACGGCATCGGGCTGGCCATCGCCATGGAGTTGGCGCAACGGCCTGAAACGGAGAAGGTGTATGTGGTGGACAAGGCTCCACTCGCTGCAGAGCACCACAAGCCGAACATCGATTCGTGGCAGTTCGACCTCGCTGCCGACGACTATTCCTTCTTCGACCGTTTCGACGACATCGATGCCATGATGTTGACGGCAGGTTTCGGGAAACTCGCCCTCTTCAGGGACGTGCCCGAGCAGCACATCATCGACTCCTTCCAAGTGAACACCATCTCCACCATGCGGCTCATCAAGCGCTTTTATCCCAAGTTGGAGGGTGGGGAGGACTTCTTCTGCGGTGTGATGGTGAGCATAGCAGGGTTCATGTCGTCGCCCTTCTTCGCCGTCTATGGAGCCACCAAGGCGGCGCTGAAAATCTTCATCGAAAGCGTGAACGTGGAGTTGGAGAAGACGGGGTCTGCCAACCGCATCCTCAACGTCAGTCCCGGTTCCATCAAAGGCACCAGTTTCAACAAGGGGAAGACCGACCTCTCCCAGACGCACGACCTCGCCTGCGACATCATCGGCCATCTGGAGCAGAAGGACGACCTCTTCATCCCCAAATACGAGGAGGTGTTCCGCCACGTCCTCCAGCGCTATCACGACGACTTCCGTGAGGAGGGTCGCCACAGTTACGAATACAAACTCTCCAGCGGCAGGATGTGACGCCATCAACCTTGTCACGTCGGCCATTTGGACCAATACCATCAAAAAACATGTATAAGATTATCGACGCACACAGCCATTTATGGCTCAGACAAGACACCTCTTGGAACGGTAAGCGCATCAAACCCCTGCCCAACGGCAGGTCGATGTTCCTCGGCGAGGAGGTGCAGATGCTGCCCCCCTTCATGATCGATGGCAGCAACACGGCGGAGGTGTTCATCTCCAATATGAATTATGCCCAGGTGTCGGCAGCCGTCGTCGTGCAGGAGTTCATCGACGGGAAGCAGAACGAGTATCTCGACCTCGTGCAGCGGCAATACCACGACCGTTTCTTCGTCTGTGGCATGGCCGACTACCTGCATCCTGGCTTCTATGCCGAGGCAGCCGCCCTCATCGAAGGTGGTTTCAAGGGGATGGCCATTCCCGCACATCGCATCATCACCGACAAGAAACGCGTGATGCTCAACTCCGACGAGATGATGCGGATGTTCAAGTTGATGGAGGAGCGTGGCGTCATCCTTTCAGTGACCCTCGCCGACGGCGACCTGCAAGTGGGTGAGATGCGCGAGGTCATCGAGGAATGCCCGCGTCTGAAGGTGGCCATAGGTCATTTCGGAATGCCCACCGTGGAAGGGTGGGAGCAACAAGTGTTGCTCGCCCGTTATGAGAATGTCATGGTGGAGTCAGGAGGCATCACGTGGCTCTACAATTCCGAGTTCTACCCCTTCCCCTCTGCCGTCAAGGTCATCCGCCAGGCCATCGACATGGTGGGTGCCGACAAGTTGATGTGGGGCAGCGACTACCCCCGCACCATCACCGCCATCACCTACCGCATGTCATACGACTTCATCGTCAAGAGCAACGAGTTGACCGACGAGGAAAAAGCGCTATTCCTCGCCGGGAACGCCAAGCGCTTCTACGGCTTCGGCGAACTGCTTGAACTGCCGTATGTCAAGAACATGTCGGAATAGGGGGATAGGCCATGATAGGGCAAGATAGGACATAATGTGTTTTATAGTACCTAATAAACAGAAATAATAACAACAACCCATTTTTATTACCACAAACATCATGAGTAAACCCAAACTCGTCAGCAAGAAATACCTGTTCACTTTCATCTTGGTCACCACCCTCTTTGCCTTGTGGGGCTTCGCCAACGACATCACCAACCCGATGGTGGCGGCCTTTCAGACCTTGATGGAATTGTCGGCCACTAAGGCATCGATGGTGCAGTTTGCTTTCTATGGCGGTTACGCCACGATGGCTGTCCCCGCTGCGTTGTTCATCCGCAAGTTTAATTACAAGTACGGTGTGATGCTCGGGTTGGCACTCTATGCCATAGGAGCCTTTCTTTTCATCCCGGCGGCGGCCCGCGAGAGTTTCACCTTCTTCTGCTTCTCACTCTACATCCTCACCTTCGGACTGGCTTTCCTGGAAACCACAGCCAACCCGTTCATCCTTTCCTTGGGTGACAAGGCCACCTCTACGCAGCGTCTGAACCTCTCCCAGGCATTCAATCCGATGGGTTCGCTCTGTGGCATGGCCGTGGCATCGTTCCTCGTCCTTCCGCAACTCATCTCCGACAAGCGTGATGCAGCCGGGGAAATCATCTTCTCCACCCTTTCAGAGGCAGAGAAGGCCAGCATCCGCGTGCACGACCTGGCCATCATCCGCAATCCCTACGTGGTCATCGGCTGCGTGGTGCTGCTGATGTTCATCATCTTCGCCCTCTCCAAGATGCCGAAGACAGAGGGCGAGGAGATGAAGGCGAAAGGCCAGACCCACACGGCTGGCGAGACCCTGTCGAACCTTTGGCACAACGTGGTGTATCGTGAGGGCGTGCTCGCACAGATGTTTTATGTGGCTGCTCAGATCATGACGTGGACCTTCATCATCCATTATGCCGACAACCTGGGCATCAACAAGGCGACGGCGCAAAACTTCAACATCTTGGCCATGGTGCTGTTCCTCTGCAGCAGGTTCATCGCCACCTTCTTGATGAAATTTGTCAACACCCGCAAGTTGTTGGCCATCTTCGCCGTGGGTGCTTCCATTTGCACCATCGGCGCCATCACCATCGTTGGCATGGTGGGCCTCTATTGCCTGGTGTTCATCAGCTTCTTCATGTCACTCATGTTCCCCACCATCTATGGCATCGCCTTGGAGGATGTGGACAGTCGCGACACCTCGCTTGGTGCAGCATTCCTGGTCATGGCCATCGTGGGAGGTGCCATCATGCCGCCGTTGCAGGGTATGATCATCGACCAAAAGGAAATCCTGGGTCATCCTGCCGTCAACGTGTCATTCATCCTTCCTCTGGTTTGCTTCATCCTCATCTATATCTATGGCATGAGGTCCTATAAGTTCAAGATGAAAAAGGGAGGTGTGGCATGAGTGAGGGCTATCGAGTGAAGGCCTATGGCCAGCCCGTGAAGCGCTATGTGCAGACGATGGAGCTGAAGGATGAGCCTGCGCTCATCGCCCGCTACCGTCGGGCGCACAGCCGTGAGGAGTCGTGGCCGGAAATCCGCGAGGGCATCCGCCGGGTGGGCATCCTCGAGATGGAAGTCTATCTCTTTGGCAACCGCATCGTGATGGTGGTGGAGACACCGCTCGACTTCTGCTGGGACGAGGCGATGGCACGTCTCGCCACGCTCCCCCGCCAGGCGGAATGGGAGGAGTTTGTGGCGCAGTTCCAGCAATGCGATGCTTCGGCCACGAGCGATGAGAAATGGCAGATGATGGAGCGCATTTTCCATCTCTATGAATGAGGGTGGAGTGGTGCGTGAGTCGTTGAAAATATAGAGATGGTTGTGTACCTTTGGCTTCGCTGAAGGTACTCACGCTCGGAAAAGCACAAAAAAATTTGGCTTTTCGCTCGCTTAATCGTACCTTTGACTTCGTCGAAGGTACTCACGCTCGGAAAAGCACAAAAAAATTTGGCTTTTCGCTCGCTTAATCGTACCTTTGACTTCGTCGAAGGTACTCACGCTCGGAAAAGCACAAAAAAATTTGGCTTTTCGCTCG
>Ga0310694_10001387_pt1 | contig 27626 bp, 33 predicted proteins | sample 174DNAGHGhighgp2_FD_203884 | JGI IMG/M metagenome (GOLD analysis project Ga0310694, IMG submission 203884) | Sheep rumen microbial communities from Palmerston North, Manawatu-Wanganui, New Zealand - 1742 DNA GHGhigh gp2 (v2) (version 2) | ecosystem: Host-associated > Mammals > Digestive system...
GACATCGCCATAGTGGACGACACGGCAAAGAATATGCTGGAGGCCACATCTGCGGCCTACTCCCGCCAGCTGCAAACGTTCAAAGAGTCCGTGCTGCTCGGACGTTTGGAGGGCAAGCGCAAGATACTGAATGTTGGCACGCGTTGGACGGTCAACGACTGGTTTTCCATGTGGCCTGACGCGGAGACCTACGTGCTGCCCGCGATGGTGGACGGCAAGAGCTGCTGCGAGGCGTGGAAGACCACGGCGGAGTTGGAATTGGAGCGGTCGCGGGTAAGCGAGGCGGTATGGAATGCGCAATATATGCAGGCACCGACCGAAACGGGGCGCGTTCGTTTGTTCGAGGGATGGCAACCCGAAAGGGTGAAGACATACGGCGGCACGCTTTATGCCGTGATAGACCCGACCACGGACTACGGCAAAGACTGGTTTGTGATAGGTATCTACGCAGTGGATCGCGGCATCGTTACGCTTGTGGATATGTTCGCAGAGAAAGCCGCAACACCCGAGCGCGCCGCCGAGTGGCTGAAGCGGTGGGACGTGGACATCGTGTTCTGCGAGGCGAACGGCGTGGGGCGGTCTGTCATCGGCAAGCTGCGGGACGCTGGCATTGACAACGTGGCTGGCTTCGCCACCAAGACGGACAAATACTCCCGCGCCTACGTGCAGCGTGACGACATGCTCAACTATTTCCGCATCCATGAGGGCTGCAACCCTCGCGCCGTTGAGGAGCTGCTGCGCGAGGCGGACGCCTTCCCCGTCACGGGAGACGACATCCACGACGACCTCTTGGATGACGTGGTGATGGCTTTTGAAAAACTTTTGAAGATATGACACAAGACGAAAAAGATTTGATGCTGAAGACGGCGGCCGCTTGGATCGGCTACCTTGAAAAGTACACCCGCGATTACTCGTTGTATGAGAGAAAGACGCAGGGCGCGGGTCTGAACAACTGGACGCGCTTCGGCAGGCTGGCGGACATCGTTCTGTACGGAGCCGACCGCCGTGTGAAAGACGGCTACCCGTGGTGCGCGATGTTCCTTCTTGGCGTTCTCTACGAGATGAAGGCTGGGCGGCAGGACTGCACAGCTCCGGCGGGAACGATGACCGTTGACGCGGAGGCGCGGCGGTGGGTGGCGGAGACTGTCAACGAAGGCCGTCCGCTTACGTGGCACGCGGGAGTGGCCGCGTGGCTGCAATCATACCGACACCGATACGCAGTGAGCCAGCAACCGCACGCGTGCGACTTCGTTGTTTACCTTGACAAGAACGGCAAACCATATCACATCGGCATCGTGGAGAGCGTTGACGGCGGCGGATGGTTCACGACCATCGAGGGCAACACCAGCGCGAAGGGCGAAGGCGTGGAGGCCAACGGAGGGGCGGTGGCGAGAAAAAAAAGAAAAAATTTTCAATGTGTGTTTTTGAATAATTAAAAAAACATATTTTTGCAGCGATGAAATTCAGACTGTTCGGATATAATTTTGAGTTTTACAACGTGCGCCGTCACACTCCCGTGATTTCGGGCATCGACCACCTCGCGTGGCCGGATCGCGACTGCCGACCGTTCGCCTATTGCGACCTTCTGTCTGCAATTAAGATGATTACAGACAGGATGCGTAACGCGGAGTTCAACGCGGCCGTTGACGGAACGAGCGTTGAGTTCGCGGCCACGGAGAAGCTGGCGGAGTTCGTGAAGGGCAACCGCCTGCGCATCATCATGTCACTCTTCGACGAAGGCGCGGTAATGATTGACGTGCGCGACCCGTACGAGCCGCGCTTTCTCAGTGACGAAGATGCGGAGTATTTGAAGGACTACGATGGAACTGGTATAGTAACGGTATTGGATGACGTTTACCGCTCCACGGGAAAGACCATGCGCGAAACCCTGAGGCCGCACCTTGATATGCTCAACACGGTCAATGACAGCGACCTAAACCTCATTATGAACTACGGCGCGATGGGGATTCTCTCCCCGGAGAACTCCGCCAACTCGGACGGCGTGCTGTCCGAGAAGAACAAGGAGGAGCTGCAGGACGAGTACCAGAAGCGTTACGGTGTCCGCTTCGGGCGTTGGGCGGTGCTTATCACCCGCCAGCCCGTCAAGTTCCAGCGAATTGACCTGCCAATCAAGGAGTTGGAACTGAATGAGAAGCGCAAGGCCGCGATGGCGTCCGTGTTGCAGTTCCTGAACATCCCGAAGGAATTACACGCGATGTTCGAGAGTGCCAAGTATGCCAACCGCAACGAGGCGGAGCTGGATATGTACAGCAACTGCGTGGCTTCGTGGTGTGAGAAATTCTGCGAGATCGAGGACAGGTGCTACACAGAAATCCGCAAGGCTGACAATGTGGTCGGCTATCCGGCTGGCGTGGACTTTTACTTTGATTTCGCTGGCGTGTACGCTTTGCAGGCGGCGCAATACGAGGAGAAGGCGAAAGCCCGCGAGGAGCTGGCGATGTGGCGCGAGCTGCGTGCCGAGATGCCGGAGAAGTCGGATGTGATTGACAAACGTATTGATGATTTGATTGAAAGTTTGTAACGATATGGAAAAGAGAAAGCTATATGTCACCAACTTCACAACGCTGGCCTCACATGACGGTGGCGGGCGTTACCGCGTAATCCGCAACGAAGCGGGCGAGGAACTGGGCATTGAGGTGTCCGGCACGTTAACCACGTTCGATGTGCGCAACGAGAACGGCGGAGTGTTCAAGAAAGAGAGCTACGACAAGTTCGTGGATGAGTATTTCATCGCCAACTCTCTGAACGTTCCTTTGTGCCTTTATCACAACGACTGGGACATCCGCATGGTGTGCGGAGTGGTCAAGTCCATGACCAAGACCGACAGTGGCGTGGAGATGGTTGGCTGGATTCCGAAAACCGCCTATTTTTACAACCTCATCAAGTCGCAGATTGACAACGGCATCCTGCAAGGTTTCAGCAACGCGGGGGGCATCGTGGACGGAAGCTACGACCCCGACACCGACACGCTGAACATCACGGATTTCGCGTTGATGCACGCCGCCCTGGTGGCTTCGCCAGCCGACACGGGAGCCACGCTGCGGACGGTGAACACCATATTCAGAGGATTTGAAACGAGACAAACGAAAACAGAGGTTGAGGAGGCTGTGAACGTGACGGCCACCGAGGAACCGATAGACAACGAGGTAAACCCGGATGGCTGGCAATGGTAGCGCGTAACCCCGCGGCCATGTGAGCGTAACCCCTCACAGAGCGAGCAACGGAAAGACCGACAATAAATTTGAAACAATAACGAAAAATTTTAGAGAAATGAAAAGAGATTACAAGAAAATGCGCGAGGGCGTGGAGAACACCATCGCCACCCTGCGCAAGAAACTGACGAACGCCATCACCGATGATGCCCGTGCCGAAATCGAAGGCCACATCGCAGAGTTGCAGCAAGCCGCAGACGCTTTGCGCGAGCTGGAGAGTGCCGCCGAGGCTGGCGAGGACGACAACAGCGAGACCATGCGCGCCCAGATGCGCGAGGTGCTTGACCGCTTGAGCCGCGTGGAAGACGGCCTGAAGAAACAACCAGCCGCCAACGGTAAGAAAATCAACAACGGCCGCGCGTGGGAAAAAAAGTTTCATGACATGGTGCTGAACTCACTGAACCGTGACGAGTTCAAAGCCAACCTCAAGAAATTGGCCGTGGAGAACTCCATCACCATCACGGACGGCGACATCTCCGCCCTGCTTCCAGCCGCCGTGCTGAACGAGGTGAATGACGTCTTTGTCAACCACCGTCACAGACTGCTTGAGGTTGTGGATTGGACGGGTCTCCCTGTCTTCAAAGCTTTCTACGAGACTGGCGAGGAACTCGGCCATCACTGGCCGTCCGCGATGTTGGGCGAAACCGCCAGCAGCGACCCGAAGACCCAGCAGAACCTTACCTTCACCGAGCTGGTCATTCGTCCCGCCTTTGAGTACAAGACCCTTGCACTTGACAAGGAAATCATCAAGGCCAGCGAAGGCGACGGTTCCGTGTTCATCCGCTACATCGTGCGCGAGTTGCTTGACCGCCTGCTCACCCACATTGAGGTGATGATCCTCACGGGTAACGGAAAGAACTTCCTCGCTCCCGCTGCGGAGACTTTGCAGGTGGATGCCAACAGCAACCCGAAATATCACGCCATCAACTACCTGCCCCACAACGAGGGGCTTGTGGCCGTGGTGACGCGATCTTTCTACGCCGACCTGCTCCAGAAGGTGCAGACCGACAGCAACTACCTTGTCGTGGCTGACGCCGACAATGTCATCCGCAACATCCTCGGTGTCGACGAGGTCATCATGACCCCTCCGACATTCACGACCACGGGCGACCAAGTCGGTTTGTTCTTCCTGAACCCGCGTGCGTACAAGATGGTGGGCGACCGCCGTCCCGACCAGTACGAGGATTTCAACCTCTCTTGGAACCGCGTCGAATACCTCATGGAAATGTGGGTCGGAGGCGGCTGCGTGACCCCGGAATTCATCGCAATGGAAACCGGCGAATAGTCATGAACGCTCCTATGAAATCAGACTTGCAGGCTGCGGGCTACCGTGTCAGCGTCAATCTCGCTGACGCGGTGGTCGCCCGCTGCGCCGCCGACGTCAAGGCCGCCTATCTGCTGGCATGTGTCACCGAGGCTGACATCACGGCCAGCGGCGGCAACGACACCATCGGCGAGGCTTGGCGCGCTCTAACCGTTCTGCGCATCATGCAGGACAACGAGTTTGCCACCCGTGTCGGAGGCGAGAAAAAGCGGCTTTCATACGGCGACCACCTCACCGACAAGCGGCAGGCGAAGACCCGTGCCGCGATGGCGATGGACGCTTTGAAGAAAGAACATCCCGCCACTGGCGAGGTGCGTGACATCTGCGAGGTTTGGTTTCGGACACAATTGATGTTGTAAGAGATGGAATGGGCGAATATCATAGCCGTATTGACTTTGCTGCTCGGTGGCGGCGGCCTGCTTTTCTACAAACAGAAGAAGGCGGGTATGGAGATAGCCAACGCCGGGGCTTTGGCTTCGGAGTGGGAAAAACTCTACCGTGAGCAGAAGGCCGAACGCGAGGAGAACGACACCGAGGTTTCCGCGTTGCGGGACGAGGTGGCGAGCCTGCGCGCGGAGGTGGCGAGCATACGCCCGTACATCTGTTACGACTTGACTTGTGCGCAAAGAATTACAAGAAACAATCAAAAAAACTTGGAAAAATGAAAAAACATTTGAAATTCAACCCTGTATTTGCGATTTTGGCACTGGTTTGTGTCATTGCATTGGTGATTTTCGGCGGCGATTCCGCCTTTGCTTTGGCCGCCTTCACCCCTTGCCTGGGCGTGATTTCCGCCAACATCGACGAAGACTGCGACAACCCGCGTGTAATCGGCTACGAGGACACGGCAATCATCGTGAACCGCTCGGATATTGACTGGACGGCTGTGACCTTCAATTCAAGTAACAAGCGCATCGTTGAGGCGTTCGCGCTTGGAAGCGGTAAAGTCCCTTATGTGATTTACAACCCGAGACTTTCCAATCCGAGTTTCAACGGCACGCAGACGGCATTGAACGCCGACACGCGCCACTACACGAAGACCCTGCAGTTTTATTACAAGGGCATCGGAGGCGAGGCGGCAGCCACTGTCGTGGAGCCGTTGGCGAAAGGTGAATATGTCGTCATCCTTCAACGCAAAGACCACGTCGGCGATGGTTCGTTCCAAATCTTCGGCCTGCAGAACGGCATCTACGCCACCGAGCAGGTGCAGGACGAGACCACGGGCTATTGGCTGATGACGATGGCTATCGACGAGCCGTATGCAGAAACCTCATTGTTCAAGACCGACTACGCAACCACAAAAGCGATGTTCGACGCGCTTTTGGCGCAGGCGTAATCCAATCCGCCGTTAGGCGGTGATTGTAGATTTTTTTCATAATGATGTTTGATGAGTGGGGGAGGTTTGCGCCTCCCCTGTTTTTTTAACAAAAAAAGAACATGGAACTAAAAGACATTGAAAGACTTATTGAGAAACAGCGGCTAACTGCGGAGGAAAAGACCGCCGTCAAAGAGGAAGCAGACCGACTGGGCATCGCTTACACCTTGAAACAGGGATGCCGCCAGTGTTATGACAGGCTGCTGCTGAAAATCTATGACGCTCACCGCGAGGAGGTGACGGTGGCTGTCAGCTTGGACGGCTACCGACTGAAAAACCCGTTGCACGGATTCCGCACATACAACGGCGAACTGTTCGACAACACCACCGTAACGGCAAAGGTTGTCGGCAAACTGCATCCGGCCATCGTGCGCGAATATTTCGTGAAAGTGGAGACCGAGACCGAAACCGAAACGAAAACCGAACCCGAGAGCGATGCCAGTGAAGGTGAAATATAGCGTCGAGCTTTCCGACAGATGGGAGGATGTGCGGATCTTTTTCGAGGCGTACCCGCAGGCTTTCGCGGAATTGCGGGAACACGTCACGCAGCGTGACAGCCTCAATTTCGACACCTTGCGCGTGAAGTCGCTGCTGGAAATGGTTGCTGGTCGCACGCCGTCGGAGCTGATACCGAGAAGAAACGCGGCCACGGTGGAGGAATGGTGCGCGGTGATGAACGCTTTGGAGGACGGGATGGCGGATTTCGTGAAGTTCATGGAACGCACCACGCCGCCGAAAACACCAAAGCAGCTCAAAATTGAGCGCGGGATGCTGGACGCGAACATTGAGGAGGCGATATTATGGACTTTGCGCGGAAACTACTCCCTTCACGGCTTGGAGGACGCCCAGAATCTGACGATTTACGAATACAAGATAGCGAGAAAACACGCGTACAATGAGGCGATTGCGGCTTATAATCAGCTTAATTCCGTTGCTGCTGCTCGTTAGCGGCTGCCGGACGGAGAAAGAAGCGCGACTGCACACCGAATACGTGAAGGTGTACGAGCGCGACAGCGTGTATGTTGACTGCACGGACACGCTGTATGTGGTGGATCGCGGCGACACGGTTAGGATAACGGAGACCAAGACCGTCAAAGAATGGCGGTACAAGGTATTGAGGGACACGGCGAGAATAACGGACACGGTGACGGTGGAGATACGCACGGCGGCGGCGGCAGACAATCCAAAGCCGTGCAAAAGGTGGAAATTTTTTGTGGCTGGTGCCGCGTGCGCTATTTTGATTATCTTTGCAGCGAAAATTATAATTAGAATTTATCTGAAAAAATAGAAAGATTATGACACCCAATGAAATTGTAGGAAGATTAAGGGACGGCGGCTTGGACGCCTCGTCCACTAACCGCTCGGCGGCGGTGTATGTCGCAGAAGCGAGAAGCGGGAGGGCGAACGCGGGCTGGTTTGCCTTCCGTATCATCTGCGACAGCGAGGAAACGGAAAGAAGGGCGAGAGACATACTGTCGCGCTGGTACGACATCGAGGCCAGCGGCGACGTGTGGCGGCTCAAATCGAAAAACAGAATCCCGTTGATGGCCATCAAGCGCGGGGCGGCACCGTCCACAAACGGATACATGTATCTTGAGGCGGCACAAGCCAACAGCACCGTGAGCATGGTTTCTACGCTTGAGACCGCTCCGAACTTGGAATATTCCACGGACGGCGTGACTTGGCAGGAATGGCAGCACACCACCGCTGACGGCACGAACACTTTCGACACCATCACACTCGGAGCCATTGGCGACCGCGTTTATCTCCGTGGCGACAATCCCGACGGGCTGGCTAATTTGGCTACTGGTGCGATTAGCAATTTCCATCTTACGGGTGCAATTAATGGTGGAGGCAACGTGATGTCTCTTCTTGACTCCACAATGGAGTTGACCGAGGTTCCTGCCGGTGGATTCGGTCCTTTGTTCACAATCATGGGTGAAGGTATTGAGCCTGCATTGCTCACTCCTCCTTTAATGGATACTATCACCACTATTGGCAAGGGTGGCTGCGCCAGAATGTACTATGGCTGCACCTCTCTCACCTCCGCTGCCAGTATGCCATCTCTCACATCCATCGGAGATAATGGCTGCTACGAAATGTACTATGGCTGCACCTCTCTAACCGCAGCAGCCGATATGCCATCTCTCACATCCATCGGAGATAAATGCTGCGACGCAATGTACTATGGCTGCACCTTCAACATGTCTGATGACGGAAGCACCCTTAACTTCGCATTCCCGATCCCTCCCATTACGGCAGGTCCTTACACCTACCAAACAGCCTACGATGTGGCTGATTGGATGGGCAACACAAACGGATTCGAACCTTAAAAAACACAGTGATATGATTACAGTGAAGAAAGCGACAAAGAAAGAGGCGGCGGCTAACGCGAAGAAAATGAAAGCCGCGATTGAAAAATTCCAAGAACGCGCCAAAGAGCGCGAAAACAAGGCGAAATGATTTTCATTGATAAAATACTCCAATGGGGGAGTAACAACGGATTCTCCGCCCTCTACGGCACGCCTGAGCAGGTCAACGAGATGATGACTTCCACCGACTTCGGCGCAAGCCAGGACGGGACGGTCATGTATTGTCACCTCATCACCGACAGCGAGACGGATAGCGGCAGGGATTCCGCCACGGTGGCGGTGTATTTCTGCCGCCTCTGTGACTTCAACTTCGACGGTGAGGGATTGCTGCCGGTGCAGGAGGAGCTGAAAGACACCGGCAAGGCGTTGCTGCACGACATCGCACTTGGCAACTATATGTCGTATGACGGCGTGCGCTGGCAGTACGGATACGACGACTACGCCGAGAACGTGGCGTGGGTGTGCCTGCGTGTCACGCTCACAGCGTTGGCGGCGGACTGCTACAACAGAATTGAGGAGAGCGAATAATGGAAGACGTTAGAAATTTGGCGGCCAAGATACTTGACGAGGCGCGTGTGATGATACAGGCTAACATGGCCAAGCGTTACCGCACCTCGCGTGGCGAGCGTTGGATAAACGCCAGCGGCCGCAGCTCCGCGGCATTCAAGGTTGAGGACAAGGACGGCGTGCATGTGCGGCTGGTGTACAAGGGAGACGATGTTGCACCGCTGGAATCAATCCAGTACGGCACGACGGGAGTGCCGCCGATATCCGTCATCGAGCAATGGCAGAGGGACAAAGGATTGGAAGGCATCAATCCGTGGGCGATCCGCACCAACATCAAGAAAAGAGGAGGAACGGAAAGACACATTGAGCCGCAGGACTGGGTTGTCGGCCAGGTGGTGGAGGCCGCCGTGGACGCTCTCAACGAGCAGCTGCCCGCCGCCGCCGTACGGCACGTGAGCGACATGCTCTTCAAGTAAACGGAATTAATCACTTTTTGGGTTTCACGGGTGAAAGTGATTAAAAAGTGATTAATAATAAGTCACTGACAGATAATGCTTTATAATTATATTATTATATTTATAATAATTATTATATTTAAAAAGATAATAATATGGAAGCATATATATAAAGGTTGAGAAAAATCGTGAATAATATTATAAATGATTAATTTTACACCTAATCCATTGAAACACAATATTTTGCAATTAATCACTTTTTGAAAGTCATACCAAAAATAGTATAAAGTGTAATTATGGCGAGACAAGAGGAAATAATCATAGAGGTTGAGGTGAACGCGGGAGAGAGCGCGGAGCGGCTGGCGGCCGTGCAGGCACGCATCCACGATGTGAAGCAGGCCAACAAGGAGCTGAAAGCCGAGCAGCGCACGCTCAACGAGGAATTGAGAAAAAGCGGCACGATCACGCACGAGCAGGAGGAGAGACTGAAGGCGATAAGCGCGGAGATGGCGAAGAACAACGCCGACCTCAAGGAATTGACGGCTACAGAGAAGATGTACATCGCGCAGCTCAACACGGCCACGCAGAACGACCGCAAGTTTGGAGACAGTCTCGTGGAGCTGTCCGCGCAGCTGGCGCAGCTGAAACAGGAATACAGAGGACTGACGGCCGCGCAGCGCGAGAGCGCGGAGGGAAAGGCGATGTTGGAGAACATCAAAAATCTCGACATGACATTGAAAGACGCGGACGCCTCGATGGGTGATTTCCAACGGAATGTCGGAAACTACCAATCCGCGCTGCTCGGTCTGAACGGCAATGTGGTGAAGGTGGCCAACCTGTTCGCCGGAGGATTCAAAAACGGAATAGCGGCGGCGGGTACGGCGTTGAAAGGTTTTGCCAAAACACTTCTGACAACGCCTATCGGTTGGATTCTCGCTGGCATAAAGGCCGTTACAGCTATACTTGGAAAATTAAGGGATGCTTTCAAGTCCAATGACGAGGCAGGCACGGCGTTGTCTGCGGCGATGGCTCGTTTGCAGCCGATAGTTGACGGGCTTAATAAGATATTCAGCAACTTGGCCGAAGGTGTGGCGAAATTCGTTAACGTGGCAACAAAAGCCGTTACTTTCATCTTGGAGAAGATGGTGCCTGGATACGACCAAGCGGCTAAAGCTGCAAGGCGGCTCAAAATCGCGCAGGACGAACTGGAAGACGAGGAGCGTACATATACTGTCAACCACGCAAAATACCAAGCTCAAATTTCCGAATTGCAAGACAAAGCGGCACAGAGAGACAAATACACACGTGAACAACGGCTGCAATTTTATGACGAATCATTGAAACTTGAAGAACGCGACCTGAAAGAGAAAAAGAGGATTGCAGCACAAAGATACAACAACGCGTTGAAAGCGGCGGCGCAATCCCGCCACGTAGCGCAGCTCACTGAATCCGAATACAACAAACTTTCTGACGAAGCTAAAAATAATCTCGCACAACTGAAAGCCGAATATATCAATGTGGATGCGGAAATGAGCAACTTTTCCCGTTCAATGCAGAAAAGGCGGCAATCTGTAATAAAAGAGATTGACAGCGAAGACAAAGCAGCGATAGCGGCTGCAAAAGCAAACGCGAAAGCGTATGCGGAAGCAGTTGCAGAAGGGATGACGAAAGCGCAGGCAGAGTTACGCAAACTTGAAGATATGCGCAACGCGATGATTGAAGACGAGGCCGAGCGGCAGCGCGCCACCATCAACACCACATACACACGGCAGATTGAAGACCTGCAGAAACGCCTTGACACGGAGAAAAACCTCACAAAAGAAGCGCGTGAAAGCATCACGGAGCAGCAGAAGCTGTTGCGCGAGCAGATGTGGAAAGAGCTGGCGGCCGTGGATGACGAGCAGTTGAAAAAAGCCAACGATGCTGTGTTGCAAGGCCAGCAAGAGGCCGAGAAGCGGTTGGAGGAAGCGCGCAAGCTGACACGAGAGGAATACGAGAAAGAGACGCAGCGGCTTTCCAATGACATGCAGCAGCGGATGAACGAAATATACGGAAACGTGGTCAAGGCCTCGGAGGTGGAGATGGAAGTTGCACAGACAAACTACGATCGATTGAAGGCGATGGATGCCGAGACAAAGGCAGCGTTGTTCGCCAACGAGGAGCAGTACCGCGCCGCCGTGCTGGATGCCGAGGCGCAGATCATGGAGGCGCGCACGAAGAACGAGGAGGCGTTGAAGGCGCAGGCCGCGGAGGTGGCGCAGACCATGCAGGCGGTGACGGGCGCGATGTCTTCATTGTACGAGGCGGCGGCGGGCGATTCGGAATCCTACGAAAAATTCCGCAAGGCAATGGCCATCGCGGACGCTGCAATATCATTGGCGCAGACCATCGCGGCGGCTACATCCGCCAGCACGGCGGGAGACCCCTATACAATGGCCATCCGTATAGCCTCCAACGTGGCGGCGGTGACGGCCCAGTTCGCGGCGGTGGTGAAGGCTATCAAGGCGGCGACAATCCCTTCAGCCCCGAAATTCGCCGAGGGCGGCGTGGTTCCCGGTACGAGCTACACGGGTGACCGTGTCTTGATCCGAGCCAACAGCGGCGAGCGTGTGCTGACGAAGGAGATGAGCGACAACCTTGTGAAAATGCTGGCACAGGGAGTGCCGTCATGGGGCATGGATTATGAAAGACTGGAGCAGGCCTTTGTGCGTGCCGCGTCGCGTGTCCCCGCTCCCGTGCTGGATTATTCCGAATTCGTGGCATACGGGCGGAAGGTTGCGATGGAAAAAGAGAAAATGATGGAATATTAATAAAAATACGACAATTATGGCATTGATGAAACAAATATCGGCATTGGACGGCGGCACGCTTTCCGTGCCTTCATTGACAACGGCATACTTGCCGTCTCCCGTGGACGAATACAACTTCTTCCTGCAATCACGTTGCTACTTGCTGGCGGAAGGACAGACGGCGGCTAAACTGCGGGTCACTTTCGCATTCGGGGCGGAATACACCATTTGGAACGTCTACCCGGATGTGAACGGAGTGGCGTATATCCCGCTCAACGACTTGTTTGCTTACTTTTTCCAGCGTCAATCCCTTGACACAATGGGATTGGTGCAGACATACGGCAATATCACCGTGGAGGCAATTGCAGACGACGGCACGGTCAATGATTCCGTGGCTTTCACCGCAAACATATATGATTGTACGGGATTGCGCGGCGGATACATAATGTCGGGCTTCTGTCACCTGCTTCCCGACACGTTCCGCATACCGCTTTCACCGGGCTTTAATCCGTTTGTGAACCTCGGATGCCGACTGACGGCCGGCTGCAACCTCGTTGTGCTGAACAGCGGCGGCAGCGATTACCAATATTGGCAGCAAGACGCAGGCGGCGAGGCCGTTGGCGTGAATCTGAAGCTGAAAGGCCATCCGGCATACATGAGGGTTTACAACGATGCCGTGACGCCCGATCCCGCATCTTTGGCGGCGGAGGCTCGGTTCGAGCTGGTGGACTGCATGGATGACAAGCTGCTGCTGACGTGGTGGAGCGTGGAAGACGGGTTCTATAAATCCCGCGTCGCTGATGTTGTCGGCGGCGGGTCGAACCAGCTGAACGCCATAGACTACATCAACGACTTTGAAGGAAGAACGGCAAAAGACGCGGATACTTACGTCTCCGCCCGTTTCGCCAATCTCTCGCAGCGCGATTGGGATTACTACAAAGACCTGCTGATGAGCGACGAGATATACGTGACTGCTCCGATGGATTTGGCTGGCGCGCCCGCCGAATTGACGAACGTACCCGTGAGGATTGAAGGCAGCGTGCCGCAGCGCAAGGTACAGCAGCCGACCACGATGGATTTCAATGTCATATTCAATCAATACAGCGAGTTATGAGATGCAACGAATTTCTGATCAATTACGGCGGCGAGTGGCTGGATGTGGACGCGCAAAGCGTCGGAGGTTTCGACTTTACCACGCTTTGGACGCTTGACAGCACGCGCGCCGTGGAAAAAGGGCGCACGATGGACTTGAGCGTGCCGGCCACGAAGAAAAACACAATGGCTTTCAACAGTCACAAGATGATACCTGGAGAAGGGATGCGCAGAGGAATCAATGGCATGGTGGTGGCTGGCGGTGTGAACATCACGGGCAAGATATATGTCACTGAATACAGCGGTGGCCGCTACTCTCTGATGATGGCGTACGGCAACGACTTTGCGGGCTTCGGTGATGTGTATTACCGCACTGCCTTTGCGTCCGACACGATGACGTTCCAAGGCAAAGAGAACCCCGTGAAAAGCGGTGCTGTTCCGGGTTTCGGCTGGTACGAGTATTACAACGCATTACATCCGCACGCCGTCACGGATTCGCCGCCGACAATGTTCCCCGTCACCAATTTAGGCCACGTGATAGACCGCTTGGCGGCGTATTTCGGCTACACGGTAAATTATCCAGACATATCACTCGGAAGAGGCTACCAAGCATCCGCATACGGACTGATATTGCCTTCTTTCGGTGTGCAGTCCATACAAGGCGGAGCGGATGTGGGCGGCAGAGCGATGGGTGGTTTTTCGTACACCTTGACAGGCGCGGCTACGCTGGCGGACTTGGGGCTTGAGGTCGTGACGTTGGAGGCCGTCAGAGGTTACACAATTCAAGTGGTGAGTATCGAGTATTTCAGAGCGACAAAGCCCGTTCATATATCCATACCTGACAACAGCAACGTCGTGGTGTTCGGACGCAACCCGTATGACCTGCGCAACGACTGGGAAGGAACGCAAGGCGCGGAGTTCGACCTCGCACCTGGAGACGTGTTCTCTTTCGCAAGGCCCGATGAGTGGCACACGGTCGCTGGCGAACACTATTGGAACCGTTACCGCGTACCACCCGCCTTCGAGGGCAACGTGACGGTGACTTTTTCAGTGACGCGGGCGGCTGAATACCCAGCGCCCGGAGACACGATGTACTTGGCATACGCCCTGCCGGAGCATCCGCTGGAGTGGTGGCTGGATGCCTACTGCAACATCATCTTCGCGGCGTGGACGGTGGACGAGGACACGAAGACCATCACCGTGAAGACATACGGCGAACGGCTCGGCGACGCGCTTGCGGACACGGACAAGCATATTTCGTTGGAGAAAGAGAAGATGATCGCGGTGGAGAATGTGAAGCGTTACATCGACGGCTTCGCGCAGCATAACCACACGCGGTGTGCTGGCGATTACGAAGGGCTGGGCAGCGTGAACCCGTTCGACCGCGACCTGCGCATGGATAACGACTATCTGCCGCATGAGCGCGACATGGAGGAAATACCGTTCAACGACGGAGGAATCGCGGGAGGCAGCGATACACGCTATTACCTCGACATCAACGATGTTTACAAAGACAGCGTCGGAAACTATGTGTATGACGGAATCCTTACGGTGTTCTTTGAAAACACGGTGAACAGCGACGGAGCGGTGCATCTGACTGAAATTTTGAATTTGGGTATCGGTTTTAGCCCGGAAAACACAGCCCTCCCAGAAACATTCCCTTTGTTTAAAAACATTCTTGAAGACATAGACGGTAACAAGTATGATGCCGTGGTTATAGGCGATCAAGTGTGGATGGCGGAAAACTTGAGGACAACACATTATGCGGACGGCACGGCTGTGACATATAAAGATATGACTTCTTCGCAATTCACGTTGCGAGAAAGAGGATTGTTTTATAATTGGTCTGCGGTTATGCATGGCGCCTCATCATCAACATCTATTCCAAGCGGAGTACAGGGAGTTGCTCCAACAGGGTGGCATGTGCCAAGCAAAAAGGAATTTATCAAATTAAACAATTATCTGCAAACACGTCCGGACTGTTGGGTTGGAGATCCTCAAAATACAGCAAAATCTATGGCTTCGCAGTACGGATGGGAAGAGTCTACTACGGAATACGCAGTTGGTAATGACCAATCACAGAACAACAATTCGTCTCTCAACTTAACACCTGTAGGAGCTTTCGCAAACAACACCGTATATGCTTTGGGTTATGCTGTTGTTTCAAACACAACCGAAGCAGGTAATTCTCACACTTTTATTAATCCATTTATTTTAGGAGCTGGTTCTGTATCTCCTGGGCTTAGCGCTCTTTACTCAAAAGAAGTGTATTACTTAAGCGTTAGATGCGTCTATGATGGCACGGCAAAAGATTTTATAGACAAATATATAGCAAATTGTAAAAGTTATTCAATTGCAAACGCTTTCTCGGCATCCGTACGGCTGTTGCTTCCGTTGTCCCGCTTCACGAAACTGGACGGCGGCTCCTGCGTGAGCTTCCACGGTCGCAATTTCGTGGTCAAAAACGCAAAGTGGGGCGAAGGTGTGGCACAGCTGGAATTGGTGTGTATACCGCCGCAGATTCCCGATCATCGGATATTTGTGAAACAGGTTTCCGTCAAGAACGTGACGTGCTTTGACGGTGCGGACGGAGAGATACAAGTGGAAGCAATCAACGGAACTGCTCCGTACACCTATTCGCTACATTCAGATTTTTCGGATTCAAACAACACAGGTGTTTTCACTGGCTTGGCGGTCACGGGACCCGTGCAGGAAGGCACAGACCAATACGGCGGGATCGTATATTGCTACAAGACCGTGTATGTGCGTGACGCTGACGGAAACACCGCCACTGGCGCGGTGCGTCTTCAGTCGCCCGTGGAGCTGGAATGGCTGGACGTGCCTGATGATATGACAGTCTATTGCGACGAGGGGAAGAGTTACGCCACGGTGGACTTGTCCATGATACACCCAAGCACAAGGGCGAACGGTTACTTTGAGAATATAGCGGGAAAATCGCCCGACGACCATTACCAAGAATCGACACTAACAGACGGTCATTATGTCCCTCACAACATCAGCTTGTATGCAGAGAATGATTGCGATGAAACAGATGTGGCCTCATTCAATATCACTGTTCTTCCGAATCTTTAAAGTACTGATTTATAATAAATTATACTCTGTTTTAATACATAATTGTTTGGTTTTTAATGAGTTGTGATAAATCCGCTTTCCGAAAGGAGGGCGGGTTTTCCGTTTTTGCGCTATTTAACATAATATCTGCGAAATTCTGTGTGCAAAATCCTGTTTGTACACACAGATTTTTGTTTGCGTTGATTATAAGTGTTTGATTTACAGGTGATTGATTTCACAAAAATACTTTCGCAGTAACGGAACAATATATAATAAAAAGTGTATTTTTGTGGCATCAAAAACGAACGGAATTATAAACAATTAAAAACCCAAAGATATGAAAAACAACAACGAAATTAGAATGGCAGCCCAAGCAATTTACCGCAACATCGTCACATTGAGAGTTAACGAGATGAACGGCTGCAAAGAAAGCCAACTTCCTTCTCTTGAAGCAAGATTTGACAAAGCCGTTGATTGGGCGATTGAGAATGGGGAGTTTAAAGCTCTCCGCCATATTTGCCATCAAATGTTTAGCGTAGCCGCCGGATGTTCTTCCGATTTCAGAGAAATCGCAGAAGAGACTTTTGCGCAATACTTTGACAACAATTATATTTGGGGACTTCAAGAAAGTGGAAAATTGAACTAAGATGCTCTTCGAGACAGTCTTTTCAAAAATCGCTTAATTTTTAATGGTTGCAATCCGTTTAGACGGCGGGCTTTTTCAAGGAAATAAAATCAAAAACCATTATATATTAATCAAAAACCCAAAGAAATGGAACAAAAAAAAATATCTGAATTGAGAGCCGAAGCCGAACGCCTGATGAAGGGGCGCATCACTGATCGTAAATTAGACCGTATTCTTGAGATTTGCGCAGAAATCCGAAAAATACGCGGTGAAGAATAACGGCCGCCGCGTGCCTTCAAACGCGGCACGTTCTTTGGATTTTGGCCCGCCGTGGTTGCAATCCGTTCAGACGGCGGGCTTTTTTCAAGGAAATCAAATCAAACCTTATATATTCATCAAAAACCAAACAATTATGGAAATAGTTTCTATTCAAGGAAAATTGCTTTATAATTCCGAAAAAAAATCCGTGAAAGATACATTAATTGATGCCGTGAAAAGCGGCGCGTACCTCTACGGCGCGAACCTCTACGGCGCGGACCTCGAAGGCGCGGACCTCTACGGCGCGAACCTCAAAGGCGCGTACCTCGAAGGCGCGGACCTCGAAGGCGCGGACCTCGAAATCGCGTACCTCGAAGGCGCGGACCTCTACGGCGCGAACCTTAAAGGCGCGGACCTCTACGGCGCGGACCTCTACGGCGCGAACCTCTACTGCGCGAACCTCTACGGCGCAGACCTCAGAGGCGCGAACCTCTACGGCGCGAACCTCAAAGGCGCGAACCTCGAAAGCGCGCGCCTCAAAGGCTCGAACCTCAAAGGCGCGAACCTCCACGGCGCGAAAGATATCCCGCATATACCTTTGGCGTGCCCGTCCGAAGGAGCATTCACGGCGTGGAAGAAAGTTGACGGGAAACTCGTCGAACTTGAGATTCCAGCCGATGCGCGCAGGAGTTCTGCGACAACTGAAAAGTGCAGATGTGACAAAGCTAAAGTTATATCTATAACAGATATTGGATCCAACAAACAAATCTCTGTAATTACTAATATGAAATACACTAATACATTATACAAGGTAGGCGAAATGGTTTACCCTGACGCATTCGACGAAGACAGATTCAATGAATGTTCTACTGGGATACATTTTTTTATTGACAAACAATCAGCAATTAATTATTAAACATCAAAAACCAAACAATTATGAAAATAGTTTCTATTCAAGGAAAAGTGCTTTATGATTCCGAAAAAGAATCCATGAAAGACGCATTAGTTGACGCCGTGAAAAGCGGAGCGAACATCAGAGGCGCGAACCTCGTAGTCGCGAACCTCAGAGGCGCGGACCTCAGAGACGCGGACCTCATATGCGCGGACCTCAGAGGCGCGAACATCAGAGGCGCGAACCTCTACGGCGCGGACCTCAGAGGCGCGAACCTCAGAGGCGCGGACCTCGGAGACGCGAACCTCTACGGCGCAGACCTCAGAGGCGCGAACCTCAGAGGCGCAGACCTCGGAGGCGCAGACCTCAGAGGCTCGGACCTCGGAGGCACGAACCTCAGAGGCGCAGACCTCAGAGGCGCGGACCTCAGAGACGCAGACCTCAGAGGCGCGGACCTCAGAGGCGCGGACCTCGAAGGCACGAACCTCAGAGGCACGAAAGATATCCAGCATATACCTTTGGCGTGCCCGTCCGAAGGAGCATTCACGGCGTGGAAGAAAGTTGACGGGAAACTCGTCGAACTTGAGATTCCAGCCGATGCGCGCAGGAGTTCTGCGACAACTGAAAAGTGCAGATGTGACAAAGCTAAAGTTATATCTATAACAGATATTGGATCCAACAAACAAATCTCTGTAATTACTAATATGAAATACACTAATACATTATACAAGGTAGGCGAAATGGTTTACCCTGACGCATTCGACGAAGACAGATTCAATGAATGTTCTACTGGGATACATTTTTTTATTGACAAACAATCAGCAATTAATTATTAAACACCAAAAATCAAACAATTATGAAAAAAATCAATCACAACGAAGAAATCAGGGCAACCCGAGTGGGAGGCTTCGGCGGCAGCGACGCCGCAATGGTGCTGGCAATCGCGAAAGCTATTGAATCGGGCGAGAAGCTCACCACAACACAACGCCATCGACTCAACCAGCTCAAAGGTCTGGAGGCCGTTCCGCAATTCAGCAACGCGGACACGGAAGCTGGCCACCGTTTCGAGGATGAAGTGAAAGCCACTCTCAACGGCGAATGGTTGCGCGAGAATGTTATGTATGACCATAAAGGCGATTTGTATGAGAATTTCCGTGTTTTCGCTCATGCCGACTTCATCCTTCCTGCGACTGGCAGTGTCAAGGAGTGCAAGTGGACGAGAACTTTGAGTCTTGACGGCTTGCGCGAGCGTTACCAGCCTCAACTGCAGTGGTATTACATGTTGGGAGCGCACGCCGTCAGCCTTTGCTATTGCATTGTCAACGCGGAATCAGGCGAGGAGGAGCGCGGATGCGTGGACGTTCCGCGTGACGACAACATGATTGACGATCTGCGCGCCGCCCTGCGCATCTTAGATAGCCGCTTCGGAGACCTTGACACAACTATCACCGAGTTTGACGATGAGGATATCCCAGACAACATCCGGCAGGAAATTCTCATCATGCGGGAATTGTCCGCAAAAATCAAGGGCTTGGAGGAAGCACGCGACCAGCACCGCGCCAGCGTCATGGAATGGATGGAGAGCAAGAAGGCAACGAAGGCCGCCGGATGGTGGGGCAGCGTGACCTACACCGCCGCCAGCGAGCGGAAAGATTTTGACAAAAAGTCCTTCGGGAAAGACCACCCCGACCTGCTGGCAGCATATTCACAGAAAATCACAAAAAAGGCGGCTTACATAACCGCCAAATTCACGGAGTAATTCACATTAAAACATCAGAATTATGAAAAAATCAGAAAAAATTGAAGAAATCAACAACATTTTAACCGCCAGCATTGCGGCGGAGAAAGCCGTCAGAGCGGCGGCGGAAGCGGATTATCGCGGAAAGGTTGCCATCTTGCTAAAAATGGCGCAAGATGACAGGGAGAAAGCCGAAGACGATCCCGACGAGCCGCAAGATGGCGACCAGCCGACACAATGGCTCAACGGTGAACAGTGGAGCTGCGCGGTGGTGGCTCGCAGAATCCTCAACAAGCTGCCCAAACTGAAACACCCAAAGGAATCGTTTTACATTGAAATTTCGCCATCGTATTTCGGCGGATGCGGGCTTTCGTTCCGCTACATCAACACCATTGACAAAGCCAGCGGTGTAACCAGCTGCGAGCTGCTGGCAAATGACGAGCCGGTAGGGCAGGCCGCCAAGATTGAGATGTGGCTGAAAGAAGTAGAGGTGCAGATGGCGAAGGCGCAGGAGATAATGAGAGAGGAGGCCGACAATGAGTAGCATAGTGATAAAAGTGGCGGCGGAGCGTGTGTACCAGCTCCGCCCTTACGAATCCGTCAGACTTTCCGTTGAGGTTGAGACCCCGGACTTGTCATTGTCCGATGACCACGGCATCCGTGGCGTTTACCTTGAGTGTGTTCAAAGGCTTGACAACTCTTTCAGAGAAATAGTAAATCAATACAATAACAATCAAAATCGTTAAAATTATGGCAAAATTACAGAAAATCGAAAAAATTACTGGCTGGTTTGACGTGAAAATCTACAACGAGCGCGTCAGCCGCGAGAACTGGAAACTCAAAGGCGAGGATGACCAGATAGCATTCACCGCCACATTCGAGGCTGGAAGCCCGGAGGCTCAGCAGTTCGCCGCCCACGGCAAGCCCTACACAGACGGCAATGGCAACCAGCGTGTGCGCGCGACCTTCAAGATCGGCGGCAGATGCCGCTGGTACGACGGGCAGGCGCAGCCCGTGCAGAAACCCGCCAACGCTGATCTTGACGGCAAACGTTATGAGGTGAGCATACAGTACAACGAGCTGGCCGCAGACCCCACCAACCCGAAGAAGCCGCGCGGCTACTGGGTGAACGCCATCCAGTTCAGGGAGGCAGACACCAACCCGTTCACGGCGATGGACGGCGGTGCGGTCGCGGCTCCCGTGGCGGCACCCATCCCGCCGGTGTTCTCGGACGAAAGCCCCGAACTTCCTTACTGACACACATTCGCGGCGGCGGCATCCATTCCTTCATTCCCTATTTTTACACATAAAACCTATTGCCGCCGTCGCTTTTTTTCAAATCATCAAAAATCAAAAGAATATGGCAAAGAAAAAATTGACAAAATTCGGTAAGAAACTGAAAGACGCGGGTATTTCGCTTTACCGCGTGAGCGTGGAAACGGGTGTCAGCTGGGCTACGCTGAAATCATGGGCGGCAGGCCGCAGAACGCCGAGGGTCAGCGGAGCATTCACGGACGTGGTTGTTTACCTCGCTGAAAAACACAATATAGACATCACCTTTCAAGATTTCGCGTTATGACACAATACAAATGGATGTTAAGAAAAGGCGGCAAAAAGGAACGCTGCCCGCAATGCGGAAAGATGCGTTTTGTTCCTTTCGTGCTGTCAGCTGACGGCAAGACGAAAGCCGGAGCGGAATACGGCCGCTGCGACCGTGAGACCTCGTGCGGATATTTCCGCTACCCAGACAGACCGATGGACACTGGCAAAGTCGTCATCCGCCAGCCAGAGCCTCCGAAAGAGCCGATCCTGATGCCCGCCGAGGTGATGCACGTGAAGGTCGCGGACGGCAACAGCCTTTTCCGCGCATACTGCCAGTTGATGGGAAAGAACTGGATGAGGCTTTCGGGCGCGATGCTGGCGTACAACATAGGCACTGGTTCACATGGCGAGTGCATATACTACCAGTATGACGGCCGCTATGTGCGCACGGCGAAAGCCATCCTTTACGGACTTGACGGCCACCGCCTCAAGATGGAGGACGGAGGCCTTCCTGTGTGGTGGCTGCACAAATCCCCGGCGGCTCGCATGTACACGGCTGGCAAGGAGCTGAAGCAGTGCATCTTTGGCCAGCACCTCATCGCCGCTCATCCGTCAGCGCGAATCTATGTGGTCGAGGCGGAGAAAACGGCCGTGATGATGGCCGCCACCGACCGACGCACCTTCGACGAGCGTATATGGGTTGCCGTCGGCGGCTCGCAGATGCTCAAGGGCGCGATAGACCTCATGCCGCTGATGGGCAGGGACGTGACGCTCGTACCCGATGACGGGCAGTACTGGAACTGGAAAAGGACGGCGGAGCATTACGGTTGGCGGTGTGTGGACATCGCGCCGCTGAAAGCCCTCTACCGCCTGCCAGACGGCTGCGACATTTGGGATTGCAAGGAAGACACGTTGCGAAAGGAGGTAGCGAGATGATACAAGGTTACGAAATAGAAATCCGATGCCCGAAGATATTTCATGACTTCCAGAAGGAACAACCGACAGAAGAAGGCGAATATTTGATATATTTTGCAAACACGCGGCAGTATGCCATTGCAGAATACAGGGAAAATGACAAAAAATTTGCCTATGAAGATGGTGAATATTATGAAAAAATCACAACTTCCGACACAGGCATATTTTGGGCGGACATTTACGACATATCCAACTTCATTGAAAATTACCTGATATGAGATACAAAGAAAAATACGGAGACAAGATATCAACGGCCGACAAGCCATGCTCCGTCACCGCCGAGGCGATGAAAGCATACCCTCCTGATGTGGAGCAGGTGCTGGAGTGCTGCGACTTCGCTAACCTGCGCGAGCTGGCCGCCGCATACCGAGAGGCGTGGAACGCGGTTGCCTGCGACAAATGGCTTCTGAACAAGCGGACTCGGCAGGACATGCCAGAGGCCGACGTTTTGCTGACACGCGCCAAGCGTATCAGCACCAGCGCGGACGCGGACAGAAAGACCTTCGCCGCCGCCGAATCGCTGTGGCTTCGCAAGTTCGAGCGCAAGGAGCTGGCAAGGCGCAGAAACGCACTTTTTTCGGGTGATAAATCTTCGGACAAGTATTTTATCGCAAAAAACGAATTGGCGCGAATTTACCGCTATTCCGAGGCCGATTTGGAGGCGTGGCGTTACTTTGTCTGCCAAGCCCGCCGCGCCGATGCCGACCCGGCACTCAACCGCGCCGTATATCTGTGGAGCGAAGAGAAGATGACGGGCAAGACCACCGTCGCCCGCATCGTGGCGGGAATCCTCAACGGATGTGCCACGTGGGAGGAAGCCCGGCGAGGCGTTTACCTCTCCGACATTCCGTGCGAATTGCAGTTCGGCGGGTTCGACCGCCCGAAAGCCACCCGCTACGCCTGCGTGGTTATGGACGAGGCCTTTGCGGGAAAAAGCACGGCCAAGTATTACGGCAAGTTCAAAACGGCCATCACGTCAGACACCGCCAATGTGAACATCAAGTTCGGCAGCGCCGTGGACATCCCCTGCACTCGAAACTACATCTTCACCAGCAACAACGACATCGCCAGCGTTGTGGCCGACGAGAGCGAGCGAAGGTTGTTCGAAATCCACGCGCAAAGGCCGATTGAGATGGACTACGAGAAACTTCACCGCGTTTGGCTTGACTTCATCGTGAACGCTCCCGAAGAACCCGACACGGCGAAATGGTATCGCGACACCATGCCGAAAGTCAAGGGTGAAATGGGAGTTACAAAGGACGACATCAAGAGCGCGTTTGTTTCGCCCGAATTTTTGGCCGCTGTGGAAGATTACGCCCGCAACGGCAACGCGGCCACCGCCGCCGAGATCGCCAGCGGCAACGGGGTTTCATCTGTCAACCGTTACCAACTTTCCTACCCGAAGTTCTTTACCGACTTCATCGCCAAATCTTATGACGTGAGGAAAAACGCCAACATCGTCAAGGACGCGGTTGTCGCTTTGTTCGGCGAGCCGTGCAGGAGCAGCAACCGCCGCTATTACAACATCATACAACTTAAATCCGATTTGGAACGCTTGCTTAAGGAGCAGCCCGAGCAGGTCGCGTACGATTACACGCAAGAAAAAAATGACTTGCCTTATTAAAATTATTTATAAACAATTAAAAATCAAACAATTATGAAAAAAGAAAATGCAAAAACGAAATTCGCCTCTTTTGTGGCAGAAAACTACACAACGATGAATGCGTTTGCGAAGAGTGTGAACGCATGGTATGGAGTGGATATTATCAATACAAAATCAAGAAGAGGTGCTAAATCATTGAACGAATGGGCGAGGGGAGAATGCAAACCGCGAAAGAATCTCGAGCAGTGGTCTGTTGTGAAAAAGTATATCAGAGCCATTCACAAAATGGATGTCCGGGACAATTGGCTCAATATATTGAAAGAAAAGCATGAACAACAAGAGCAAAACCAATTGACAATGACATTTGGAAAGACGAATTTAGATGATTATATAAAAAGGTCATCTGAACGCCACGAACGGATGAGGCAAATAACCGAGCAGGCGACAAAGCTTGAATATAGCGTCATGGGCTTGAAAGAATGGACAGACAAGGTGTCGGAATGCTCGGAAAGAATCAACCGTTTCCGTGACTTGGCGAAAAAGAAGATTACCACTCCTCACGATTGCGCAGACGTAATGGTGAGCATCCGCAACCACGGCGAGGAAGATTACACCGAATTGTACACCTACACGATGAACAATTGGGACGACCTTATGAACCTCATCGAAGACCGCCTGTTTGTCGAGTTGAGCAACGCGCTTGCATCGCTTGAAAACAACAAGGAAAACATCACCGAAATCGCGAAACAATGGAATTAAGACCATATCAGAGGAGAATAGCCAACTGGCTGTGCCAGCATCCCCACGCCTGCCTGTCGGTGGGCATGGGGCTTGGCAAGACCGCCGCCGTGCTGCACTTCCTGGACTACACCCGCCGCCTGTATCCGAACGCCACCGCCTTGATTGTCGCGCCAAAGCGCGTGGCCGAGACCGTGTGGATTCAGGAGGCTGAGAAATGGGAACTGTGGAAATTGCTCGCCAATATGCAGCTTGTGACCGCAAAGAACAAAGAGGACGCGCACAGTTCCGCGCCTGTCAAGATCGTGAGCCGCGACAACGTGGGACTTATGGTGGACAAGCACTTCGACATCCTCGTCATGGATGAACTCACCAGCTTCAAGAACTTGAAGAGCCAGCGCACGAAGGCGGTGTTGTCTATTAACGCAGACCGCCGCATCGGGCTAACTGGCACTTTCGCGCCAAACGGCCTGCTTGACACCTACGCCCAGCTGGCCGCCTGCGGCATCGCGTCAGCGGAAGAAGGAGACTACTACGCATGGCGCGGGCGATGGTTCGTGAATGTCAACCAAGGCCGCGCGGTGGCGTTCCCGAACTGGAAGCCGCGCCACGGCACGACCGCCGAGACCGCGCTGGCTCCGTATCTTCAGGACATCATCACCCTCACCACCGAGGACTATTTGCAGCTTCCGAAGATGCAGATGCGAACGGTTGAGGTGGAGCTTTCAAAGGAGGAGCGCAAGGCGTATGACGACCTCGTCGCCACGCTACACTTCGCCCTTCCCGACGGCTTGGACGACTTCACGGTGAGCGAAAAGGCGCGGTTTGCAAAGGTGCAGACCCTTTGCAGCGGCTTCGTCTATGACCGCGACGGAGACTGGTCCGAGAACGGCGTGGTGCGCATCAAGGGCGGCGGGGCGAAGATAGCCGAGGCGGTGGAGTTCTGCTGCCGCGCCTCTGGCGAGGGTGAGAGCGTGCTGCTTTTTTATAACTACCGCGAGACGGCATTGTGGCTCGGCGAGGAGCTGACAAAGGCGGGGCTGCGCTTCGCATCAGTCAAAGGCTCTAACCTTGACTGGCTGGCGAAGTGGAACGCGGGAGAACTGGACGTGCTGGTGGCCAATCCCGCAAGCGCGGGGCACGGTTTGAACCTTCAGCAAGGCGGCCACATCGTGCTGTGGTTGGAGCTGACATACAATTACGAGTATTACGCGCAGGCGAACGCCCGTCTTCACCGTACAGGGCAGCAATTCCCAGTGCAGGTGTGTCACCTGGTGGCGAAGGACACCGTGGACGAGGGCGTGCTGCGGCTGCTGCAAAATAAGGACAAAACAAACAAGCGGGTGGAGGCCGCGACAAAATGAGTAGTTATAGTTGTATGCCGTCAATGATGGCGGCTATTGAATATTTTCCCAACAAGAACAAAAAAATTATGGAAAAAGAAAGAAAAATCACCGCGCAATTCGGGTGCGAAATTGAAAAGTTGAAGCCGCTGTACGGCATCAAGGAAGGAGGCGAGGAATGAAACACGATGAACGAGATCTGGAAATGCAGTGCGTGCAGCTGGCGCGGCGGCACGGGTGGGACGCGTGGAAGAACGAGAACAACGGCAACAAGGGCATCCCCGACTATTCGTTCCTCAAGGGCGGGCGGTTCGTGATGGTGGAGTTCAAACGCTCCGCCGCCGCCCGCATCCGCCCCGAGCAGCTGACGTGGCTGGCGCGCCACCCCGAGACCGTGTACTTCTGCCACGATATTGAAACATTCACCGAAATTTTAGGATTATGAAAAAGGCTGAAACCACCACTTCAAGGGTGGTTTTTTAGTCACTTAATCACTTCACTGGTGAAAGTGATTAAAAAGTGATTAATTGTAACTGCCTTATATATATATACTTATAATTAAATTATTATAATTATAATAATTATAATATATATTTATAAAGCAATGTAGATACAAATATATAAAAGGTTGGAAAAACAGTGAATAATATTATAAATGATTAATTTGGCATTTAACCCACTGATACACACGGAATTACAATTAATCACTTTTTAATAATTATACTGTTTTTATAATAAAGTGTAATTTTGAAGATTTTTTGCCGAGTGTGCGGAAAAAGTGTATTTTTGCCGAAAAAGTAGAGACAATGAACCCGAAAGGAAACCCGAACATAGTGGAATTCGGAGAGGCTACCAGGCTTAAGCCAGGCTGTTGCGCCGAAATACAAAGCAAAGGAGTTGAGGCGGCAGCAGAGGCAAACCGTGCCGCTGCGATTGCCCGTAAGTGGCTTTTCAGCAAGGGCGAAAACGGGACACTCCTTGATGATGTAACCCTTCATCAAATCAAAATAGCACTCGGCAACGCGAAGGGCAACCCGACCAAAGCATACGAGGCTTTGATGAAGGTGATCGGTGAATTGATGGAGCGTCTGGATATAAACATGACTCCCGCCGATTTCGTAGCCCGCGCCCGTGAATTAAGAGAGAAAACCGATGATTGAGCCGTTCGACCATTATTTCCGAAGCCTTTATCCCGACATCACGGGAGAAAGACCAGCACTTCTCGATGTTGCGCGGCGAGTGTCGGAATGGTGGGAGACGTCCCCGAACGGTTCGGTGTTCAACGTATCCATGCCTACACGTTTCGGAAAGTCATTGCTGTCCACCTCTTTAAGTTCGTGGCTCATAATCAACGACGAGCGTATGCGTGTCCTTCGCGCATCATACGCCGCGGACCTTGCGGAGACGTTCAGCGAGCAGGTGCGGATGCAGGTGGAACGATACTATTATGACGCTTTGAAAGGCCATGCGACAAAAGGAACACGTGGTCGCTGGAGGTACGTCGGTGGCGAGCAGGACAACCACGCGGGTTGCGGGATAGCAGGCGGCATCACGGGTTTCGGCTTTGACATCGCCATAGTGGACGACACGGCAAAGAATATGCTGGAGGCCACATCTGCGGCCTACTCCCGCCAGCTGCAAACGTTCAAAGAGTCCGTGCTGCTCGGACGTTTGGAGGGCAAGCGCAAGATAC
>Ga0310694_10001389_pt1 | contig 27609 bp, 20 predicted proteins | sample 174DNAGHGhighgp2_FD_203884 | JGI IMG/M metagenome (GOLD analysis project Ga0310694, IMG submission 203884) | Sheep rumen microbial communities from Palmerston North, Manawatu-Wanganui, New Zealand - 1742 DNA GHGhigh gp2 (v2) (version 2) | ecosystem: Host-associated > Mammals > Digestive system...
GTTCGCATGGCGTGCTGTTGCCACTCCAGCAACTGTCGCTGGGCATTCTCCCGCTCGTCAGGGGTCAGGTCGCACATATCCATCACCACCTCGGGAGCACCTTTTATATATTCGGTATTGCCCACCGTCGTACTCATGTATTTCCGTTCCGTCGAGAATGGCAGACGACTGGTCAGCGTGTGCTCGTCGCGCAGCTGCTGGTAGTCGACGCCCTGTTCCTGCAACCATCGCAGCAAGGCCTGTTCCGTGGGGTTACCCACGTCGTGTGTAGCAGTGGTGTTCAGCGCGATGGCCAAGTCGCATCGGCGGTCGTCTTTCATGCGTCTGACATCGACTACCGTCATGCGGTTCTCGGTCAGCGTACCCGTTTTGTCTGTACAGATGCACGTCACGGCACCCATCGTTTCCGAGGCTTGCAACTTGCGCACCAGGTTGTTCGATTTCAGCATCCGACGCATGTTCAGCGCCAAAGCCAGCGTGACTGCCATTGGCAGACCTTCGGGCACGGCCATTACGATAAGCGTGACAGCCATCATGAAATATTTCAGCACCACTTCGGCCATCCCGACGTAGTCTGTTGTATGCCACAACTCGTTGGTCAGAATATCGTGAATCAGGAACACCAGGAAAGCAGCTATCGACACACCGCTCCCTATCTTGCTGATCAGTTTGGCCAGGCGGTCCAGCTGCATATTTAGCGGAGTCTTTACGCCTGTGATTTCCGTTGCCTGACGGGCCACATGACCTATCTCCGTCGCGTCGCCAACGGCTGTCACCACGTAACGTCCCGTGCCGTTCATCACCATGGACGAACGCAACAGCTGGTCGCTAGGGTATGCCGACACTTTCTGGTGGTCCAACGATTTCTCCGTCAGCATCTCACCCGTCAGACTGCTCTCGTCGACCTGCAGATCAGTGGCTTCAAACAGCAGTCCATCGGCAGGCACTTCGTCACCCGTCTCGACTATCACCGTGTCGCCCACTACGACCTCGCGACGTGGAATCTCCACAATGGTACCATCGCGCACCACCTTCACCCGTTGTTCTTCGCCCAGCTGTGTCAGCACGTCGAACTTGCGGGCAGCGTCGCGCTCGAAGATGAAACCCACCGTCGTAGCCAAAAGCACTGCAGCAATGATACCGATGGTTTCGATGAAGTCGTTTTTCACGAACGACAGCACCAGCGACACCACAGCAGCCACCAGCAGAATACGAACCATCGGGTCCTGATATTTCTCCAGATACAAGCGCCACATCGACTGTCGACGCGGCGGAGTCAGCACGTTCTCACCATGCCCCAACCGGCTCATCGACACCTCAGCGGCACTCAATCCTTGTCGTTTATCTTCGTTCATGGGTGCAAAGGTACGATTAAGTGAGCGAAAATCCAAATTAATTTGGGTTTTTCCGAACGAGAGTACTTTCGACGAAGTCAAAGGTAGTGCAATTTTTATTAAAAATAAGGTGCAGAAGCAAATTTTTCACGCTTCACTCTTCACTTTTCACTTTTTTTTATTACCTTTGCACCCGCAAATTGCATTTGCACTGGACTTGTAGCTCAGTTGGTTAGAGCAACAGACTCATAATCTGGAGGTCGTAGGTTCAAGCCCTACCTGGTCCACAACGGAAGTCTCAGAGGAATCTGAGACTTTTTTGTTTCCTGCGTTCAGAAAGATGCTCGCCTAGGTTCTAAAAGTTCTTTAGGTACGCGCTAAAAGGGTCGGAAGAACGGGATAAAGTTAAAACTAAGACAACGTTTGATAAAACTAAGGCAACGTTTGATAAAACAATGCCAATGATTGCTATTTGTATCGACGAAATTACCAAAGAGAGATTTCTATGCTCTTTTTGTGCATAAATTGGAGATTTTTTGTACCTTTGCAGCGCAATGGGAAAGATAAAGCATATCGTATTCGACCTGGGTGGCGTCGTGATAGCACTGAGCTACGAACAAGCAGTTAAGCGGTTCGAGGAAATCGGACTGAAAGATGCCCGACAGCATCTGGATGCTTTCCACCAAACGGGCATCTTCGGACAATTGGAGGACGGCACCATCGGGAAAGAAGCGTTCCGACAGGAGTTGAGCAAGTTGATAGGCCGTGAGGTAACGGCGGAGGAGTGCTTCTATGCCTGGCACGGCTACGTGGAGGCTGTGCCCAAACGGAACCTCGAGATGCTGACGTGGCTGCGCCAACAGGGCTATCGCGTCAGCCTGTTGTCGAACACCAATCCCTACATGATGCAATGGGCCCAAAGCAGCGAATTCGATGGCGAGGGGCATCCCATCGACGACTATTTCGACGCGATGTATCTGAGCTATCAGCTGAAGGTGATGAAACCTTCAGAACAGATTTTCCTCAGCATGCTGAAAGGCGAGCAGGCACGTGCAGAGGAAGTGCTGTTCATTGACGACGGAAAGGCTAACGTGGAAGCTGCCAACCGCATGGGTATACAGACGCTGTGTCCTCAGAACAATGAGGACTGGACGGGTATGCTGCTCGCAAAACTTGGATTATAAAGTCCTATAGTATGGCGTCGAGCCAGCAGAGGAAGGCGACGAGGGACGCGTTCCAATTGATGGCAATCTCGTTGGAGGCATACGACTCCTCTACGTCGAGATACGACTCGTCGGGATAGTTGGAGAGATACGGCGTCTTGAGTGTTTGCTTGTCCTGCTGTCCTGGGTTGGGACCACCTACAAGCATGCCTGGGAACGGCGTGTCAACGCCATCAGCAGCCGAAGGACGATGGTGTGGGTGCATGGGACTCTTGTCGCCAAAACCTGTGACATAACAATAACCTGTGGCATTGCGTCCAAAGAGGTAATCGGCATTTTGTTGGGCATAGCGGCGGTAGTTCTGTTGGCCTGAGAGCTGATCGGCATAGAGCAGAGCGAGGGCCTGACAGCAAAGATGCTCGGCCAGACAACCCCATCCAAAGTCGCGCGGGTTGTTACCATAGGGGCTGTTGAAGCAAGAGGTGGCTGCGCTCTTGATGGCTTCAGCACAATAGTCGTTCAGTTGTCCAACCATATCAGCCTTAAGAGTCTCCACTTTTTCAGGGAGATTAGAGGAACCCCCAGTCATCCACTCGAAGGCTCCAAGCGAGGCGACATTGCCCCACGTAGGAGTAGTAAAGCGCTGGGGCTTGTTTTGCAGCGCATCGTCCAGATAGGTCTGCTTGCCCGTCAGACGATAAAGTGCCGAAGCTGCCCAGAAGAATTCGTCGGAGGCTTTGCCATCACCATAGGTACCAGTGGTGACTGCGGGGCCTTTTAGCTGCCCCTGCCAATAGAAGGCCTGAGGATGTTCCTTGGCCCACTGGTAAGCCCGCTCAGCCATCGCTGCTGCCTGCGCACTAAAGCCTGGATAGTCAGCCTGGTAAGGTTCGAAGATTCGGGCTGCATCAGCCATCACAGCAGCAAAGTCGAGAGTGGCTGTGACGCTCTTGGCAACAACATATCGGGGTTGCTTACAATCTGTTGGCATGACGAAACCCTCGAAGTTCGGCGTTGTCAGTTTGTGGTAGACTCCGCCATCGTAAGGATCCTGCATGGTAAGGAACCAGCGCAGATTGAACATCATTTCGTCAAGGAAATCGGGAGTCTTATTGCTGCTCTCGGGGATATGGGTATTGAGCTCAGCAAAATACTTGGGGAATTGCTCGTAGGTAACAAACATCAGCCCAATGCTGAAGGCAGAATTCACCACATATTTGTTGTAGTCGCCAGCATCGTACCAGCCATAGGGTGAACTGATAACAGTTCCTGCGGGCCTAAGGGGCGAGGCTGCCGAGTTATGCACCAGCACATGGGTATCGGGATGTCCCATCGGGCGGTTGTATGCTCCACCCAAAGTGATAGACACTCCTGAACGGATGAGATAGAACAAACGGAGCGAGGCTGCGGCGATGTCGCGATAGGGACGCTCCTTGATGGTCAGCGTGCAAGCCTCGTCCTTGCCAAGTGCAATGCGGTATTGTCCCTCCTGCGTCAACGCGCCAAGGTCTACAATATAGCGCGTCTTACCAGACCAAGGCGAAACGGCCTTTCTGCTGACTTTGGGTTTCACGACTTTACCATTAGGAGTAGTAATGCGCAACTTTCCTGCCGGATTGACGCCATCGATGACGATGACTTTCTCCTGCGTGGGAGCATATCCCACTTGGTTGCGACGAATCTGTTCGCTGTCTTCTGCCTGCACACTCATCGCTACGGCTATCAGGGCGATGGTAAGAATGTTCTTTCTCATATTTTTGGTTATTTAGTAATTTCTGTTTCGTTGGAACGGAAATCAGCAAGTTTACTGACTTATCCGGATCTTCAGCTGATGGCGCTTCGATGGGTCGATGGTGTAACGCTTGAGGACACCTGGGCCACACGAACTATTGCCAAGACCCATGACGGCACAATCGATGCTAAGATACGTCTTTGCCTCGCTATTGCGGGTGCTGGGACCCTCGTCGACGAGTTCGTAGTCGTGCGTCTTGCTGGCTAAGTATTGAGCCGAGTAAGGCAGCGCCGAGAATGAAAACGGCTCGTCGACAGCCTCGATGCGGAGACGCTTTCCTTTCTTGGTACGCAGTTCGACATAGGTGCAGTCCTCGTGGTTGCCTGAGTCTTGCGGACGAGGATAGTGGACGTATTGCTGAGAAACCGTCGACTTCCACAAGCCAATGGGGCACGACTCTTTGCGATCAGGATAGTTGTCCCAAGGTCCGCGACCATACCACGTCAGTTGTTCGTACTCGCGGGGCAATTCGATGAGGATACCCAAACGCGGTATTGGGGGTAATGAGTCTGGAATGCCGAACGTAAACGTCAGCTCATTGCCGTTTTGTTCAGTCCACACAGGCATATACAGCGTGTCGAGTCCGCAGCGCTTCCAGTCCTTTGCCAACCAATTGCCGAAGCTCTTGTCATTATCCGTAGGTGCACGGAAGCATTGCGTTTTGATATTGGCTATCAGATTAGTGATGTCAGATGTGGCCTTTTTTGTTTTTGAAGGCTTGGGCTTGGCCGCTGAGGTCTCGCGATACTTGTTGGCTATCTCCTGCTCGCTCAGCCTACCATAAATGGCCTGCACCTCATAGTATTTGGGTGTCAATGTGCGGTCGCTGAGAACGATGCCGTTCATGCAAAAGGCATGCAGATTGGGCTTGTCGCCAAAGTCACCACCATAGAATACTGCATTCTTAGGTATGCCAGACCATTTCTCATTACTCATTTCTAATTTCTCATTTAGGGCTATGCCTTGATCCACCCAATCCCAAATAAATCCTCCAAGCATACGCGGATTCGAGTTAATCTCATCCCAATATTCCTTAAAGTTGCCAAGGGCATTACCCATCGAGTGGGCATATTCGCTGGTCAATACAGGACGCGGGCCACCATCGGACCCCACCCATGTGCAGCGGTCGTCTGCGCGGTTGGCGATTTCCAACAGCCGCTCCCAACGGGCATTCTCAGCACGTTCCTTATCAGAACCCTCGGGGATGCCAGGATTCAAGTATTCCTGCATCACTCGCGGATAGAAGCGTGAGATGACATCAACAGTCGAAGGATCGGGGTCGCCCTGCGCACCCTCGTAGTGAACGGGACGCGTGGGGTCGAACTCATGGAGCCAAGCCGACATGGCCGCTTGGTTCGGACCATAGCCGCTTTCGTTGCCGAGACTCCAGAAGATGATGCTGGGATGATTCTTGTCGCGCTCAGCCATACGGATGGCACGATCCAAAAAGGCATCACCCCAATCAGGTGTCGAAGCCAGCGTGCCTCGCAAACCATGCGTCTCGCAATCGGCCTCATCCATCACATACATGCCCATCGAGTCGCACAGTTCATACCAACGCGGACAATTGGGATAGTGAGCCAAGCGAACGGCATTGATGTTCGCCTGCTTCATCAGTCGCAAGTCCTGAAGCATGCGCTCTTCCGTCATCACACGAGCCGTATAAGGGTCGTGCTCATGACGGTTGACACCACGAATCTTGATGGGTTGTCCGTTGATGAGCAGCTGACCACCCTTGATGGCTATCGTGCGGAAGCCCACCTGCTGCGTCACGTTTTCGATGGTTCGCCCATCGGGGTCTTTTAGCTCCATCAGCAGCGTATAGAGGTTGGGGTGCTCGACGCTCCACAGGCGCGGGTTGTCGACACGCATCTCCATGCGGGCAAACTTACGATGCCCACGCTGAGGGAACCATTCGTTCATGCGGGCAGCCTTGTGGGCAAGGTCGAGTGTTTCGTCTGTTGCGACTGAGTCGCAACAAACTATAGAGGCGCCATCCATCAGCGTCGCCACGAGGCGATAGCCGTCGCCCGTCTCGCCATTGTAGACGGAGAACTGCGGATTAATCTGCAGCACACCATCCATCGAGGCACGAACAGCTACGTCGCGAACACGCACATCGGGGGTATGATAGAACAACACGTCGCGATGAATGCCGCCAAAGCGCCAAAAGTCTTGATCCTCCAGATATGAACCGTCGCTGTATTTATAAACCTCGATGGCTATCTGGTTTTCTCCTTTCTTAATATAAGGCGTGACGTTGAACTCCGAGGGCTCCATCGAACCTTGGCTATACCCTACCCGATGGCCATTGACCCATACGTAGAAAGCCGACATGACACCCTCGAAACGGAGGAAGGTCTGGCCATAGCCCGCCACCGTGCCCGACGGTTTTCCGTCGGGTGTACTCGCTACCCAACCATCAGGCACCGTAAACGTGCGGCGGTATTGGCCTGTGGGGTTGCGCTCCTCGTAAGTCGTCCAGTCCTTTTTAGGCTCTCGGGTGACATAAGGCGGGTCAATCTTAAACGGATAGCCTGCAGAGACATAGATAGGCGTACCATAGCCATTGACCTCCCAATTGGCAGGAACAGCCAAACGAGCCCAATTGGTATCATCGAAATCGACACGATAGAAGTCGCGGATGCGTTCGTCGGGAGTCTTCGTCCAACGGAAACGCCACTCACCATTCAGCGACACCATGCGGTCCCCTTTACGTTCGCCAAAGGGAATGAAATAAGCACGTGCCGGCTCGCGATTGATTTGCAACACGTGGTTGTCTTCCCAGTCGTGATGTTCTGCTGTCTGAGGCGTGCTCTTCTGGCCATAGACCACGAGGCCCACAGCGACTCCTAATGTCAATAACAATTGTCTCATCATGTCTCCGATTTGTTTTAGTATGGTTGCTGACAGCCGTTTTGGCTGTCAGCTTCCTATGCTTCTTCAGCCTCAGCAAAGGCAGCAGCCTCAGCTTCGGCGATGATTTCCTCGCGAGTCTTTTCCCTAGGAGTGGCAGTGATGTCGTCAAGAGTCAGCTCGTCGTCGAAAGCGGCTTGTTGCTGTGACACAGCAGCAGACTGAACATCGTCTGTGGCGACAGAATCGCCACACACACTACCATTTTGTTCTGCCTCAGATTCGCGCTCGATGATAAAGTTCTGCTGCTCTTCCTGAAGCTTGTCAATATCGGGAGCAGCCATCACGGGCTCTTCTTCCATCTTCGTACGATCGGCCTTGGCGGCAAAGATGCTATCGATGAACTGCGGTTCACGACGCAGCAGTTGCAACGTCTCCTTGGAGGCCTGCTGCTGACTTTCCTTCTTCGAATAGCCCGTACCCTTGCTGCCTTCCAAGCCCTCGAGGAACACCTGTGTGGTAAACACGGGGCTGCCCTTGTCGTCACGACTTTCTTCCAGACTCCTAAACTCCAGCTTGACGCGGTTCTTCTGACTCCATTCCAACAGCTTCGACTTGAAGTTCACCTCCTTATAAGCTACCTTGTCGATGTTGATGACTTGAGCCAGAATACGCTTCTCCATGAATCGCATGCAGGCATCGTAACCGCGATCCAAATAGATGGCCCCGACGAGTGCCTCGAAGGCGTTGCCATTCATGTAGGAGTTGTGTGACGTAGAGTGGCCGGCATATTTGATGAGCTGATCGATGCCCATCTCCTGAGCCAGTTTACCCAACGTTGCACGACTCACCAGCTTCGAACGGGCATTGGTCAGAAAACCCTCGCGCTTGCCCTCGAAATGGCGGAATACGATGTCGCCTACGACTGCATCGAGAATAGCATCGCCCAGAAACTCCAGACGTTCGTTGTTCTGCGGACGGCCTTTTTCGTTCTTCCGTCCTACACTTTTGTGCAGCAAGGCCTGTTTATAAAGACTGATGTCGTGAGGATAGAAGCCCAAAATGTTGTAAAGGGCTGAAAAAAGCTCCTTCTCCTTTCGGAAAGGGAGCTTTATGCTGTCAATGATGTTATTAACCCACATACTTCTTAAAGACTACGCAGGCGTTGTGACCACCAAATCCAAAGGTATTGCTGAGTCCGGCACGCACCTCACGCTTCTGAGCTTTGTTGAAAGTGAAGTTGAGGTTGTAGTCGATCTCCTCGTCCTTGTCATCATCCTCGTGGTTAATCGTGGGAGGAACGATGTCGTTCTTGACTGCCAGGATTGTTGCCATAGCCTCTACGGCACCAGCGGCACCGAGCAAGTGACCAGTCATCGACTTCGTGCTGCTGATGTTAAGCTTGTAGGCAGCATCGCCAAACACGTCCTTGATGGCCTTAGCCTCAGAGATATCACCCACGTGAGTTGATGTTCCGTGTACGTTGATGTAGTCGATGTCCTCGGGCTTCATACCAGCATCCTCCAGCGCATTCTTCATGACGAGCTTAGCACCCAAACCTTCTGGATGAGAAGCGGTGATGTGGTGTGCATCAGCACTCATACCAGCACCAACCATCTCTGCATAGATCTTAGCACCACGAGCCTTAGCGTGCTCCAATTCCTCGAGAATCAGACAGCCAGCACCTTCGCCCATGATGAAACCATCGCGGCTGGCGCTGAACGGACGGCTGGCCTTCTCGGGCTCATCGTTACGAGTCGAAAGAGCCTTCATGGCATTGAAACCACCCACACCCGTCTCGCAGATAGCAGCCTCAGCACCACCGGCAACGATGGCATTGGCCTTGCCCAAGCGAATCAGGTTGAAGGCATCGGCCAGTGCATTCGATGAAGAAGCACAAGCAGAAGCGGTGATATAGTTGGGACCATGGAAGCCGTACATAATAGAAATCTGACCAGCGGCGATGTCGGCAATCATCTTCGGAATGAAGAACGGGTTGAACTTCGGACCATCCTCGCGATGAGCACCATAATAGCCCACCTCTTCCTCGAAGGTCTTAATACCACCGATACCTACACCATAGACCACACCAATGCGGTCCTTATCCTCTGCTTCCAAATCCATGCCACTATCCTCGACAGCCTGCTTAGCAGCGATGATGGCCAGCTGGGTATAGCGGTCCATCTTGCGAGCCTCCTTGCGGTCGATGTAGGCGTTGACATCAAGATTCTTTACCTCGCAGGCAAACTGAGTCTTGAATTTTTCTGGATTGAACAGCGTAATGGGGGCAGCACCGCTCTTACCAGCCACCATAGCCTCCCAAGTCTCCTCGGGAGTATTGCCAAGTGGTGTAACGGCACCCATGCCTGTTACTACTACTCTCTTTAATTCCATATATAATCTTTATAACTGAAAATACGCAGATTACACAGATTTAATGATTCTCTGCGTAATCTGCGTAATTTGCGGTTTATCAACAAATAAACTTATTTAGCGTTCTCTTCGATGTAAGCGATAGCATCACCAACAGTACCGATCTTCTCAGCCTTATCGTCGGGAATAGAGATACCGAACTCCTTCTCGAACTCCATGATGAGCTCAACGGTATCCAGTGAGTCAGCACCGAGGTCGTTTGTGAAGCTTGCCTCAGCCTTTACTTCTGCTTCATCTACACCGAGTTTGTCTACAATAATTGCCTTTACTTTGCTTTCAATTTCTGACATAATTTTCTTCTTTAAAATGTTAATAATTGATTTCTTATTCTGAAAACTTCGCGACAGAGTGTCGCTTAGCGGGTGCAAAGTAACACATTTTTATTGACTTACGCAAATATTTTTAAGAAAAAAGCACTCTTTTTTGCACAATCACCCCCTACTTGTGCAGGTTTTTGCGCTAAAAAGTGCCCTTTTTACACTTTTATTCATCTTTTTTCTCACGTCGAAGCGGATAATTATTGCGCAATTGCTCAAATTTTTCAGGGCATTCTTTAAGCATTTCCGTATCTTTCAGCGGATTATAAAGTTGAAGCGGATCGCCGGTATAAAGAAAGTCCACAGGCAGCGACGGTGCTTGAATGACACCCGGATGCTGTAAACCAAAATGGTTGCATAAGGCATCGACGACCATATTGTCAGCATTGACCTTGCCATCGGCAGAATAGCCAGCAATATGTGGAGTACCAATAAAGACCCGCTTGAGCAGTTGAAGGTTGAGTTGCGGTTCGTGTTCCCAGACGTCAATAACCGCATCGCGCACCCTACCCTCGTTCAGTGCAGCAAGGAGTGCATCGTTGTCGACCACCTCACCACGACTGGTGTTTATTATATAAGGTACGCGAGAGAGACGATGGAAGAAAGCTTCGTCAGCCATATGAATGGTGGCATATTCGCCATCGCGAGTCAAAGGTACATGGAAGGTAATAACGTCCGACTCGCGCTCAATGACGTCGAGCGAGACATAGCTGTTAGCCATTGGCTTTTGCCTTTTGGCTTCCTGTTGCTCTAAAGGCGGGTCACATACTAAAACACGCATACCCAGACGTTCAGCAACAGCCTTCACCTTCGAACCCACATGACCACAACCTACGATACCTATCGTCGAATGTTGCAGAGAAAGGCCCTTCTGGCGTTCCAGCAAAAGCAAGGAACACTTCACATATTGAGCCACAGAGGCCGCATTGCAACCAGGACAGTTGGTCCACCGAATGCCCGCCCGTTCCAGATAGGCCGTATCGATATGGTCAAAACCTATCGTCGCTGTAGCTACAAACTGCACCCGACTCCCCTTGAGCAGCGTTTCATCGCATCGGGTACGGGTACGAACCACTAAGGCATCGGCTTCTTTCACGTCGTCGGCACTGATTTCCGAACCGCGCAATGCCACCACCTCATCAGCCAATAATTCCAGCTTTTCGAGGATGTAAGGTATCTTATCGTCAACAACTATTTTCATCGCGGGGGCAAAATTACGAAATATTTCTTAATTCTTCGCGCTTAATTCATTTTTATTATGTATCTTTGCAAACAAAACATCATATCTATGACATTTACACAACAAGCAAATCAGATTTTTCAGCAGGCGATACGCGATTATCACCTAAAGGACCATGTAGATACTCTCATCAATAACCCCTACGAGAATGGCACCATCGAACACAGTCTCTATCTGAAGTGCTGGATAGATACTGTGCAATGGCACTTGGAGGACATCATCCGCGACCCTCACATCGATCCCGCTGAGGCATTGGGACTGAAGCGACGCATCGACCGCTCGAACCAGGACCGCACGGACTTGGTGGAAGAGATTGACTCCTACTTCCGTCAGACCTATTGCGAGGTAAAGCCCCTGCCAGAGGCCCGTCTGAATACGGAAAGTCCTGCTTGGGCTGTAGACCGTTTGAGTATTCTCGCCCTAAAGATTTGGCACATGCAGGAACAGACGGAACGTAAGGATGCCGATGCGGCTCATATTCAGAAGTGTCAGGCTAAGCTCGATGTGTTAAAGGAACAGCAGATAGACCTCTCGACAGCTATCGATCAGCTGTTGGAGGACATTGAGGCAGGACGGAAATACATGAAGGTGTATCGCCAAATGAAGATGTATAACGACCCTGCTACCAATCCGATTCTCTACAAGAAATAGTTTCGAAATGTCGATATTTCGAAATGTCGAAATAAGGACAATATGAAGAAAGAGCATATTCTCGTCATTCGATTCTCTGCTTTAGGCGACGTTGCGATGGCTGTGCCTGTGATTTATTCACTGGCCAAACAGCATCCCGACATCCGTATCACTGTGCTTAGCAGGAATATGGCCCGTCCGCTGTTCGAGAATCTGGCTCCAAACGTTGGTTTTATGGGGGCAGACTTGAAAGGCGAATATCGAGGTATCAGAGGACTTAATGCCCTTTATCGACGACTGACTGCCAAGCAATTTACCGCTATTGCCGATCTTCATAGCGTGCTACGCTCGGAATTCTTGCGTATGCGTTTTAATATGGCCAATTGCAGAGTGGCCCACATCAACAAGCATCGTAAGGGTCGCCGCAAACTGACGTCTGACGACAACAGACAACTCTCACAACAGCCGACCACCTTCCAGAACTATGTGGAAGTGTTCGAGCGTCTGGGCTATTCTATCAATATCCAGTTTACCAGCATCTTCCCTCCCGAAGGCGGCGACCTCAGTGTGTTGCCTGCTGTCATGAATGTCAAGAATGCTGGCGAGCAATGGATTGGCATTGCCCCCTTTGCAGCCCACGAAGGAAAGATTTATCCCACCCCGCTGATGCATCAGGTGATTGCACAACTGACCCAGCAGCATCCGAAAGCTCGTCTTTTCCTCTTTGGACGTGGCGAGAAAGAAGACAAGTACTTTACGGAGTGGTGTCAGGAATTCCCCACCTGCACCTATGTCAGTCGTCACGTGGAGTCAATGAACGAAGAACTCGTTCTCATGAGTCACCTCGAAGTCATGCTCTCGATGGATTCTGCCAACATGCATCTGGCTTCGCTGACAGGCATTCCTGTCGTCAGCGTCTGGGGAGCCACTCATCCCTTGGCAGGCTTTATGGGCTGGAATCAGACAAAGGCTAATGCCATTCAGGCCGACCTCGACTGTCGCCCATGCAGCATCTTCGGACAGAAGCCCTGCAAACGCGGTGATTATGCCTGTCTGAATCAGATAAAACCAGAAACAATCGTTGAGAAAATAAACACCCTATTACTAACTAAACAAAATGATTAAGCTTATGAAAAAGTACATTTGCGACACTTGTGGTTATGTGTATGACCCCGAAGTAGGCGATCCCGATAGCGGCATCGCTCCTGGCACAGCCTTTGAAGACATTCCTGAAGACTGGGTATGCCCCATCTGCGGAGTAGGTAAAGACGACTTCTCGGTAGAGGAGTAAGCCTTCAGAAATCAACAAATTAAGGTCGGAACGCACGTTTCCGACCTTCTTTTTTGAAATAATTCTTAATTCTTAATTCTTAATTCTTATTTTCTTCGTACCTTTGCACCCAGAAATAAACGTTTATTAGAAAAGATGTCATTAAAATGTGGTATTGTGGGACTGCCCAATGTGGGTAAGTCTACTTTGTTTAACTGCCTGTCGAGTGCTAAGGCTCAGGCAGCGAATTTTCCTTTTTGTACGATAGAACCCAACGTGGGTGTGATTACCGTTCCTGACGAGCGTCTGACGAAGCTTGCAGAGTTAGTTCATCCTGGTCGTATTGTGCCTGCCACCTGCGAAATCGTCGATATTGCAGGCCTTGTGAAAGGTGCTTCAAAGGGTGAAGGATTAGGTAATAAGTTCTTGGGCAATATTCGCGAGACGGATGCTATTATCCATGTGTTGCGTTGCTTCGAGGACGATAACATCACCCACGTGGATGGTACCATCGACCCCATTCGCGATAAGGAGATTATCGATACTGAGCTTCAGCTAAAGGACCTCGAGACCATCGAGAGTCGTCTGGCCAAAACGGAAAAAGCTGCTGCTGCAGGCAACAAAGACGCCAAAATCGAAGTCGCTGTGCTGAAGGCCTATAAAGAGGTGCTGGAACAAGGCAAGAACGCCCGTATCGTAGAGTTCGAGACGAAGGACGAGCAGGACTGTGCCCGTAACCTGTTCCTGTTGACTGCTAAGCCCGTATTGTATGTCTGCAACGTGGGTGAAGCTGATGCGAAGACAGGTAACGACTTCACGAAAAAGGTTGAGGCACTGGCCAAGGAAGAAGGCGCAGAATCAATGGTGATTGCTGCCAAGACGGAAGAAGATATCGCTGAACTCGAAAGCTACGAGGACAAGCAGCTGTTCCTCGAGGAACTGGGCTTGGAGGAGAGTGGTGTCAATCGCCTCATCAAGAAGGCTTACGCCCTGCTGAACCTCGAGACCTTCATCACCGCTGGCGAAATGGAGGTCAAGGCTTGGACATACAAGAAGGGCTGGAAGGCACCACAGTGTGCTGGTGTCATCCATACCGACTTCGAGAAAGGCTTTATCCGCGCTGAAGTCATCAAGTACGACGACTATATCCAATATGGCTCTGAGACTGCTGTCCGCGAGGCAGGCAAGATGGGCATCGAGGGCAAGGAGTACGTTGTTCAGGATGGTGACATCATGCATTTTAGATTCAATGTTTAGTATCGTAGGTTAAGGTAGGTATGGTAGGTTTAGTAGGTATGGTGGGATTGTTAGGATATATCACTTGGAATCCGAATATCGGTTTTGGTCCGTTCCGCTGGTATGGGTTATGCTGGCTGATAGGCTTGGCGTTGGCTTTCTTCGTTGTGAAGCGACTCTATAAGGAACAAAAGATTAAGGACGAGCTCTTCGACCCGTTATTCGTCTATTGCTTCATAGGCATTCTGTTGGGAGCTCGCTTAGGGCATTGCATCTTCTACGAGCCTGACTATTTCCTGACATCCTTCAAGGGTTTGATAGAGATGATTATACCTATCCGTTTCTTAGAAGGAGGCGGTTGGAAATTCATTGGTTATCAGGGACTTGCGTCGCATGGTGGCACGCTTGGACTGATTATCGCCCTTTGGCTCTATGTGAAGAGCACCAAACTAAGCATCTGGCTCGTATTGGACAATATCGCCATTGCTACAGGAACGACAGCCTGCTTCATCCGCTTGGGCAACCTGATGAATTCTGAGATTATCGGTAAGGTAACGGATGTCCCCTGGGCCTTCGTTTTCGAGAAGGTCGACATGATGCCTCGTCATCCTGGACAGCTGTATGAAGCCATCGCCTACGCCATTCTGTTCTTCATCATGTGGGCGCTGCACAAACGGATGCCCGAGAAGATTGGTACAGGCTGGTATTTTGGTTTCTGCCTGTTCTATATCTTTACGTTCCGCTTCTTCATCGAGTACACCAAAGAGCTTCAGGAAGCCTTCGAAGCCTCTCTCCCACTCGACATGGGACAGATCCTCTCGATTCCTTTCATTCTTGTTGGCGCATATTGCATGTTTAGAGCAAGGAAGTAAAATAGTCCCACGTTGGGACTGAAATGTTCCCAGGTTGGGACTAAAACGTTCCCAACGTGGGACTAAATCGTCTGCTTCCTGTAAACTATTTCCCGCCTACTATCTTTTTGATGTCGTTAAGCTTGTTCAGGGCTTCGAGGGGCGTAAGGTTGTTGACATCGAGGCCAAGGATTTCGTCGCGCACCTGACAAAGTACGGGGTCGTCCAATTGGAAGAACGACAGCTGCATGCCTTCGCGAGAGGCGGCAATTTCCGCTGTGGGCTTGCCAACGGTACCTACGGAGGCGTTATCAGCCTCCAACTGCTTCAGAATGACGTTGGCGCGTTTGACGATGCTCTTGGGCATACCCGATATCTCCGCCACATGGATACCAAACGAGTGCTCTGAGCCTCCCCGTTCCAGCTTTCTGAGGAAGATGACCTTGCCTTCTACTTCCTTTACTGAGACGTTGTAGTTCTTGATGCGCGAAAAATTCTTCTCCATTTCGTTCAGTTCGTGGTAGTGCGTCGCAAACAGCGTACGGGCCTGAGCCTTAGGATGTTCGTGCAGATATTCTACGATGGCCCAAGCGATGGAGATACCATCATAAGTACTGGTTCCTCGACCCAGCTCGTCGAATAGCACCAACGAACGGGGCGTCACATTATTCAATATGTTGGCTGCCTCCGTCATTTCCACCATAAAAGTCGATTCGCCCAGGGAAATGTTGTCTGAGGCCCCTACCCTCGTGAAAATCTTGTCTACCAAACCAATCTGAGCACTCTCTGCTGGCACAAAACTACCTATCTGGGCCAGCAGCACGATGAGTGCTGTCTGACGCAACAGGGCCGATTTACCAGCCATATTGGGACCAGTGATGATGATAATCTGCTGGCGCTCGCTGTCCAAAAGGATGTCGTTGGGCACGTAATGCTCACCAATGGGCAACTGCGTCTCAATAACAGGATGGCGACCCTGCTTGATATCGATTACATCCGATGGGGAAACGATGGGGCGCACGTAATGGTTCTCTTCTGCTGTCTTTGCTGCAGAGAGCAGACAGTCAAGATGAGCCAGCACGTTGGCATTGATCTGAATCTGCGGAATAAACTCCTGCAAGGCCAGCACAAGGTCGTTGAAGAGTTGGGCTTCCAGCGAGAGAATCTTATCCTCAGCACCCAGAATCTTCTCTTCGTACTCCTTCAGCTCCTGCGTGATATAACGTTCAGCCTGCGCCAGCGTCTGCTTGCGGACCCATTCCTGGGGAACCTTATCCTTATAGGCATTACGAACCTCCAGATAATAGCCAAACACGTTGTTATAGCCCACTTTCAACGAGGTGATTCCCGTCTCCTGGGCTTCGCGTTCCTGAATCTGAAGGAGATAGTCCTTGCCTGAATAAGCGATGTGGCGCAGTTCGTCAAGTTCGTCGTTCACCCCATTGCGAATCACCCCACCCTTTGCAACGAGCTGGGGCGGATCGTTCTGAATCTCGCGTTCTATCCTGTCGCGAATCGACTCACAAAGATTCAACTGCTCCCCTACCCTCTTCAGCACGTCGTTGTTGGCATAGAGACACGCTGTCTTGATGGGTTGGATAGCCTGCAGGGCCATCTTCAGTTGTACGACCTCACGAGGCGACACACGACCCACAGCGACCTTCGAAATGATGCGCTCCAAGTCGCCCATGCGATGCAACTGGTCGTCGATGCACTGTCGGAAGTCAGGTTCACGATAGTAGTACTCTACAATATCCAGACGTTCGTTGATGGGCTTTTCGTCCTTCAGTGGGAAGACGAGCCAACGACGCAACAGACGACCTCCCATAGGTGTCACCGTATGGTCGATAACATCCAACAGCGACTTACCGTCGTCCTGCATGGGAGCAATCAGCTCCAACGAACGAATCGTAAACTTATCGAGGCGCACATAGCGCTCTTCCTCGATACGCGAGATACTAGTGATATGGGCTATCTGCGTATGCAGCGTCTGTTCCAAGTATTGCAGAATGGCCCCAGCGGCAATGACTCCACTCTTCAGGTGGTCGATGCCAAAACCCTTCAGCGACTTCACATTGAAGTGCTTGTATAGCTTCTGATGGGCCGTCTGTTCTGTAAACACCCAGTCGTCGAGTTCAAACGTGACGAGACGATTGCCAAAGTAACGCTCGAAATCGTGCTTGCGCCCTCTGTCGTAAAGCACCTCCTTGGGTTGGAAGTTGCCAATGAGTTTCTCTACGTAGTCGTAGGTGCCCTCACCCGTCAGAAACTCACCCGTCGAGATGTCGAGGAAGGCAACGCCACACGCTGATTTACCAAAATGCACAGCTGCCAGGAAATTGTTCTCCTTGTAGTTCAGCACGGTGTCCTGCATGGCGACACCAGGCGTCACCAGTTCCGTAATGCCTCGCTTGACGAGCTTTTTCGTCAGTTTGGGGTCTTCCAACTGATCGCAGATGGCCACACGTTTGCCAGCACGAATCAGTTTAGGCAAGTAGGTGTCCAACGCATGGTGGGGAAAGCCCGCCATTTCGTCGCCCTTGTTATAACCATTGTTACGATGGGTCAGCGTGATGCCCAAAATGCGCGAGGCAATGATGGCGTCTTCGCAGTACGTCTCGTAGAAGTCACCACAACGAAACAACAACAAGGCTTCAGGGTATTTCGCCTTGAAGTCGAAGAATTGCTTCATCATCGGGGTCAGTTCACCGTCTTTCTTTGCCATCGTTTACAATTTTGCTTGCAAAGATAATCATTTTTTTGGAATTATCCGTCACTTTCATAAAGATTTATTTTGTGTTGTGCTCACTTATTCGTATCTTTGCAATCAGTATGTAACTAAAAACGAAACCGCTTATGAAACTGTATCGACTATCCATGATGATTGTGGCGCTGTTCGTGCTTTCAATCGCAACAGGTTTTGCCCAGGGTCCCAACAATTCGGGCGAGTATTACAAGCCAGCTGACGGCAAGAAAGGCGCAGAGCTGAAGACGGCGTTGTGTAAAATTATCTACGACCGCAACGAAGGCGGAGATCTGAGCACAGCCTACAAAGCCCTGTGGACACACTTCCAGACGACGGACAAGAAAGAAAATGGCAAGGTGTGGGACATGTATTCGAACAAACGCGACTTTGAGTTTGTTACGGATCAGGACAAAGGCAGCGGAGGCACTACCGAGGGCGAATACTACAATCGCGAGCACTCTTGGCCCAACAGCTGGTTTGGCGCCAAAGTAATGCCCATGTATACCGATTTGCACCACATGTACCCTACGGACAAGCTGGTCAACAACAAACGCGCCAATAATCCTTTTGGCGAGACGAATGGCGAGACCTTCAAGTCTGCCAACGAATTCAGCAAGTTGGGTAAATGTACCTATCCGGGTTATGAAGGAACCGTTTTCGAGCCTAACGGCCTTTATAAGGGCGACTTTGCACGCACCTACTTCTACATGGTGACATGCTATGAGGAGAAATTGCCAGACTGGTATACCAACTATTCAGAGTCACGACCCACACTCGACGGCAAGACCTATCCGGGATTGAGCGATTGGCAGCTGGAGATGCTGCTGAAGTGGGCCAAGAACGACCCCGTGAGCGATAAAGAGACGAACAGAAACAATGCCGTCTGGGAGATTCAGAACAATCGCAACCCGTTTATCGACTATCCGGAGTTAGAGCGCTTCATCTGGGGCGATCTGAAGGATGTTGCTTTCAGCTACGACCACTATTCGACAACGGGTATTGAAGACCTTCAGGATGATGTTCAAAATGATGAACCAGAGACTATCTATTCGCCCAATGGAATACGTCTGGAAAAGATGCAACGAGGCCTTAATATCGTGAAGACGAAGAGTCGCAGAACCATCAAGGTCGTGATTAAGTGAGAATAAAGCAGAGCTTTAACTCATGCTTTATCGAGCGTGAACGAGCTCGAGCTTTAGCTCAAGTGATAAAAAAGTAGATTTTCCGTTGGTAATCTGAAAGATTAGTTGTACCTTTGCACACTTAAAAGGTAAAAACAAAAGCGAAAAAGATATGGAATACAACTTTAGAGACATTGAACAGAAATGGCAGAAGCGTTGGGTGGATAATGGCACCTATCGCGTAGTGGAGGATACGAACAAGAAGAAGTTCTACGTGCTGAACATGTTCCCCTACCCCAGTGGAGCTGGTTTGCACGTGGGTCATCCTTTGGGATATATTGCCTCAGACATCTATGCCCGCTACAAGCGTCAGCAGGGCTTCAACGTGCTGAACCCCATGGGTTACGACGCTTATGGTCTGCCCGCAGAGCAGTATGCCATCCAGACGGGTCAGCATCCTGAAAAGACGACTTTCGAGAACATCGACCGCTATCGCTCACAGTTGGATAAGATTGGTTTCTGCTTCGACTGGGATCGTGAGGTTCGTACCTGCGACCCTATCTACTACAAGTGGACGCAGTGGGCCTTCCAACGCATGTTCAAGAGCTACTACAGCCTTAGTTCGCAGAAGGCTCAGCCAACGATTAAGCTCATCGAGCACTTCGAACTGATGGGTACCGAGAATTGTAATGCACTCGGAACAGAGGAACTGCACTTCACCGCTTCTGACTGGGCTGCTTTCTCAGAGAAGAAAAAGCAGGAGGTGCTGATGAACTATCGTATTGCCTATCTGGCTGATACGATGGTCAACTGGTGCCCCAAGCTGGGAACAGTTTTGGCTAACGACGAAGTCGTTGATGGCGTTTCCGTTCGTGGTGGCTATCCTGTAGTACAGAAGAAGATGCGCCAGTGGTGTCTGCGTGTCAGCGCTTATGCTCAGCGTCTGCTCGATGGTCTCGAGGAGATTGACTGGACAGACTCATTGAAGGAAACCCAGCGCAACTGGATTGGACGCTCTGAGGGTACTGAGGTGGAGTTCAACGTAGCTGACTCTGACAAGCACTTCACCATCTTCACCACGCGTGCTGATACGATGTTTGGTGTGACGTTTATGGTGCTGGCTCCTGAGTCAGAGCTTGTTGCTGAATTGACCACTCCTGAGCAGAAGGAAGAAGTCGAAAAGTACCTCGACTATGTGAAGAAGCGTACAGAGCGCGATCGCCAGATGGACCACAAGGTAACTGGCGTATTCTCAGGTTCTTACGCCATCAATCCGTTTACAGACGAGAAGATTCCCATCTGGATTGCAGAATACGTATTGGCTGGTTATGGTACTGGTGCCATTATGGCTGTACCTGCTCACGACTCTCGTGACTATGCCTTCGCTAAGCACTTCAATCTGCCCATCATTCCGCTGATTGAGGGTGCTGATGTCTCTGAGGAGAGCTATGATGCTAAGGAAGGCATTATGTGCAACTCTTCGAGCGCTAAGTTCAGCCTCAACGGACTGACTGTCAAAGAAGCTATCGCTGCTACGAAGAAATTCGTCACAGAGCAAGGTTTGGGTCGTGTGAAGGTGAACTATCGTCTGCGCGATGCTATCTTCTCTCGTCAGCGCTATTGGGGTGAGCCGTTCCCTGTTTACTATAAGGACGATATGCCCTATATGATTCCCAAGGAGTGTCTGCCTCTGGAACTTCCTGAGATTGACGAATACAAGCCCACAGAGACGGGCGAGCCCCCATTGGGACGTGCCAAGAAATGGGCTTGGGATACGAAGACGGACAGTGTGGTCGATCGCTCTTCGATCGACAATAAAACTGTCTTCCCACTCGAGCTGAACACCATGCCTGGTTTCGCTGGCAGTTCAGCCTACTATTTGCGCTATATGGACCCCAAGAACGAGAAGGCTCTCGTCAGTCGCGATGCTGACGAATACTGGCGCAACGTAGACCTCTATGTTGGTGGTACTGAGCATGCTACGGGTCACCTGATCTACTCTCGTTTCTGGAACAAGTTCCTTTATGACTCAGGCTACTCTTGCGAGGACGAGCCCTTCAAGAAGCTCGTCAATCAGGGTATGATTCAAGGTCGCTCGAACTTTGTATATCGCATAGAAGACGAAGGAGCTGACAAGGGTAAGTTCGTCAGCTTTGGACTGAAGGACAAGTACACCACAACGCCAATCCACGTCGACGTCAACATTGTTTCTGCTGACGTGCTTGACGTTGAGGCCTTCAAGGCTTGGCGCCCTGAATACAATAACGCTGAGTTCATCCTCGAGGATGGTAAATACATTTGTGGTTGGGCTGTAGAGAAGATGTCGAAGTCGATGTTCAACGTGGTGAATCCGGATATGATCGTCGAGAAGTATGGTGCTGACACCCTGCGTCTCTACGAGATGTTCCTGGGTCCTGTGGAGCAGTCGAAGCCTTGGGATACCAATGGTATCGATGGCTGCCACCGCTTCCTGAAGAAATTCTGGGCATTGTTCTATGGCAATAGTCGTGAGAACCCTGAAGGCAAACTCTTGATTGATTACAAACAGCCTACGAAAGAGGCTCTGAAGAGTGTCCACAAGCTCATCAAGAAGGTGACGCAGGACATTGAGGTATTCTCGTACAACACCTCTATCTCTGCCTTTATGATTTGCGTCAACGAACTGGCTCAACAGAAGTGTAAGAATCGCGACGTCCTTCGCATACTGGTCACCCTTATCGCTCCATTTGCTCCTCATATCGCTGAAGAACTGTGGGAGGCGCTGGGCGAGCAGGGTAGTGTCTGCGATGCCAAGTGGCCTGAATGGAACGAAGAATACCTCGTCGAGAACAGCGTCAAACTGGGTGTCGCCTTCAATGGTAAGACCCGTTTCGAAATGGAGTTCCCCGCTGATGCCGACAATGCTACCATCGAGGCTGCTGTGAAGGCTGACGAGCGTTCTGCGAAGTATATCGAGGGAGAAATTCTGAAGGTTATCATCGTCCCTAAGCGTATGGTGAACATCGTGTTTAAGAAGTAAATGACACTGAATCATAAAATGATATGGAATGAAGCCAAGGACTATTTCTTTATAGCCCTTGGCCTCGCCATCTATACGGTAGCATTCACAGTGTTTCTAATGCCTTACCAGATTGTTGCTGGTGGTGTAACTGGTCTGTCGGCTATCATCTACTACGCCACAGGATTCCATCTGGAGAACACCTATATCATCATCAACGGCATCTTGCTGGTTGTAGCTCTGAAGATATTAGGCTTCAAGTTCCTGATGAAAACCATTTTTGCCATTTTCATGCTGTATTTCATGCTGAAATTTGCACAGGAAATCATTCCCAAGCAGGAGAATGGACTACCCTTCAAACTGATGGGCGAGGGGCAGGATTTCATGTCGATGATTATTGGTTGCGTACTTACAGGTATTGCTTTGGCCACAGTCTTCATGAATAATGGTTCGACAGGCGGTACTGACGTGATTGCTGCCTCTGTGAATAAGTTCCATCCTAATGTTTCGCTAGGTAATGTGCTCATTGCTGCCGACTTCTGCATCATTGGTTCGTGTATGTTCTTCCCACAGTTTGGCACCTATCTGGAACGCGCCCATAAGGTGATGTTCGGCTTCTGTGTGATGGCTATGGAGAACTATACGCTCGACTATGTCATGAATGCCCGCAGACAGTCTGTGCAATTTATGATTTTCTCCCAGAAATGGCAGGAGATAGCCAATGCCATTGGCACTCAGATGAATCATGGCGTTACCATTCTCGATGGACACGGATGGTATACGGGCAAAAAGAGTAAGGTGCTGTGTATTCTGGCCAAGAAAAACGAAAGCATCTATATTTTCCGCCTCATCAAGATGATCGACCCCAACGCCTTTGTATCACAATCGAGCGTTATTGGTGTCTATGGTGAAGGCTTCGACGAGATGAGAGTGAAAATCAAGGAAGAAAAGAAGGTAATTAAGGAGATAGAGGAGGTTAAAGAGAGTTAGCATGAAGATTGTTTTTGCCACGAATAATGAGCACAAGCTTTCAGAGATTCGCGCCATTTTGGGCGATGCGTTCGAAGTAGTATCCTTAGCGGATATTGGCTGTCACGAGGATATCCCTGAAACAGGTCAGACATTGGAAGAAAACGCCCTCATGAAGGCAGAATATATCTACAACAAATACCATCTCTCATGCTTTGCTGACGATACTGGCCTGGAAGTTGAGGCCCTCGATGGTGCCCCTGGCGTCTATTCAGCCCGATATGCCTCTTTAGAGTGTGTTGCGACTGAGACGCAACAAGCTGTAAGTCATGATAGCGAGGCCAACATGGCCCGCCTGTTGCGTGAGTTAGCAAATAATAACAATCGCAAGGCACGATTTCGCACTGTGATTGCGTTTATAGAGAAGAAGGACGTGTGTCCATGTGGCTGTACCAGCATCAAAGTGGTCCACAAGTTCGAAGGTATTGTCGATGGCGAAATCACTCGTGAGAAGAGTGGGGCAGAGGGCTTTGGCTACGACCCCATCTTCCGTCCTGACGGATACGATAAGACATTTGCCGAGCTGGGTGCTGATATCAAGAACCAAATCAGCCATCGTGCTCGCGCCACACAGAAATTAGCAGAATATTTGCGGGCTACGCCCTAAATAAAAAATAAAAAATAAGAAATAAAATGAAGACTATAAACAAACATCAAATATCTGGCAAATGGAACTCCCATCTGCTAACCTTGTTTTTATTCTTTATTTTTTATTTTTTATTTAGCCCTATAAGGGCGCAGATTGGCACTTGGCACAATCATCTGGCATACTATGATATCCAGCAAATTCAGGCAGCAGGAGATGATATCTTCGTACTGGCTTCAAATGGCCTCTATCAGTATAACAAAAACGACCAGTCTATCGTCACTTACGATAGGGTAAACGGACTGACTGACACCAACATTACCCACATCGCCTGGTGCCCAAAAGCAAAGCGTCTCGTCGCTGTCTACAAGAACTCAAACATCGATCTGATTGAGACCAACGGAAACGTCATCAATATCAGCGACCTCTATACGAAAGTAATGACTGGCGACAAGACGGTAAGCAGTATTCGTATTGATGGCATCTATGCCTATCTGGTCTGTGGCTTTGGTATTGTTAAGATCAATGTGCAGCGTGCTGAGATTGCTGAAAGCTATACACCCAACCATCCTGATTATCCTACTACGTTGCCCGAAGAGGATAATAGCGACTACGAAAAATACTACGAAACTGTCAGCAAATTACAACCTGGTGGACCCAAGCATAATGCATTTGGTTTTATGCGTTTCATCAATGGTAAACTTTACACCTGCGGAGGCAGTTACGCTGCGCCAGCAACCATTCAGGTGTGGGATGGTACTAACTGGCTGTTATATCAGGACTCGAACATCAGTAGTACAACAGGTGTAGCCTTCCAAGGAGCGCTTTGCTTGGACGTACAACAAACCACACAAGGCGACCATGTCTTTGTGGGAGCAGGAAACGGACTGTATGAATATTTGAATGGAAACTTCGTGAAATACTACGATAAAGGCAATAGTCCTATCGAGCCTTTTGACGGAGTGAATAGGGAATACCAATTGGTGACAGGCACAAAATTCGACCAGGAAGGAACGCTTTGGGCTTTGAACAGTTCTGCACCAACTACTGCGCTGTTCAAATACGCCAACGGGGTGTTTACAAAGCTGAATCATCCAGAACTGATGAAGCTGAATCGTGGTGCCATTAAGAACAGGAGTAATGGCGAGTTAGGCAGTATGATGATTGACAGCCAGGGGATAATGTGGTTTACCAACAACAACTGGGTACTGCCTGCATTGTATCAGTACAATATGCAGACAGATGCCATCAAAGCCTACGAGGCATTCGTCAATCAGGACGATACTCCCACCAGTCTCCACCAAGGTGTACGATGCGTGGTTGAAGACCTGAACAAAAACATCTGGATAGGTACCGATATGGGACCTTTTATGCTGGAAAGAAATGAAATCAATCAGAATGGTTCCACGTTTACCCAAGTAAAGGTGCCTCGCAATGATGGTACCAACTATGCTGACTACCTGCTTGCAGGAATTGATATTAGCAGCATAGCCATTGACGGAGCAGGGCGCAAATGGTTTGCTACCAATGGTAATGGAGTCTATCTGATCAGTGCAGACAATCTGACGCAATTACAACACTTTACTGTCGATAATAGCCCACTACTTTCCAATACGGTGCTGTCTGTAGCAATGAATCAAACTTCGGGCGAAGTATTCTTCGGTACTGAAAACGGCCTCTGCTCGTATATCAGCGACGCTACAGAAACCAATTCCGAAATGAGCAGTGACAACGTTTGGGCCTATCCCAATCCCGTCGATCCAGGTTATACCGGACTCATAACAATTACTGGTTTAACCTTAGATGCAGACGTTAAAATAGTGTCGTCGAATGGTGCTTTAGTAGCTCAAGGCAGAAGCAATGGAGGTACGTTTACGTGGGATGGTCATGACCAAAAGGGTAGGAGAGTGGCCAGTGGCGTCTATATGGTAGTGACAGCAACAAAAAGCGGTGAAAAGGGTACTGTATGCAAAATAGCTATCGTCAACTAATCAAACAGCATTGGAGCATTGCTATCATCTTTGTTCTGACGCCTATTTTGCTGTATGCCGTCATACCTATTTTGCCTACACATGATGATTGGGCAGGAACTACAAAACCTGATTTCAACCCTTTTTTCATCAAGGAACATTTTTTCTTCTACGGCTATCATTGGCGACCATTTGACACGTGGATAGGATATATCGTAGGACGTAATCCACAGGTGTTATGGCCTACTTTTAATCATGTGCTGGTAGTCATAGGCCACCTGTTCTGTTCGTTGGCTGTCTATCGCTTATTAACGATGCTTGACTTTAAACTGTCAGCCAAAAATATTTCCACTTTATGCTTTTTCCTGTCTCCAGCTACAATGGCTACTGTATCAGCTATTGACAGCCAGAATCAAGTCTATGCACTTACCTGTGGTATCATAGCTTTTTTGTTATATTGTAAGCTGAAAAAAGGAAAATACATCGTTTGGATCAGCTTGATTTTTCTGGCTACGCTCTTCAAGGAAAACGGATTGATGTGGGCTTGGATATGTCCTATTCTTGCTTATGGTTTTGACTTGATAGAAGCGAAGACGTTAAAAAAGGATTTGCTGGTAGGCACAGCCATTATGGGTGCTTATACTTTGGCGATACTTTTACTTCCTAAAGACATCACTATCCATCCGGAATACGTGCCTGAAGATTTCAAAATTGTCAAGAACGTCATCAAATTCTTTTTCACGTCATTCATCACTGTAGACTATATTTATCTGCTTCATCAGCCCAGTAGGAATTTGTTGTTGGCAGCTATTTCCTTCCTACTGACAGCACCTTTCCTTTATTTCATTTTCTTACGAAATATCAAAAAGTTTTCGAACAAAAAAATGGTCTGTACCTTCGTTTGTCTGCTGATAGCTGTAGCTCCACATTTAGGCACTGTCTTCAGCATGATGCACACTTATGCAGGATTGGCTATGATAGCTATCATCATTGCTTTTTCTATCAGTCAGGTGGACCATCTGAAACCTGTTGTCGTTGCCTTCGTCTTATGGATTATTGCTGCTGTGCTTATCGATATTCATCTGATTGACGCATCAGTAAAATCAGGCCTTATAGGAAAGAATATGGCAAAGGACGCTATCCAGAAAACGGGTTCTCCCGTTGATAATGTTTATGTCATTATCATTGAAGATGACTATCCGAAACTTTCTTCCTTCTGTGTCATTCCCAACGAAGCTTTCGGATGGGGACTTGCTGCACAATATGAAACGAATTACCAATGGCCCAAAGTCATTGAGGATACGACGATAGAACGTTCTGCTGATGCCTTCAGAATAGCGAAGGAGTTAGGATTGGAAACACTGAATAAACAACAACATGATTGTGTGTGGATAGTTGATCATGAGCATATTGACGTCATTAAAAGATAAGATAGGTCTGTTTACAGATAAGACTTTCATGAAGTTTGTCATGGTGGGTGTCATTAATACCATCGTGGGTACTACTATCATGTTTGTATTCTACAATGTCTTCCACCTGAGTTATTGGATTTCTTCTGCATCGAATTACTTCTTTGGAAGCATTTGTAGCTACTTTCTCAATAAGCATTTTACCTTCCAGTATCACGAACGAGGATGGGCTTCTCTGTTCCGTTTCACCATCAATATTGTTTGCTGCTATCTGTTAGCATACGGAATAGCAAAACCATTGATGAAATGGATTCTCATAGATTTTAATAAAACCATTCAGGAGAATGTGTCGATGCTGCTGGGTATGTGCCTTTTCATTGTGTTCAACTATCTGGGCCAGCGATTCTTTGCCTTTAAGTCCAAATAACTATTGCAGACCAAAGCACAAACGTATCATTTTTACATGACAGCGTTCCACTAATTTCGCTATCAAGACAGGCATGAACAATCCTGCCAAAAGGTTGATAGCATAAAACAGATAGAATAATTGTTCGTGATAGAACACTTTTTTCCATAATATCAGTTCTACAAATGTCTGGAAGGGTAGGGACATCAGATAGATCTGAAA
>Ga0310694_10001391_pt1 | contig 27599 bp, 36 predicted proteins | sample 174DNAGHGhighgp2_FD_203884 | JGI IMG/M metagenome (GOLD analysis project Ga0310694, IMG submission 203884) | Sheep rumen microbial communities from Palmerston North, Manawatu-Wanganui, New Zealand - 1742 DNA GHGhigh gp2 (v2) (version 2) | ecosystem: Host-associated > Mammals > Digestive system...
ATAGAATCCCGGAGGTGAACGGAATCCCGGTGGTGGACGGCGAGCGTGTCGTGCTGGATCACGACCTTTTCGCGGGCCTTCCAGAGGGAGGAGCAGCCGGGCAGGAATAATGTCATGAGAATTGTATATTGAAGTGTCCAGCGAGCCCGGCTGCGGTTATGGTGACGTCCCGTCAGCATCGGTCAACTCCTCCCAGCTTGTCGGCCCAACGCTCGGTGTAGAAATCGTAATAGCTCCGGCCGTAGCCGGGGCGGAAGATCGCCGCCCAAATCAAGGACGGGATGCCTATGACGAAAAGGTACAGCGGGCCCAGGATCATGGACTGCCGGCTGTGTCCGTATTCGTGCCACTCCGTCCTCCCGGTGTAGTCTCGCATCTCGGATCGGACGATGATGTAGCGGCCCAGGGAAATCCCGCCACGCATCCGGGTCGCGTAGTAAAGCCGCGCCCAGTTGAACGTGTAGCTGTCCTCAGGCTTCAGGATCGAGACCAACAGCAGGCCTGCCAAGTTCTGCGGAAGCTGCCACAGGTACAGGATGATATTCAGGATCGCTTTCATGCCTTGCTCTTGAGATAGTCTTTCACGCCCTCCACGATCACCTCCGCGCAGGCGGCCTTCGCCGCGTCCGTCTGCAGGTAGGCGACGTCCTCCCGGTTGTCCTGGAAGAAATGCTCAATCAGGACGGCCGGCATATACGATTTGAGCAGAATCTTGAAATCAGCCTCCCAGTCGCGTCCGAGCGGCTTGTTGGTGTAGGTGCGGACGTTCAGCGGATCGACGAACACCTTGATGGCCCGGCCCCAGATCGCCTCCGCAAGCCGGTCCGCCTCGGTAATCCCGCGCGTGGTGAAGATGCTCCATCCCCTGGCATTCAGCCACTGCTTCCCGTCTCCGGCGGCGTTGTTGTGGATCGAGACGAGTATGGAGTTGCGCTTGTCGTACCTGTTCGCCCGGCGGCAGCGCTCCGCCAGGGAGACGTCCGTGTCCTCCGGGACCAGGAGACGGGCGTTGTATCCCTCGGCCTGGAGCTCATCGCAGACCATCCGGGCCACCTCGCGGGTCCAGGCGTATTCGCGGAAGGACCCGTCAGGGCTGCGCTTGCCGGGGGTCTCCTTTCCGTGCCCGTTGTCAATCAGTATGACAGTCCTATTCGCCATCGCGGGCCTCCTTCCTTGCAAAGGTTCCGTCAGGGTTGCGCTGCTGGCTTTTTCCGTTCACCCCGCGCCGGCTCGGAAGGCTGTCAGGGCAGACCTCCCTCAAGGCGGCTCGCAGCTGGCGGTTTTCGTTCTCCAACTCCTCGATCCGTTGGTCCTGCTTGTCCTTGTCGGCCTCCAGTTTTTCGACCTTCTCCTGGAGTTTATTGATTTGGTCAGTGAGGCCTTCGATGATCGGCGTGTACGCCTTCTGCATCATCTTCTCGATGTTTTCGATCTGGTCGGATTTAACCTCAGTCTCGGCTTTTGCAGCCCCGGCCTGCTCCTGCCGTACCCTGGCACGGATCGTGAGGATGCGCGTGAGCCAGGAGGCCGCGATCGCGGCGCCCAGGAGCTCGGCAATTTGAATGATAGTTTCCATGTCTTTGTGTGGTTATAAGGGGCCCCGGAGGGCCCCCGGTTATTACTCTACCAGCCTTCGCCGATTACTCCCTTCACCTGGTCAACGCCGTCCACGGTCACGACCTCGTAGCTGGCGCACAAGGTGCCCTTCTTGCGCGAGTAGTAGTCCGTGTCCGCTCCGACCTTGATCAAGCGCACTGTCTTGTCCTCGGTGTTGATACTGATAATCTGGAAATCATCATAGGACTTGCAGCCGGACACCTTCGTGAAGTCGCGGATATTCGCCTTTCCGCCGCTGCTTACAGCGAACACCAGCTGCTTCGGATAGCCGGTCACGACGTTCACCATGTCCCGGTGATAATGGCCGATGATGTAGCCGATGAACGTGCCGCCAGCGGTCTGGAAAGCGTCAACGGCCTCCGCGAGGGCTCCGGGGTTGGTCTGCTCCAGATATACGCTGTAGCTGCCGCTGAACTCGCCCGTGGTCCGCAGGGAGGTGTAATTACATTTCAGCGGGTCCATCGCCGTCCCGGTGAAATGCGCCAGGACTACGACCTGGAGCTCGTTTGTTACCGCGTCCGCCAGGAGGTCCTGGAACCAGGCGTGCTGCGTCGCATCGTAGCCCATTACGTCAAGGGCTATCAGCCGGATTGCCCTGTTGTCCGTCGTGTAGTCCTTGTAGAAATAGCACAGGCCGTTATCGGCGGCGTTTGAAGGCTGGGTGACCCCCCAGTTGTTGATGTATGGATTTTCGCTATCAGGTCCAACCATCAGCATATTGTAGGCGTCCTTCCTCTTGGTGCTGTCGGCGCTTATCGCACTATGATGGTTCCACAAGGCGAACCCGGACAGGCTTTCGGCTGACTGCTCCGCGCTGCTGGCCCTGGTGTCATGGTTACCGACAACGGTGATTACGTCCTCAACCCCTTCAATGCTGTTTCTCCAGGCGACCCCGTCACCATAGGTTCCAAGAACAACGTCGCCGGTGTCGATGAGCTCATCAATATACCCTTTTGTTTTCCAATGGTTTGCAAACTCGATATACCTGGCGTATTGAGCGCTGCCGCCGTGGGCGTCGCTTATGTGGGCGAAAACAAGCGGCACGACGTTGCTCTCGCCGCTGGCGCCGTTGTTCTTTTTCTTCTTTGCAAGGACCATCTTTTGGAGCATATCCGTGTCCGGGTTCGTCTCGAAGATGGTCTTGCTTGAGATTGTTTTCGCATCGGTTGCAAGCGCCGAGGACACCTTGCCGTTAAACTCGCTGTCCTGGACATACCCAGCCAACATCGTTTCAACCTGCTCCTCCGTCACGCCTTCTTCAGCCGTTCTATTGAAGCCGATGAAATTCCTGTTCGTGGTGTAGGTTGAGAAGCGCATATATTTTGCCCCACTCGGAACTTGATATATTGAATAATTGCTCCGTGACACGGACGCCATGAAAATTGTCGGAATACCAGCGATTGGATTCTTCTGCTCATCATAGAATACTGCGCCGATGGATTGACCGCCACCTACATTTGAGGGCCTCACAAAACCTGCCGTTGTGTAAGACGTATAGAGCGCCACATGGGAATACATTGACACGTCCACGTAGTCGGAAGCGCCCCAGTTTACCGTAGCATAGGAAACGCTTTCACCATAATTTTCGGAGGTGGAAGGTGCCGCAACTATAGTTCTTGTCGTGGTTATTTCAACGGCCCTCTGGTGCTCGAATAATTGACCCGTTATTGCGTTCGGGATTGTCGCAAAAATAACATATCTCGTCGCCGCCATAACATGAGCCATGAGGTATCCGTCGTTCGGGGCTACAATAATGGCCTTTTCTCCTGACGGGACGTCCTTGAGGAGAGTTCCGACGACATCTATAGCCGGCAGCTGTGATGAAAAGAGGATTCCCCTGCTCACATCTCCCTGCACCTCGACCATGAAAAGCTGACCTTTCGTACAAGGGATATATAAAATCGAGTTCCCGGTGGACGTGCTCACAATCTTGTTTGAGCTATTGAAGGCCGCCTTGTCAAGGTAAGGGCCCACGACGTACTGCCACTTGAAATTCTCCCTTGTCAGCTCATCATTCTTCGCTGACTCGGTGTTAGCGGCGGTGATTTGCTCGGCAAGTTTTTCGTCTTTTTCGTCCAACTCGGCAACCTTGTTTCCCAGGTCGCGGAAGCACCTCGTGCCGTAGTTCCCGCTTGCGTTGAAAAGCAAATACGCGCAGCCGGCTGGAATGACAAATTTGTATAGCTGGCCGACGTTCGGCATCGGAATTACGGACGTCCCCTGTACAAGCGGGATGTCCCCGCCCGCACTGACCGCGTTTCTTGTCGCATAGGCGGCTCTCACGGTTTCGCTTCCTCCGGCGATCCAATAGACGTCGCCCTCCTTGACTGGAAGCGCAGCATGCTTGTAGTTGTTGCTGGTTCCAAATGTTCCAGCCTCCTGAATGGAATAGTTTTTCAGCGGGAAATCCACGATCTCTCCGCCGTCCGTATTCTTCGCGTAGTCGCTCAGCTGGATGGCCGTGGTGCCCAGGGATACCCAGCTGTAGGCGCTCCCGTCGTAGTCGGTGTACGACATATTGTAGACGCCGGACGTGCCGCTGGGCGTGAGGTAAATTTTATCCATCGTTTCGGCGGATGCCGTCGGTAGCTCCGCGACACTCTTATATGCCGCCTGTGCTGCTCCTGGCTGGCCCTTGCTGCCGTTCTTCACGTTGAAGGTGATGACGGTGCCGTTTGTCATCGTGACCGTGATGACGTTCGTCCCGGCGTCGTCCGGGCTCTCGACGGTCTGGACGATCGAGGCGATGCCGTTGCCGGTCTTGCCGTTCTTCACGTTGAAGGTCTCCGTGGTGCCGTCGGTGAAGGTAACGGTCACGACGTTGTCCGCGTCGTCCTCCTCGGATTCGACAACACTGAACGAGGCGATGCCGTTGCCGGTGTCGCCCTTCGCTTGTTTCCCGGTATCGACGTAGGCCTCCTGGACGGAGTTCCACACCCACCAATTGCCGTTCTCGCCGATGAGCGGCGCCTTCGATGCAGCGGTAAGCGCAACGGCGGTCGCTGCCTCGCAGTCCAGGAGTACCTGGTTCGGGATAAGGTGCGCGGCATGCTCCGCGTCGGCAGCGGCCGCCAGGGCGGCGGCAATCGCTGCATCCAGGATGGACGATGTGGTGTCCGTCACTTCAATACACACGTCCACGGTCGGCTCGTCAATCGTGATGCTGCCAGTGGCGGCGGCGGTCCGTGAAACGAAATTGAATGCGGGCACGTCATAGGTCTTGGTCTGCCCCAGGTATTTCGCCTGGACGATAAGCCGCTGTACGCCTAAATACTGCGGCTTGCTGGCGGAGTACAGGCAAACGAGCTTCGTGCTGTCCGCCTGGTCGATAGAAACGTCGCAGCGGCCTGCTATGGCCTTCTGCGCGTCGGAGTAGAGCCAGGCCTTGATGTTGCTAAGGCCGGCCCAGTCGATGGCCACCCCGCCGTCCTTCAGCCGGGTGTTCATCGTCACGTCCGCGGTGGTGCGGAAATTCGGTAGTGTAATTGTTCCCATAGTGTATCATTCGGTCAGGTTTCCGACCATATAAGTTGCGTATAGAGGTATATGTATGCGACCGACGGCGTCCCGATCAAATAGACGGTCGCCGGGTCCTTCTGGCTGATCGCGTTGTATTCCGACATGCTGGAGAGCCTGACGTATTTCATGTATTGCGGCTCGACAACGGCCCAGAAACCGTTGTCGGTGACGCGCAGGATCTTCCCGGCGTCCGATGACATGACGGTCGGAAGGTCTTGGCGCCTGTTGCCGATGGCCCATTGTCCGCCAACGACCTCCAGGAGTTTCCCGTTGTCGGTGCTTTCAACGGTCGGCAGCTCCTTCGGAACGGCCTCCTTGTCCCAGGCGCCGTTCACGACCGTGAGGACCTTGCCGTCGTCGCTTCCGGTAACCGCAGGCAGGCGGGCTCCGCCGCCCGCAGCTCCGGCTCCGCTGTTGCCGCCTGAATAGCCGGTTCCTGGCGTGTCGGTGTTGTAGGTGGTGTCTCCGTTGTAGGAAGGAGTCCCGGTCCAGAGGGTGTCGAAAGCGACGAACTCATGCAGGACCGCGCCCTCCATGATGCCGGAGAACATGTCCAGGGTCCCGCCCTGGAGCAGGTAGGTGACGCCCTTGTACCTATAAAGTGTCGTCATGTCCCATGCGGCCTTGTTGACGGGTGCGCACCTTCCGTTCAGCACCCGCGCAGCGCCGTGGCGGTAGCAGAGGATCTGCTCGTGGATGAGGACCGGAAGCGGGACCGCCCTTGACGAGGACTGACCGTTGAAATGGACCATGTACGGGTACTGGTCCGGGAAGCTCCCGTTGTTCGGGTAGTAGAAGATCGCGGCCTGGTAGTTCCCCGGCTTCGTGAATCCGACCTCTTTGGACAACGCTCCGAACAGGGGCTGGCGCGACATGGTGATGTTGTATGCGTTGTTGTTGATGGTCGTGACCTTGTTACTGTTGACGCCTCGCGTAGATATGACGCCGACAAGGATCGACTGCACACGGGCATAGACACCCTGGCCGCTGTCGTCCCATCTTTTGTAGATGATGTTCGAGAACGTGACGACAAGGTAGCCGGAGCTTATAGGCTTGCATTCAGCAAGGGGAATCTCCAGGGTCGTTCCATATTCGTGTTCCGAATCGTATTCCCGTTCGATGGTGTGTGCGTGGTCCGAGTCCCATCCTGAACCGTACCAATAACGGACGGTGCTGTTGTCCTCGCTTACATACCGGACCTGGTATTTGATCTTGGAAAGCGAATACTGCAATGCCGTCACCTTGCCCTGGATGATGCCCACGGGGAAGGGCGCGAAATTGACGGAGATCCGCACCGCGGCAGTTTTCGTGTGGAAACGGAACGAGGTGGAAGGGTCGTCAGTTTCACGGTTCCCAGGTATCATCGCGTACTGCTTCCATCCGTCCGCGCCCTCGCTGTTGACGAGATAGTCGTCCGGGGTCCTTCCGTCCGGGTCAAACATCTCGCTCCCGCTGTCCCACACGGAGCCGCCGGAATTCGACAGGATGTCCAGCGGCGCGGAATGGACCGCAATGGGCGCAGACGTCCCGTTGCCTTCCACGGAGCAGCGGTAAGACGGTCCGGAGGAAAAGCTGAAATTTCCAAGCGCGTCAAGGGAGACCTCCTCCTTAAACTTGTAGTCGACGAAATCCTCGATGAACTTGACAGCGGGCTCGAACTCCAGGTTGCCGCCGTAGAACTCCAGCGTCTGGTAGCCCGGCGATGCATAGGGGCTGCCCATCGCCGGCATGTTGCGCAGGTAGGTTATTTCTATCTTGTTGCCTCCCACCCAGCGCAGACACATTCCCGTCGCTTCCAGGGTCCGTTCCAGTACATCGTACCAGTTCATCCCGTCCAGAAGCTCCGCATTGATGTATGCTTCGTGCAGGTATTCTCCGTTTCCGACGATGTTCTGCGTGCTCTCCGGGCCGAGGCCGGTTCGTGCGATGGTGACGTTCATCGCGCACTCGATCTTGTCCATCGCCTGGTCGAGCAGGTCGCTGATCTTGACAAGGCCGTCAGCGTTCGGCGTCATGTCGAACTTGAAGTCCTTCAAGTGACCGATGTTGTCCCTGGCCGTTACGGTGATCGCTGTCCGGTAGCCGAGGTCCTCCTGCCAGCTGTCCGGCGTGACGTAGCCGGTCCACATGACGCCGTCTCCGTCGGAAATGCTCACCTTGTATAGGGTTGCGTCCGGGGTGTAGAACTCGCTCCAGTTTCCCCATTTCCCAGCGCCGGTGGCGTCCCAGGCGTCGATCATGGAGAAGCGGAGCTGCGTCTTGACGATGGGCGCTGTTACGTTTCCCTGCGCCCCCTGGATCTCCAGGACGCACCCGCACAGTGTCTTGATTGGCGTAGCGCTGCCGCCGTAGCCACGCTGGTAGATGTCCAGCCGGTAGTTCTGCTTCCGCGGGTTCTGGAACTCCGCATAGTATTTCAGTCCGTAGCTCGCCATATCGTTACCTGTTCCAGTTGTTCTGCGTCTTTTGTCCGGACAGGAGGATGTCCGTGCCGGACAGCCTGCCGGTCACGTACACCGTCATTTCGGTCTGGAGTGTCTGCGTCTGGGCGCCGACCGAGGATGCGCCAGCGCTTCCGTAGGATGTCGTGGCAGTGGATGCGCCACCGGACCTGGCGAGGGCGCCGAGCCCCGCTTTTGCGGCTGCACCAGCTGCGACGAGGGCTGCGCCGGCGGCGACTGCTCCCCAGCCCGTTTCGCCGAAGGTCATGAGGGCGCTGTTGGCCGCGATGGTCGCGGCACCTTCCGCCATGATGATTTCGCCGGCCTTGATGGCCATGTCCGCGAGAGGCGTGAGCATTGCCTGGATGATTGCGCCGCCGTTGAACTCCTGGAGCCCGAACAGCTGGTTCATCATCTCCTGGCAGGCGTCCGTGAAACCGTTGATGACGGATTCGCGGAAACCGTCCACGATCTCCTTCATCATCTCGACGTTATGGCTGTACTTGCTGTAGAACTCGTCCCACGCTGTCATGTCCGGCGGAACGATCTCGACGGGCTCGAACTCGACGCTCTTGTTCGTGAGGTCGAGAAGCTCTTTGTCGATGTCCGCCATCGTGTCCTCTAGGACGTCGTCCATGCGTTCCTTCGCACGGATGATCGCCATTTCGAAGGTAGATAGAGCAGGTATGTTCCCGCCGCCTCCGCCGCCTGTCGTCACGGCGTTGTTTCCCAGGGTCTGCACCCTGCGGGTTTCCTCGTTGAAGGCGCCGGCGGCAGCCCGTTCCGCGACGATTGCATCCACCAGCTCCTTTGTCTGCTTGTCGTTCCTGCTTTGATATTCCTGGGCGAATTTCGCAAGGGTTACAAGACCACCGCCGTTCTGCTCCTTGATGCTTTCCAGGAGGGCTTTCTGCGCCTCGTTCTGGTACCTGTACCCGGATTTCTTATATTCATCCAGCGCTTTGAGCAGTTCTGCGTTTGGCGCGATGTTCGTCAGGAATGACTGGAGTCTTTCGCGGTTCGCCCTTGTTTCCCTAACATCTGCGCCGGACAGGAACGTGTTCTGCGCCTGGATGCTGTATTTCTTTCGGTAGTCCGCCTCCTGGTCGTAGATGGTCTTGATTTTGTTCAAATAATCCTGCGCGGCCTTCTCCCGTACCTTCTGCGACAGTTTCTGATTCTGCATCCGCACGCGGAGAACGGCGAGCTCGTCCTTCATGGCGGACTTCTGGAGCTCGATGCTGTTCATCACCTCGAATTCCGCATCCTTCATGGATGCCAGCTGCTGCGCCTCGCGGAATGAGTTGGCGATGCGCTTTCCGAGATTGGAGAAGTCGGCGGAATTGACCGCCGAGATGAACGTGTTCCAGGCGCCCTTCATGCCGGCGACGGTCCTGTCCCAGACGTCGCCGAACCTCTGGCTGGTGTGCGCGAACTTGTCCGCCGCGGCAACGGCGGCGGCTCCGATGGCGGCCCATGCTGCAAGCGCTCCGACCTTGAGCCCCTTGATTTTACCGAGCAGACCGCCTTCTCCGGAGACATCGTTTCCGGCCTCCTTTATGCCCTTGCTGAACTCATCCTTTTTCAGGCCCAGCTTTACCCAAAGATCGCCTATTTTCATTTCCGAATACCTCCTTGAAAATCCTGTCAAGTTCCGCCTGTTCCCATTCGGTCACATGGCATTTCTCCCTCATAGCGTTCGCCTCCTCCGCCGTCATCTGCTCCCACGGGAAGCGGATGTATGACTTCGGGTTGCTGGCCTTCTGTCCCTTGATATACGGGTTCATCGCGTACAGGTTGTAGCAGACCCACCGCGCCAGCTCCATCCGTTCCCTGGTCTCATGCTCCCGGCCGTCCAGGAGCATCCGGTATTCCCGGAAGGAGGTGAGACCGGCCTCCCTTTCAGTCTTGCCGCACCGACCTACGAGGAACGACTCGATCGGTGCGTAATCCGGTAGATCCAGGACCTCTTTTTTTTTACCGGCTCCGCCTCCTCATTCTTTGCTTCCTCTTTTGCGCTCTCGCGGCGTTTCTCCTCCTCGATGAGTAGTTGCTTGTCCGTCTTGCCGGTGAGGGCGCAGACGGCGAAATTGACACCGTCCGCGAAACCCTTCGGGTCGGCCTGCATCCAGCCGTGGAAGTCGCCCCGCTTGTAGGGAAAATCTGCCAGCGTCCCGTGGCCGTCCAGCTCCCAGGCATTGAGCGCGGCGAAGTACATGATGTCCGCGTACCGTTCCATCACCTGGACGACGCCGGCGTTCCCGTCGAGCGCAGGCAGCGGTGCGACGGTCTCCTGGTACACGGAAATGCGGGGGGTGAAAAGCAAATCCACCTTCACCCCCTCGCTGATCTCCACCGTTTTTCTTACCGGGACCATAGGACTATGATCCGGTGTGGGTGAGGGCTCCGTTCACCGTCAGGGAGATGGTCCTGCTGCTCACCGCGCCGAAGTCGTTGGTGTCGCTGATCGCGGTGATCACGCACATTCCGGCGTCTCCGGAGGACGGTGCGTTGTTGGAAAGCTGGCCGATGAACACTTCCACGTCGTCGCCGCTTGCGAGGCTGGAAAGGAGCGAGGCCTGTGCGCTGTCGCTGTTGTCCGCGAATACCGTCGCTTCGATGGTCGCACCCTTCTTGCCGCCGATGAACTGCGCCCAGTCGGTGGATTTGTCGGAGACCTCGATGGCCTCCTGGGTCCGGTTCACCGAGTTGCTCTGCTCGCCGGTCAGCCAGGTGTAACTCGAACTGGACTTCAGGTAGAACTTGTTTTTATTTCCAAGAATTGCTGACATAGTTGTATGCTTTTATTCGTTGTTTGGTTGCGTTTTTTCGCGCTCGACGTAGGCCGTGAAGCCCTGGAGCAGGCGGTAGATTATCTTGGCCGAGTCGGCCGATTCCGTGAGATCCTGGAGCTGGTCCGGGAGCACTCCCAGGCAGCGCCATCCATCCGGCAGTGCGAGCTCCGCGGTCAGGCGTTCGACGTTCTCCTCGTTCATGGCGGTGGTCGCCGACAGGGAGGCATTTCCGATGCTCTCGACGGTGAACGACAGCTGGCGCAGCATGCCCTCCTTGTCGAGCCTTTCACCTTCGGTTATGGTGTGGACCTCGATCCTGGGGTAGCCGGCGCCCCTGCCGACGCGGACGCCTGGCCGCTCAAGACGGGCGACCACGGCCGCGTAGACGGGGCCGTAGGCGCTCTCATGGTAGGCCGGTTTCCTTGCGAACAGTCTGCTGAATAGTGACATCGGTTACTTCGTTTTGCGCCGGACGGCGTCCCGCACGGCCTTGATGATGCTGTTGTGGTTCTTCTTGACGGCCGGCCCGAAAAACGGGTGCGGCTGCGTGCCTTCCGAGGCGATCTTCCGTGCGATGAGGAAACCGGCCGTCCATGCCTCATTCCAGTCGTGCATGTGGAATTTCTTGTATGCCCACGCGGCCATGTAGGTAAGCGGCGGGAACTTCCCGGCACGCCGTCCGTATTCCACGTATGCGGCATATCCCTCATTGAGGTTCAACGTGTCGAAGAAGCCGGCGGTGATGTCATCCTTCTTCCGCGTCACGTGTCCGCTCGCACGGAGAAGACCCGTCACGACGGAGCCGTTTTCGCGCAGGTTGTCCTTCGCGTCCGCGATAAGGTCCAGCGCTCCGGCCTCGATTCCCTGCAGTGCCGCCTCGACCACGTCCCGGTCGCATTTCTCAAGCGCCTTCAGGAGCTGGTCGAGCCCTTCGATCTCTATGGCTCCGCCGCCGGTCATAACACCTGCGGATTGTCCACCTGGTACCAGCCGCTCACCCTCACGACCCGCCCCCGGTTGTCCAGGACCTCCGGAAGCGGGAAGTGGATGGAGTGACCGCGCCAGGTGATGCCGTTGAACTTTATTCCTGGAAGGCGGAACTCGATGTCCACGCCCACGACGTCGGCCTGCTGGAAGGTGAGCATCGTTTTCGTCGAGCTCATCTGCCGGACCTCTGCGTACACCTCCAGGACCACCTCCGGCTCGGCGATCTCCGCGTGGGAAAACTCGTCCGCCCTCGCTTCCGACCAGGTGAGCTGGATAAGGTCGTTGTAGCGCCGGGCGCCTCTCGGTGTGCGTAGCATGGTTACAGTACCTCCATCAGGATCATGTTCAACACCTTCGGGTCTTCCCCGTCGTACAGGGCGGTCCCGTAGCGGAACACCGTCGACAGGAGCCGCTCACGTTCGCCTTCGACGGGCACGGTCTGGTAGGTCACCTTCACGTACCCGGTCCGGAGGAAGGTCTGCACCCTTGCGCCGGGCAGGGGATCGAAGCGGACGAAGTCGCCGTCGGCGTCAACGCATTCGGTGATGTCGCCGCCGCCCATGTACAGCCGGACGATGCCGGAGGCGGGGACGGCGGCGGTCACCCGGTAGGTGCAGGCGGCAATGGCCACGTTCGCGGATTCCTGGACCTTCACCACGGCGGTCTTGAGCAGCGAGGCGAGCAGGGCGTCCCGGCTGTCGTCCGGGACGCTCGCGTACTGCTTGAACTGCTCCAGGTAGGACCTGCAGAAGCCGTCGTCAAAGGATATGAGCTCCAGCCGGGGCATCGGTTAGGACTGAGCTGCGGTTACCGCCTTCGTCTTGATGGCGCCGTCGGTTGTGTCAACGGTGCCGGCGATCTTGGTGACCGGGCCGTCGGTGTTGATCGCCGCGATGGCGGAAGCCACGCTGGCAACCCAGATGATGCCCTTCTTGTCCGGGGTCTTGACCTCGGTCTGGAGGCTCTTGCGGACGTACACGTCCCAGCCGTCGAGCTTGGCGTTGCGGACGATCTCCAGCTCGTAGGTCGGGCGCTCCTTCACCTTGACGGCGGAGCGGTCGATCAGGAGCATGGTGTCGGCGGTCATGGCGCCGGAGGGGACGATGGTGACGCCGTAGATGGTGCCGGTGGCCGGGGTGTAGATGTCGCGGCCGTTCAGGTCCTTCTCGCCGATGAGGCTGGCGTAGTCGGCCCACGGGACGAAGCAGTGGGTCAGGCGGTAGCCCTGCTTGCCGGCCTGGGCGATGGCGTCACGGATGACGTCGGAGCGCTTCGCGTCGGTGTAGGAGCCGAGGCCGGAGAAGGCCGTCGCCTGGGAGACGAGGCCGTACACCTTCTTCTTGGTGGTGGCGCTGGTGTCCGCGCCCGCGCCGTTGAAGATCTCGGCGTCGGCGAACTCGCGGATCTTGACCTGCGCCTTGCCGCGAGCCCAGTCGTACAGGGCGGTGAAGAAGTCGGTCACCTCGCTGGAGAGCAGCAGGTGGGCGCCGAACTTCGCCATCTTGCGGGTCTTCTCCTCGGCCTTCGCCTCGGAGTCGGCCATGGCGGCGAGCTCGTCCACGTAGGCGGTCGCGTCGGTGTAGGTGCCTTCCACCCAGTTGATGAACAGGGCGTTGACGGTCTCCTTCGCCAGGGTGTCGTAGAAGGCGTTCCGCGGGGCCGGGGCGGCGGCGATGGTCGGGTCGAGGGCGGCGCCCCAGGCGATCCGGGTGATGTCGTCCACGACAGTCACGTCCGCGGCCTTCCGCTCGTCGAAGTCGAAGTCCATGCGGAAGGTGCCGGACTTCTTCTCCAGGAGGGCGTTGATTTCGTCGCGGTGCTCCTCGCAGGCGGACTTGAATGCGCCGAAGAAGGTCTCGCGGGCCTTCTCCTTGAACTTGTCCTGCAGGGCCTTGATGGTCTCCTGCTGGTCCTTGATGGTCTTGTCGAGATTCTCGATGCTCTTTTCCTGGGCGTCGATCTTCTCCTGCTTGGCCTGGATCTCCTCGATCTTGGCCTTCAGCTCTGCGGCAACCTTCTCGGAGGCCGCCTTCTCGATGCTCTCGCGCATCGCCTTGATCTCTTCAGGGGTCATAGAATTTTGGGGTTTGGGGTTGATGCTTTTGTGATTCGGGTCCGCTTTCGCGCTGATGATGACGGCCTTCTTGTTGGCCGCGATGGTTACGGGGCTGACCTCCAGCACCTCGATTTCCTCCAGGATGCGGATGTCGTAGTCGTAGCCCTCGCGCTTCTCGTAGTGGTACTTGGTGGCTCGGTAGCCGATGGAGAACTCCTTGACGGCCCCGGACTTGATGAGCAGGGCGGCGTCGTTCCCGGCGGTGGTCTTGAGGATGTCCGCCTCGATCCACATCCCGTAGTCGTCCACGCCCTTGCCGGTGATGATGCCGATGGGGGTGGAGCGGTCGTGCTGCCAGCACAGGGCCATCCGGTCGGCGTCCTCGCTGGCGAGGAACTTGTCGCAGGCCCCCGGCAGGATGATGTCGCCCCAGGAGTCGATGTTCCCGAAGGCGAGGCCGTAGGCCTTGATGTGGAGCGCGACCTCGTCGCGGCCCTCGGCGGCGGCCTTGATCTCCAGTCGGGCGTCGCCGTATTTCTCCTCCAGGGCGAGCTCTCCGGCCTTGTATTCGATGCGTTTCATTGTGCGTTCCGGGTTGGTTTCGCACAAAAGTAGAACTTTTGGCGGCGTATACCATACACCGCCCTCTCGGTCATTTCGTTATGGGGCTATCGTTTCGGCCGACGGATGCAGTCGCAGGCGCAGTTGATGATCTCGCCGGCGTCGGCTCCGAGGGACGTGTCGTGGGGGTACATCATCATCCCGCCAGGAAGCACGAAGGGCTCGTCCTCGTCCACGGTGACGCCATCCATAAGCTCATGGCTGGGACGAGTGTTCCCAAGCCCGGAAATGCTCCACTGCTTCGTGAAATGGATGCTCAATGTCTTCGCAGCGTCGTTTGCCGCCTGGGCCATCCCGATCATTGACTCCGTCTGCGCGATCCGCCGGCACTGCCATTTCTCGATGGTTGCGAGGTAGCGCTGGTACAGCTCCTTCGTTACCTTCTCAATGCCGCGGCCCAGGTCCTCGGCGAGTATCTGCCGGACCAGCCCGACAAGGGTCTTCTTCCAGGTCCCGGACACCACGACGATCTCCTGCCCGGCTCTCTGCGTTGCGTAGTTGCGTAGGCCGGTGAGCCATACATCCTCCTCCCCGGCGGCCTTCATCGCCCGGAGGTCGCGGGCCGTCGCCTTTGCGATCGGAAGACCGGCGTCTACGATGAGCCCCTGCCACCACTTCCCCAGGTACGGCGTCTCGTCAATCTGCCCTTCAATGAGGGGCACAATGGCGATCGGGTCGTTGTAGTCCTTCGCAAGGGCGAGCACCCGGCGCAGCTCCGCCCGGCGGTCCTTCGCCAGGCGTGTCTCATAGACGGAGGCTACCTGCAGCGTCTTGCGCCGCAGGTAGTCCCGGTTCCGTCTTTCGGCCGCTGTTATCTTGCCCTTTGACGGCATCCTATTCCTCCGGCTGGTTCTCGTCGATGTCGTTCACGCCTTCGCCGCCGAACATCGTGCTCATGGGAAGCATCGGAAGGTTCGCCCACGGCTCCGGCCGCTCCTCGTACCCGTATGCCTCGCGCAGCTCGTTCAGCGTCGCGTGCATCTTGTTCAGGTTGTCCAACACGTCGGAAGGGTCGTCCTGCAGGACGCTGATCTTGTCCGTGTTCACGGTCAGACGGTACTCGCCGTCCATCTTGAAATGCGACAGCAAATCGGCCGCGAACTCGTTCGCCAGCGGGATGGCGTTGGTCTCATAGAGGGCCTTCTTGGCCTCCTTCGCGTTCTCGTACTTGCTCTGGCCGTAGTACAGGTCCACGGGTAGGTCGTACACGAAGCACAGCGCGGTGATGGCCTCCTTGTGGGAGGCGAGAATGCCGAGGTCAACGGGGGAGACGCCCAGCTGGTGGAGCTCGATGGCCGTGCGCAGGGCCTTGATCTTCCCCTTGACGTCCTTCCCGTTCAGCTCGTCGGTCACCTGGTCCGCCGTCGCCGGCATCACGCCCAGGTTGTCCGGCTTCGGGGTGACGAGGGCCGTGGGGCCGCCGTTCTCCAGGGAGACGTTCTGCCGGGCCATGCCCTTGTCGATGACGGACAGGTAGATCGCCGCCACGACCAGGGGGCTGGTGCCGTAGAAGGACGTGTCGTCAAGGTTGTAGTTGAAGCTCATGAAGAAGTCCTTCGGCTCGATGAGCTCGCCCTTTCCGTTGCCTGTCACCTTGATACCTTTCATTGGCGTCTTGTAGCCGCCCTTCTCGATGCTGAAGCGGTGGCCGGGTATCAGGTACATTTCCTTGCCCTGTCCGAGGTCCTTGCCGATCTCGGGGGGGGCGTACACGGCCGCGTCGCCGTACACGAGCCGGTTGATGGTCCACCCCTCGCCGAAGCGCTTGCAGTTGTAGCGGTCGTTGGGGTGGCGAAGTAGGTCCAGCAGCCAATGGCTCTCGACGTCCTTCCAATTCTTCCCGTCCCACCGCTGGAGCTCAAGGAAGGTGAACATCTCGCCGACGGCCTTCGCAATCTTGTTGATGACGCCCCAGGCCGGGGCGTTGGTCTCGTAGGCGTGCTTGAGTTCCGAGCGCTTGATGGAGGCGTTGATGTCCTCCATGTCCGTACCCTTGAGCAGGTCCGCGATGGCGGCGAAATAGGCGTTGTTCGCCTTCTTGTTCTCATAGTAGCCCTTGATCTCCGTTTCGAGGGCGTTTATTTTGGCCTCCTGCGCGTCGAGCAGGCTTGCCCTGACCGTCTTGTATCCGAACATAGTTGATTGTGTTAGCGGCCCCAAAATAGGCCATTCCGGGGAAATTCCGACCGCCCCGGCTCTCGGTCTTTCCGTTATGCGCGTCCGGGCAGGTCCCCGTCGTCGTTCGGGATGGCGAGCCGGCGCAGGTGCGTCGTGCCGTAGCTCGCCGCGTCCATCGCGTGGTCGCCGCCGTCCTGCGGGACGTTCGTGAACACCTCCGGGTCGTTCTTGTCGGGCTCCCAGCTGTATGTGTCCGCCTCGTCTCCGATGTTCTTTCCGACGTAGCGGACCTTGAAGCCCTGGAGGTAGCCGATGCGGCCCACCTTGTCGCGGTTGATGCCAGGAACGGCGTTGATTCCGTACTGCATCCGCAGTTCCTGGATGCTGTCCGGCCGTGCAGGGTCGCAGTACACCAGCGCCCGGTCGCAGTCGGCTCCGCGGGCCTCGCAGTCGCGGCGGACCGCAGCCGCCACGTCTCGGGGGAGCTTCCCGGTGGCGTACATCACCTCGACCAGGTACAGGATGCGGGTGAGCGGGTCGAAGGCCATCCGCAGGAGGGCGTCCGGATCGTTGCTGTAGCCCCAGTCGTTGCAGTACCACCAATCAAGGCCCAGGGGAATGTCCGCCGGGGTGCAGGGCTCCCACCGGGGGTAGATGAGGCCGGAGCGCCGCACGGACCAATCACCCAGGTACAGGTTGGCGTACTTGTCCGGCTGCTCGCGCTCCATCTTCATGGCGTTGTCGATGAATGACTGCGAAAGGTACTCGCGGACGTCGCGCCAGTCGGTGTGGATGTAGCGCACGTCGTCCACAACGCCGTTGTAGTCGTATGGGACGCCTGGCTTGCGGAAGAACCGCTTGTATATCCAATGGTGGATGTCCGAGGGGTTCAGCGCCAGCCAAATCTCGTTCGGCGCGTCTTTCAGTCGTATGGAGAGGTCTATCGTGTCAAAGTCCGTCGGGTTCACTTCCTGGGCCTCGTCCAGGAAGAACTTGCGTAGGTTCGGGATGGACTTGAGCTTCGCCGTCTGGTTGCCGGAGCTCGTCTGGATGCCCCGGAAGATGAGCCGCCCGGAGCTGCGCTTGTTGATGATGATGTCCTTTGTGATGGCGAAGTGCTGCTGCTTCCCCAGGAGGATTATCTTGTCGTTGTACTCCGGGATGATGGAAATCTCCGCAGATGTCATTGTCTGTCGGCTGTACAGGATGGTGTTATCGTCGCTGTACGTGTCGCACACCGTCGCCGTCGAAACGGCCGTTGACTTGCCCGATGCGCGGCCGCCGGTTATGACCGTATAGCGCGGGCCGCCTCTCCGATCCCTTCGGAAAAGCGGCTCGTACTTCGGGTGGAATATGATCTCCCGCTGGGCCATCTCCTCAATCCTTCCCTTCCTCCTCCTCGCCGGCGCCCGACTTGAACACAATGACCGGGGCCTCGTCCAGGTCCAGCGACAGGTCCGCCGTGATGGAGCGGTGAGGCGTCCCGAACAGGCGGTCAAGGATGTCGCAGACCGTGAGCCAGCCGGACTTGCTGATGAGCGACTTGAGCGCTATCTGGAGCATAAAGCCGTATTCGCCCAGGCCCTCCTGCACCTCGTCGCTCTCCAGGTATTTCCTCGCCGCGTTCACGTTCGGGAGGCTGATGGCGTGGTGCAGGACCTCGTACACCTTCACCTGGGCGTCCTTCGGGATGCTCTTGATCTGGTTCGCAAGGGACGGCGGCCGCCCCGCCGGGTTGCCGCTCCGCCCCTTCTTGAAATTCTTGAGGTTCAGCAGGGATTTCGGATTGTAGCCCATCGCTATTTCCCTCCCTTGTACTTGTAGATGAGGTTGCCGTCCTCATCCTTCCCGGCCGGCACCACGACGCCCTCGAACATCTTGTACGGGTTCTGGCCGTTCTGCGGGTTGTTCCACAGCCAGCGCATGTAGTCTGCCATCGTCATTCCCTCAAAGTGGGCCCGGTTCTCGCTGCTTTTCAGGTTGTACCCGCTGGCCTTCACATACGGGAACGCAAGCAGGCTGTCAATGTCCTTCCGTATGTCCGCGTACCTCACCTCGCCCTTCGCCTTCGCAATCTGGAGCGCCTGGCAGAACTGTCCCCGGCTGTAATTCCACCCCTCCGGAAGGCCGCAGCAGCTCCCGTTGCAGCACAGCTCCTTGAAATGGGCGTCCGACACGTAGAAACGCATCCCCAGCTTTTCGCACTCCGCTTTCATATTCCGAATGAACGGTTCCTTCACGCGCCGGTTCAGCCGGAGGTAGCCCGCGCTCACGCTGTACCGCTTGTAGAACTCAAGGAAGTCGAATCCGCAAAGCTCGTTGAATATCGGCATGTTGTCCCGGAGGACCTTGCTCCGGAGCTCAACGCACATGAACTCCGTGCTCAGGGCGGTGGCGCCCCTGGTGCCAGCCTCCCGTATCAGGTCCAGGTAGCTGGGCGTGCTGATGCCGATGATGAACGGGCGCAGCCGCAGCGTCGCTCCGCCGGCGTCCGCCTCCGCTATCCTCTGTATCGCCTCCAGCCTCTCCAGCGGCGTCGGAACGCCCCGTTCCATCTGCCTGGCCTTTCCCTCGTCCAGGGTGATGATGCTGAACTTGAAGTTCCAGTTTTTCTGGCCCCTCACAAGGTCCATGTACCGTTCGTCCTTCGTCCACCACGTCGCCTTCGTCGAGAAGCACAGCGGGTAGTCGATCTCCTTGAAGAACCGCAGCAGCTCCAGCGTCTTTCCGTACTTCCTCTCGTACCCGTCGAACTCGTCCGACAGGCCGCCCCACTGCATCACCCTCCGCTGCTTGATGTACGGCGCGAATTGTCCTGCGTGGGCGTCCGGGTCCCGGAACATTCGTTTGATCTTGTCCACGTCCACGGCTCTCACGCTCTTGCTCAAATACGCCTCCTTCGCCTTGCCAAGCGCCCGCTGGAATTGCGAAAAGCAGTAAAGGCAACCGAACGAGCAGTTGCTGTACGTGTCAAAGGTCATCGGCATCGAACAGTCCGCGACCTCGTTCGTCCACCTGGGGCTCCCGTAAAATCCGCCGTTAATAGGTGTACCCATATCTCTTTCGTACTTTTCTGAAATCGACCTTGAAGTCCGGGAAATTGCCGATTTTGTGCGTTTTGTGCAGGATAACCACGTCTTTGCCCCACTTGTCTATCAGGTAGCTTGTCGTCTGCTGCATGATGGCGTCGTTCTGGTACACCTCCGAGCACCCGCCCTTGTCCTCTGCCGCTTTGTTCATCGGACAATGGCGAAGGACCTCATTGCACCGGAGGAACGAGAACCGTTTGGTGATCGCCTGCAATATCAGGTCACAGTCCTCCATCCGCTTGTACAGCTTCGGGTCGTAGTTGATCTCGTGACAACGCGGGCTGTTGAATATCGTCACGCTGGCGAGGCTCCCCGTCCGGAGTGTCTTTTGCGTCTTATTCCAACAGAACACGCTATCCCCGACGCTCCCTATGTCGAATCTGTTTTCACGGCAGAACCTGTCCACGATGGCGAACCACTTGCGGACGCTTTCGTCGCTGTTGCACGTCACCAGCTTCGTCGGTTCGTCGAACCTCCGCAGCGTGAATATGGTGTCGTCGTCAATCATCATCACGGGGACGCCCCGGTACCGCTCCTTGATCTTCTGCCGGACGTACCCTATACCAAGGGCCTTGTCGAGGAGAATGATTTTCGTTTTCTCGCTCTGCAGCCCCCCGTAGTCCTCCATGTCCTTTTCATGGTCGAGAACGATCGTGAACGGAATCCCTGCCGAAATGAGCTTCCGGATTACCGGAGCGTTCGGGCGCTTATAGCTCGGTACGTAGATATCAATCATTTTCCTGCCCTCCGAGTTCGTTCACGGAATACACGATCCGGTCAATTTCGTTCAGCCCCAGGATTTCCGCGAGGACTTTTTCCTGATCCTTCGGGTAGATGATGATAATGCGTTCCGGCGCCTTCAGCGTCCCCGCGCCGGCGCCTCCCTGGTTGCCTTCCCCGTCCGTCGCCCCGTCTCCTTCCTGGGCCTGGGCGTCGCTCACCGTCGAAGGGACCACCCAGGCCTTCACGCCCCAATCGTTCAGCGGCTTGTCGTCCCAGTTGTTCGCAAGCTCGTCATAGTCCCAGCTGCCGAATTGCCCGTTGTCTTTCAGCACTATTTCCTTCATCGTCTGGACCGGCGTCCCCTGCGGAATGATGTGGGCGGACACGTCCTTCCAGCCGAGCGCCTTGACGGCCGCGTATCTCATGTTACCGCCGAGGACCACGTACTTCCCCTCGTGCTGCGCGACGATAAGGCCACGGGCCTCCATCAGTTCCGGCGTCTCCTCGATGCTTCGCTTCAGGCGGTCCAAGTCTTCACGGTCCCACTTCCGCGGGTTTTTCGGAAGGCCCTCGATCTGGCCCCGGTTCGGCTGAATGTCAGCCAGCTTGATTTTCTTCGTCTCCATGCTATTGCTCATTCCTTTTGTTGATAAGTTCTTCGAGCCGCCAAATCACACGGGCCGTTACGTCCTTCACGCCGATAAGTTCCTCCAGCTTCCAGCGCTCCTCATCCGTGAATGTGATAATCACCCTTTCCATCGGCGTGTCGTCGTCCCCGACCAGGTTCTCCATTCCCTCCGGGGTGAGGTCGATGCCCTGCAGCTCCGCCGGGAGGGTCGCCGGGTCGATTTCCGGCTTCGCCTCCGCCGGCTGGGCGTCGTTTCCGTCCTGGGCCGGCGTCCCGCCCGTCACGGCGTTCTCCGGGTTCCACCTCACGACGCCGAACTCGTCCAGGTCGAAATCCTTCCATTCCTCCATCAGCGCCTCTGCGTCCCACTCGCCGAGAGAGCCGTTATCTTTGATGGCGATTTCTTTCAGCTTTTCCGGGCTCGTTTCCTTCGGGAGGACATAGCAGGGTGCGCTCGATTCATCCATTTCAAGCAGCGCCATATATCGCATGTTCCCCCCGATGACGACGTATCTGTCCTCCTTGATCGGGTACACAATCAGGCCCCGCGCCTGCAGGAGCAAAGGCGTTTCAATGATGCTCGTTTTGAGCCGTTCCAGCTGATCCCTTGTCCAGCTGCGCGGGTTCCTCGGAAGCCCTTTAATTTGTCCCTCGTTCATCGCAAGCTGCGACAGGAGAATGTGGGTCCACTCTTTCATTGTGCTATGGATTTAAGATAATACATGATTCGTCTCGCGCTGTCGTAGCGGACGGGGATGTTGTTGGCGGCGTGGTAGACGGTTTCCCAATGGCAGCGGGTTCCGCGTGCGATCTCTGCGATGGTGAGGCCGGACGCCTTGATGGCGGTCGAGAGCTCCGCAAGCCCTTCCGCGAGGTCGGCGGCGAACTCCGCCTCCGGTATGCGCCTTTTCTGGTTCATCGCAGCCCGGTCCTCCGCTGGTAGTCCCGGCGGAAGCGCCGCCGCGCCGGGCCGGTCCCGTATGTCATAATCTTCAGGGCGTCGGTCAGCAGCTTCTCCTGCTCGGCGTAGTTCTCCGGCCGATCCTGCCCGTCCTTGAGTTTTCGTAGGGATTCCAGGCGGTACTCGATGTACTCCTTGAATTGCTGATTAGTCATTGGTTTGCGTGTTGGTCCTGCCGCAAAGGTAGGAAAAAAAAGAAAACGGCGTATCAAATACACCGTTTTCGCTGAAAAATCGTTGATTTTGGCCGATTTTTATCCTTTCGGCATCAGTTCAGAGAACGTCATCCAGCCCACTACTCCACAAAGCCGGAATCCTGTTTTATCCCTCCAATCCGTCCCGTCCCAAGTAGCGGAGTAGGTATTATATACGAGCTTCACGCGGCAGCGGGTTCCGACAGGAGGCTTTTCTCGTAAATCGTCGTGCCAGCCTTCAGTGTCAAGGGATTTTCCTCGCCCTGCGGCCGGCAGTCCCATGTACTCCGTCACCACGGCTCGGAACGCCTCGAAGGATCGGATCACCACGTAGTGGTTTCCAGCCCGCTCGGTTGCCTCCTGCCACGCCTTCTGCGAGGGGCGCTGCTTGCTGGCCTTGTCCCGTATTTTCATTTCGATGCACAGGGAGCCGTAGCCGCCTCGGGCCTCCAGGAGGATGAGGTCGGCAACTCCGGCGGTCACGCCTTCGCCCTTCATGATGGCGCTCTCGATCCTGGACCGGCCGCCGCCGTTCGGGACGGCGAACAGCATCAGGGCGTGGTCCGGGTACTGCGCCCGGAACCAGGCGACGCAGGTCTTCTGCAGGTTGCTCTCCTCGTGCCTGGGCCTTGCCCGGCGCTGGCACTTCTCCTGCTGGGCGAGGAGCCGCTGGTAGGCGTCCAGCGGCAGGGTGTTCGTTACCTTTGCCATCAGTTCCCGTCCTTTGATTTGGGGTGCATGAACATTCGGGCGGCCGCGGAGCGCTTGGATAGCTCGGTCAGTTCCTTCTCCTCTGCTGGGTTTTCTCGCAGGGTGTCCGCCGCCGCTATAAGGGCCGCGGCGAAATATCGGTTCTCGGAGGCCATCACCATGAAAGCGGCGCCGAGCCTCTTGCAGTCCAGCTCCGTTTCCAGGTCACAGCCGGCCATGCACAGGCCATCCTCGCGGATGGAAATTTCAACAATCTTTTTCATCTCGGTAGTTTTTTGTCCATGTATTTCCAATGAATTCCCAGGCAATCGTCCGGGATGATTTTGTAGTAACGGCGCCTCTTGTATTGGTTCCATCCCCAAAAGACGTGGACTTTGTCCTCTGCGCTTTCTGCGATGCCGATGTAATGGAGTTTGTCGCCGGCAAGGTACACAACCTCACCGGGCCGGAGTTGTCTTGGCTTCATAGCAGTCCTCCTTTTTTGCATGGGCAGTCCGGGTCGTGGTGTACGTCCATCACGGCCGAATAGGCGCCCTGCTTGAAAAATACGACCCAGTTGTGCCCGCCGTGCTGTACGTCGTAGATGCGTATTCCGCTATCCGGGAAAGGTCTTGTTTTCACCTGAGAGTCAGGCGCAGTTGCCTCGCTGCAACCGGCGGCGAGCAGCAACAGGGAAATGATTGCTTTTTTCATTGAAAAATCATTGTTAAAATGGCGCGAGACGTCGCGCCCTGGGTTAAACTATCTATTCACTCCGATCCCGTAGTGCTTGAGCTCGTCGCGCTGCTTTCTCCTGGCCCAGGCAGCCCGGCAGGAGGCGGCGCGTTTCTCCGCCTGCTCAGGGGTGAGCTGGTGCCCCGGCTTGAACTCCGTCGCGGGGTTTCCGTGTTGCCCCGGCCTGAATCGGCCGGCGGTCTTGGTCGTCCTCTTGAGGCCTTCCGATTGCAAGGCGCTGATGTCCTTCCGGCGATCCTCAAGGAATCCGGGCCGCTTCGTGAGGCCGATGGCGCGGGCCTTCCGGTGAAGGGAGGACGGGGAGACGCCGATCCACTTTGCGAGCGGCTTGTTGAACATGATCGGGTAAAAGTCGGTAAGCAGTTTCACGTTGCGCTTGTTCCAGACGGTGCCGCCGTGTCCCTTGCTTATACCCAGGTTGAACGCCTTGCAATATACGGCGTGCATGGTCCGCCCAAGATTTCGTGCGACCTCCTTGCAAGGGAGGACGGGAAAATCCCTGCGCAGGATTTCCAGCTCCTGATATGTCCACTCCTTGTTCATTTCCCCTCCTCATCCAGCCACCTGTATATCTTCCGGCAGAGGGCATTGATGGCCGGCGGGATGCCCTTTGTCTTGTTCGGATCGACCAGCGCCTTGTTGATAGAGCTATGCCACATATTGGCCAGGGCGTAGGCGTCCCGGTTGATGGCCTCCAGGTATCGGTTTTTCTCAGGACGGTGGACCAGGACCTGTTTGCGCTCGCCCTCCCTTTTGACAAGGGTAGCGACACGATAGACGTTGCCCCATGCGCACTGCGCCGCTTGAGCAAGGACGTGGCAGAGAAGGGCGGAGACGATCGGCTTGCGCTGGTCGAAGGGGACGTCGCCTAGCAGCAGCATTAATTCCGAGCGGAGCATCATCATATTGTTCTCGATGGCTGCCTCAAAGTCGTCCATCAGGTCGGTCACTTCATCGGCCCCGTCCCCGCCGATCGCGGCGAAGAACGGGCGGTTGAACCGGGTGTAATTCTCCGCCCAATGGTTGCGCAGCCGCTTCTCCTCGCGGTGTAGCACCAGCGGGGCTATGTCCTGGGTGTAGATCGTGTAGATGGCATCGCCCAGCAGGAAGGGGAGCAGGGGCTCCGTGGAGTCGCCCTGCACCCGCGTCCTCCCGATGCTGGCGAGGTAGGTGTTTATGAGTTCCTTCTTTGTCATAGCTCTATCTCCTTTTCGATTCCGCATAGCCGCAGGGCGTGCTGGAGCTCGTGGACGAATTTGAGGTCGCAGATGTGCAAGTCGTTAATCCCATCGAAATCCTTTGGACTCGTCCAGCACTTAAAGAGCGTGTCCGCCGAAACGCCTCCATCATAGAACGTAAACTGAATGACCGTCTGCTTTGGCTTATGGAGGTCGGTGGCGAAAGAGTAGCGGACGGCCACGCCATACCTTTCGTCCATAACAAACCCGTTCTTCTCCAGGATCTCCTGGGTGATGGGAATGCCAAAAAGGAACTCGCCAGTCATGCTTGCTTCTTCATCTTCGTCGGGCAGTTCTATGTTGACAGTTGCTTCGCCGTTGTATCCGTGTTCCCTGACCTCGACGACTCGGTAGGCCTTGTTTTTCTTGAAATACGGGGCTTTCACTCGTACCCAGTCCCCAATCATCAATTCTTCTGCTTTCATTTTTCGTCCTCCTTTTCAAGCCGGTCCAACAGCACCCAGTAGGCAATCAGTGTGACCAGGACATCAACGTAATTGATCTTCAGCAGAAGCGTCAGCAGGATTACCAGGATTATTATCCCGCCTGCATACAAAGTCTTTTTCATTCCTCGTCCTCCTTCACAAGGATTATCCGCACCCGCTGGCCGTTCTCGAACTGGCCCAGGAGGGCGTTCCACTTGTCGCTCTCAACGTACAGGTTCATCGGGTCGGTGTTCGTGAACACCTTGCCGACGGCCGTAGCCGGGATTCCGTTCTGCTCATAGTCCTTCTTGAGCTTCTTGACCGTTGATTCCTGCAGGGATAGTTTTAATTCAAGACGACCGGCCTTGAATTCGGGTATCTTTCTCACGAGTTGGTCGTACATGTACTCCTCTATCGCCTGTCGGAGCGTCGGGAGCTCCTTCGGGTCCTGCTGCTCTTCTTGCAGCGCCTCGATGCTTCGGATCGCAGCTTTCGCGCAGTCCTCCCGACCGATGTAGTAGGGGTTCTCCGTTTCCTCGTAGGAGTCGAACGCCTTCTGGCGCTCCTTTTCAATTTCCGCCCGCAGGCGGTCTGCGTCAATAAATTTGCTCATAATTGCGTGTTTGTTAAAAGAGTTTCGGTTCGTTGGCGCCCAGGCGTGCAACGCGCCTCCGGGCCTTGTTAAGTGTGCATGTAATCATCCGGGCCTGCTCCTTGATCCGTCGGTCTTCGGTGAGCCGGGTGATCGTCGCAAGCCGCCGGAGGATTATCCGCGCCTCCCTGGTCGTGAGTGTCGCTCCGATGTCCATAGTCGTGTCAGTATTCGAAGCGGTAGTCAATTATCCAGTCCCCGGCCAGGTCGTTCTCGGTGATGAAGGCGGACACAGTCCGTGCGGTGTCCGCGTCCTTGAAACGGAGGGCGAGCTCCTGGTCCTTGCGGGCGATGTTCGTGAGCTTCGAGAGGAAGGTGTCCACCGCATCCGGGACGCGGTTCCTGGCGGCGTTCCAGACGGCGCGATACCAGCGCAGCGCCTCGGCGTCCCAACGGGGTCCGGTCTTCAAGGGCTTCCAGTCCTTCGCCGCCCGTTCCGGATCGGTGACGGGCGTTCCGTTCTGGTAGGTCCAGTCCCGGTCCTCGTAGTATTTCACGAAGCGGGCAGCCTCCCCGGCGGGGTCCTTGACATTCTCAAAAAAGAAGATTTCAAAGAAATCAGCCGCCGTTGGCGGCGTATTATTAGTACTGTTTGTTTGTTTGTTAGTTAGTATGTTAGTTTGGCCATTGGCGTCGCATTGCTTTGCTATTGGCTGTGCCATGGTGTTGCTATTGGCATTGCCATTCCACCGCCTTTCGGCACCCTTCCTCCCTGCTGCTGCCTTCGCTCCGAAATAGCTCCTCATTTCCGCTATCCTGGCCGTTGCGGAGTGGCTTGTGATGGTCCCGTCCTCGACCTGGAACAGGCCGTAGCCGGTCACCACCTTCTCCACCTCCGCCGCCTTGCACCAGCGCAGGGCGAAGGCGATGCTCTTGTAGTTCGCCGGGATCGCCCCGCCGTTTTCCCAGAGCATTTCAACCAGGCACCAAAAGATGCCGAGCCCCTGCCCGCCCATGTCCATCTGCAGGTCCATCAGCTTGGGGTCGTTCCTCGCCCCGAAGTCGTGCGTTATGTACGGCAAATCCTTCATTTTCGGCTCAAATTTCGCTTTTGTTCAAGTCAATGGTCAGTCCCGCCTTCGCCACGGCGATCTTCGCAAACAGGGCCGTTTCCTCGGCCATGCGGGCGAATTTCGCGGCGTCCGCGTTCTGGCTGGACAGGTGTATGAGGATGACGTTCTTGAGCTCCGCCGTATTGTCGGCCCGGATGAGCTCGCAGGCGGAGCGGAGGGACATGTGGTCCCGGCGGGTCCTGGCGGCCCTGGCCGCGTCCACCTCCCCGTTCGCCACGTTCTCGTCCAGGATGGTGTCGTCGTAGTTCGCCTCGACCATGATGTGGTCCAGGCCAAGAGCTCGGAAATCGTAGGGGCAGAAGGCCGTATCCGTCATGAACAGGATGCGCCCGGCCTCCGGGTGCTCGATGATGAACCCCAGCGGCTCCGCGGCGTCGTGCCTGGTGTCGAACGGCATCACCTTCCAGTCGTCGATGTACTGGACCTCCATCGTGCGAAGTGTGCGGACCGTCCCATTCATAAGTGGCAGGGCCTCGATGGTCCCCCGGCTGGCATAGATGGGTATCCCAAGGGCGGCGTAGCGTCCGGCGTAGCCTGCATGGTCCCGGTGCTCGTGCGTCACAAGGGCGCCGGCGATCCTGGAAAGCGGCACGGCCGTCTGGCGCATCATCGCTTCGGGCCGCACCCCGCACTCGACGAGGAGTGCGGAGTGTCTGGCCTCAAAGAGATAGCCGTTGCCGGCGCTGCCGCTTGCGAGTACGGTCAGTTTCATACCTTGAACAGGTCCAGGTTAGCGTCCTGGGTGCTGGCTTCCTGGGTTGTATCGTTCTCCCAGGGGAGGCGCTGTCCGGACGGGTCCACGGCGTCCTTCTTCACTTCCGGCTCCGGGTCCGGGTCCGGCTGCTGCACGGGTTCCGGGTCCGCGGTGAACTCCGGCGGCTCCGGGTCAGCCTGCTGCTCGGGCGCCGGCGCGTCGATCTGCTTCTGCTCCTGGAACTGCGGGATGGTCTTGTTCGCCTCTCCCTTGTGCTCAGGCTGCTGCTCGTCCGGCATCTCCTCCGGGGTGTACATGCCGT
>Ga0310694_10001392_pt1 | contig 27597 bp, 30 predicted proteins | sample 174DNAGHGhighgp2_FD_203884 | JGI IMG/M metagenome (GOLD analysis project Ga0310694, IMG submission 203884) | Sheep rumen microbial communities from Palmerston North, Manawatu-Wanganui, New Zealand - 1742 DNA GHGhigh gp2 (v2) (version 2) | ecosystem: Host-associated > Mammals > Digestive system...
AATAAAATATTTTTACCAGCCATTGGTGAACTATATCATGATGGTAAAATAAATGCAGAGGGAGAAGCTGGATCATATTGGACTTCATCTTTCCAAGGAAGAGATAAAGAATATCCATATTACATGACTTATTTATATAAGTATAGTTTCTTTGATTTTAAATTTATTATGAGTAAAAATGTTACTTTTACGGCAAAACATTTAAGAAATTTAGTGATTAGACCAGTTCAATAAATTATATTATGTTACAGTTCCCTCCTAAAGAAGATTTAGAAAAACTTAAAGCGATTCATGATAGAATTAAGAATCATGAATTTAGACATAATCCTCAACAGTATCTTTTAAAAGAGTATGCACAACTTTTCGAAGATGCTATAAAAATTATTAGTAGATATACTAAAGATGGTGAGAAATATGATTGGGATAAGAAATGTATGGTATATTTCTGGAGATATAATTATTCAGTAAAAGAAAAAGAAGAGCGAGAAGATCGTTTTGGAAAATATCATGCTTATATAGATGTTTGGAGTAATCCTACTATTGCAATAATTAATGAAGCGATGCATGATTTCAGAGGACTTGTAATGACTAATTTGAGTTCTAATTGGAATGATTCATATTCAGTAAAACATTCTTTACCTGATTTTATTGAATATTCTGAAACTTTACTTCAGCTTATTCATAAACTGATTGATGGAGAAATTATAACTAAAACAAGTTTTCCTAATGAATGTTGGTGGAAACCAAGACAGAATTTTGAATATGTTCAAAATAATAGATATGATAATAATTGGACAGAAGTTTGGGCTTATCAAGATTAATGAATATGAAAAATATAAAGAATTTTAAAAAGATACATTACTATTCTGGAGATAAAGAATTAACCAATGAAGAAGCACATGCAATAGGAGTATGTGTAGATCCGATTAATGGTGATTATTGGACTTTAGAAGAAAGAGCATATAAAGCTGCATATGATATTTCTAATGACTGGACTAAAGAAAATCCTGATTGGGATGATGTTGAGGAAGGATTTAGAAGAGGTGTTAGTGAAGGAATAGAATTTGTTAAAAGAATAATTGAAGATAAAATTGATTCTTATTCTGATGATCTAGGTGGAAGTGATGCAATTGCAAATCGTAAATATGCATTAGAAATTATTCTTGATAAAATTAATAAAGAAATAGAATAATTAAATTGAAATAAAATAATTAATTCCTATATTAAATTGTAAAATATATAATATATGAAACATTATGATAGCATACCAAGAATCCAAGATGATGGAACACTTAAGGGTGAATTCGTCTGGGGATTTAATAAGCTAGATGGACAAAATTTTGTAGCTACATATAATTGTAGAAAGAAAACTTGGGGTCCATTTGGAAGTAGAACTGTTACTGTTGATGAAAATAGTGAACAGTTTGGTCCTGTTGTAAAGTGGTTTAAGAATTCTAATTATCCTGAAATTCTTTCAAAGATTGTTAAAGAACATTCTGGAAAGAAAGATGTATTTACTGGTGTAGAAGAAATAACATTTGTATTTGAATGGTATGGTGAAAATTCATTTGCTGGTAAACATGTAGAAGGAGATGAAATGCATCTTGCACTTATTGATGTATTTCTTAAGAAGAAGGGATATATGGAGCCAGAAAAGTATTATGACTTATTTAAGATGAGTGGTGTTGAAATCCCTTCACTTATTTATCGTGGCGCACTTGATTCTACAATTATTAATTTAATTCAAACAAATGATTGGACACAACCTGATTGTGCAATGCCATCTGTAAAGGAAGGAGTAGTATTTAAACGTTCTACTCTTCTTAAAGGTCAGAGAAGACCTTCTGTAAAAATAAAGACTAAATGGTGGTTAGAGAAACTTCATTCAATGTATACTGAAGAAGAATGTAAATTACTTGAATAATGGAAGAATTTGTTAAAACAAATAATAAACAATTGCTATTAATAAATAAGGATAATAGTACTTATTGGTATAATGTATTTAATGATAATGAATATTATAAAAATTCTGAAATTAATAATTTTATAAATTCTAATAAGTGGAAAATTATTAATGTTAATACAAATACTTGCGCTGCTGGTAGTCAATATTCTAAAACATTTAAAGAGCAAATTGTTATACTTTTTGAAATTAATGAATCATATGAATAAAGAAGATTTAATTGAAATAGAAAAATCTCTTAAAGAATCAGATATTAGATCATCTGAATTATTACATAAAAAGAATGATATACAAAAAGCAATTGAGGTTCTTGAAGCAGAAGATATTGCTCTTCCAGAAAGTGTATATGGTACATTAGCTTATTATCAGTCTGAATTTGATAAAGAATATAAAGCATATAGACAATTACTTAGTTTAAGAAATAAATTAAAACATACTAATTATGAGTGATTTAAGATATAATATTTGGCATATTGAAATGTATGCTGGTTGGTCAGATTGTGATGGCCCTCAGGATTGTAATATCGGAGGAGATTATATTTTTGATTCCAGATTTGATAAGCAAGAAGTTATTGATATGATGGTATCAAAATATGATGAACAAAGATGTGTAGAAGTTTGGAAGTGTGAATGTATTAAAAGTGATCAGAAACTTTGGTTAGAAGATATTTAATATGAAAATTAATAGTTGGAAAGATATTTGGCAGCCTCCATTTTGGTATGATCATTATGGGTATATTTGGGATAAAAACAATACTATGGTTTTTACTGTAGATGATCTTACTGAAGAAAATGATATATGGATGCAGAGATTCTGTAAAAATATTGTAAAAGCTCTTAATGGAGAAGAATGTTTTAAATATCCAGGACTTTACATTAAAGATGGTTGTGATTTATACCAAGATGATAAAGAAGTAAATCAAGGAGAAGTTCCTATTGGTTCTTTCCGTGGTTGGGGTCATTTAACTGGTGGTCTTAAGTTATCTTGTAAAGATGCTGCTAAGTATCAAGATGAAATGATTAATTTTGTATTAAGTAAAATTTGTAAATAATATGAGAGAACAACTTAATAAAAAAGAACTAATAAAAAATGGATTTGAAATATATATTACAAATAATCCAAATGTTATTAGTGCACAAATAATTAAATATAAATATAGAAATAAAATTTTATATCAACCATGGGTTTGTAATAAATTTAATATATTAATAGGTGGTAAAGTTGGTTATTGGACAATTGAAGTAGCTAAAGAAGCAATTGATAAATATGAATGCTAATGTTGTAATATCAAAAGGAAAAAAGCTTGCATGGTTGCTTAGACATGATAAAGATGCTTTTGATAGTGGATTTATTGATAAGAATGGTTGGAGAAGTGTAAAGGTTCTTTGTAAAGTATATGGTTATACTCAAGAACTTCTTGATGAAATTGTAGAAACAAATAATAAGCAAAGGTATGAGTATAATGAAGATAAGACAAAGATTCGTGCTAGGCAAGGACATTCTATTCCTGTTGATGTTGGATTAAAAGAAGCAGTCATTACTGTAAAGAATCCATATCTTTATCACGGTACTTCAGAAAAGTTCCTGGATAATATTAAAAAGGATGGTCTTCTTCCACAAACAAGACAATATGTTCATCTATCACCTGATGAGGAAACTGCAATTAATGTTGGTAAACGTCATGGAGGTGAAACTTACATTATAGTTATAAATGCATTTCAAATGATAGAAGATGGAGAAAAAATCTATATTTCTAATAATGGTGTTTATAATACTAAGAAAGTAGATCCAAAATATTTTGTTAGAATAGAACATGTAGTTAAATAATATTGATATGAAAAACAGTGAAATTTATATTCCAAAAAATATTGAAGAGGCAATTTCTATTTTAAATGAAATGCTTTCTAATGATGATAAAAAATATCTTTTTGAAGAAGGAGCTATTTCTGTTCATCATACATTAGGAAGATGGATTAGAAATAATTGGGGGCTTTGGGAAGAAGAATCAAATGAGTTAAAAGAACATCTTATTTCAATTGGTTTTACCCATCCTGATGATATGTCAAATTATATTATTGAAGAGTATATTAAATATTTAAACAAATAATATTATGAAATTTAAGAATCTTGAAGATAAGTGTCAATACTATAGAGGACTTACTGATTATAGAATACAAGGAAATAATGACATCCTTGTAATGCTTGATGGTAAGAATTTCTCTAAGCTTATTAAGAATAATTTTAAGAAGCCATTTGATGATGACTTTATTGATATGATGAATAAAACTGCACAGTTTCTTTGTGAAAATGTACAGGGTTGTAAATTTGCATATACTCAGTCAGATGAGATTTCTCTTCTTATAACTGATTATGATACACCAGAGACTGATACACTTTTTGGTGGTAGAATTTGTAAGATTCAGTCAATTCTTGCTTCAATGGCTACTTCTGAGTTTAATCGTCAGTTTATTCTTTATCATCTTGGTAGAAAAGGATTTACAGGTAAGTCTGAAGAAAATATCATTAAAGATATGAAGATGGCTCAGTTTGATTGTAAGGTATGGACTGTTCCTAATCAGAATGATGCATTTGCTTGGTTCCTTTACCGTCAACTTGATTGTGTAAAGAATTCTAAACAGCAAACAGCACAGACATATCTTCCTCACAAGCAACTTCTTGGAAAAGATGCTGATAAGCAAATCCAGATGGTAAAGGAATTTAATGGTATAGATTGGAATACTTTTGAAAATAAGTATAAGTTTGGTAGATTCATTTATAAGGTTGAAATAACCGAAACAAAAATGATTCCTCAACTAAATAATACTATAACTTATACTAGAAATAAGTTTACTCCAATGCCAGCATGGGATCTTACCACAGAAGAAGGAAAGACAAAATTTATTGAACAAACATTTAAATTTGAAAAATGATTGAAATTGGTAAATATTATGTAATAAATCCTAATAATTATTATTTTTGTACAAATATACAAAGTAGGATTAAATTACAAGAAGTTCCTAGTGTAACACCACTTGTTGTTAAAGTAGAACATGGTGATTGTGATAACAGAGCATTTTTTGGAAAATTAATAAAACATTCTCCTTTTGGAGATGAACTTACTGATGTTGAATTAGAAGTTGGACAAATAGATGTTTTATGTGAATATAATTTTCAAAACAATGAAGTACCATTCATTTATATGGATTTTCCATATGTTGGTTTATAATAAAAAAAGAGAGGTTTAATAACCTCTCTTTTTTAATTTTTAATAGTAAATTGAGAATCCGCTAAAACATAGAATAAATGCAAACTATCTTTGGCAACTCTTTTAATACTTTCACAGTCATTATTTGCAATAAATAAAACCATTCCATTTGTTTTATCAAGAAGTTCTTTAATAGTACTTTCAGCAAATGAGAACTGAGCATCAGTAATAATTATATTGATTAAGAAATCATTTGTATTTTTTTCAATATATTCAAAAATTTCTGAACCATCCATATTACCACCACCTGCTGATATTGTATTACCCCATTTTATAGGATGCATTTCTGTATCAAAAGCAAACATCTTAAATGATATTTCATCTACAATCTTTTCTCTAGAAAATTGTTTTTTAAGACCTTCAGCAATTGCATATGCAGCTTTAAATACATTTTTAATTGGATCTCCCATCATTGAACCTGAACGGTCAATATAGAAAGCACAATTAATTGTCAATGCATCTTTTCTAGTTCTTCTTCCTGGTGTAATTGGTTGTCCAGCTTTTACATATCCAGCACGACGATTCATTCTTGAATATGTTTTCTCGAAATATCTTTTTTTCTTAAATACTTGTTTCTTAACAAATGTATTTACATAACTTGCCATTTGTTGATTCCAACCAGGTGCTGAATGTCTATTACCAATATTTAATCCAGAAGGATTAAGTTGTAATGATTTTTTACATTTATTAATAAATGAACCAAGATCACCTGATATTTTCTCTCTCCATTTATCTAATACTTCTTTAGCTTGTTTTTTAATCTTTTCAAGTTCAGCTGGTGTTTCTATATAATCAGCAGTTCCACCTCCACCATTTCCTCCTCCTTCATTATTTGATGCATCATCTTTGTGATTTTTATCACCATGAGTAAGTTCTCCTTCTTGTTTTTTAGAATTACCTACTTTTTCACCACCAGCATTTTCATTATTTTTTTCAGCTTCAGCAGCGGCTTCCTCTGCTTCTTTAGCAGCTTTTTCTGCTCCCTTCATATCTCCATTCTTTTCACATTCTTTAGCTCTTTCAGCAGCATCTTTAGCTCTATCTGCGGCATCTTGTGCTTTATCTGCTGATTCTTTTTTATCTTTATCACCAGATTTATTTGCAGCACTTTTAGCATTATCAGCTGATTTTTGTGCTTTATCAGCAGCTTCTTTTGCTCTTTCACTTGGAGATTTATCATTATTTCCTCCATTGTTTTCAGATTCACTTTCACCACTTTCACCGCCTTCACCACTTTCACCGCCTTCACCACTTTGACCAGATTGACCAGATTGACTAGGTAGACCACTTTGACCAGATTGACTAGGTTGACCTGATTGATTAGAATTTTCATCATCCATCATTTTTTTAAATGCTGGATCATTCATTAATTTTTTAAGAAGTTCTTTTTGCTCATCTGTAACTTTTTTAAGTTTACAATAAAGAGAATATTGTGTATCATTTTTTCTATCGTAGTCAACATTAAATGTAGTTTTAATCCATTCTGGAGTTATAAGATCTTTAGGAATTTCTTTTTTACGATAAAAAACAAGATAATCATTAATAACGCAGTCTGAAGCAATATTTAAAAGTTCATGATTATAAGATCCATATTCTTTTATAATTTTTTCAGCTACACCAAAAGTTTCCCAAAGTTGATGAAGACATTCATGATCAAATGTAAAATCCCACTGTTTTAAATTGGTAACATTTTTATGTGGACAATTCATATAGATTAATCTTTCAGGTGTTGTATAAGCAAGATGTTCAGATTTAGGATTTAAAAATCTTACAAATTCAAGCATATCAAAGAAAAATTCATCATCATTAGAACTTGATGAATCATTGATATATTCAATTACATTAGTTCTATATTCTTGTTTACCATCAATTTCAGATATATGTATTATACTTCTTTTTACAAATTCAAATTCTTCTGAATTTAATAAAGAACTTTTAATTTCAATTTCCTTTGCCATAATTAATTACTAGATAATTTTTTTGTGAAAATTTTTTCATAATACCATGGCTTAAGATTTTGTGTTTGTTTAGATATTGTTTTATAAGAAACAACCCCTTTATGTTTTAAAATATTAGAATTTTTATCTCTAATAACAAACGCAATATTGTTTTTTATAGCATCTTGATAGGCATTAGTAAAATTAAAATCACTATAATAATCAATATCTCCTCTATTATTTGTATATTCCCTTGCTATTAAAACAGGCTCAACACAAAACTGATAAAAGTCATCATCAGTATCAAAATACATTACGCAATCATTGATATTATCTATATTATCAAATTCTTCAGATTCGAATATATTATTTTTTCTTAATTTTAACATTTTTCAGTTTTTATATATTTATATAAGTATTTATTGATTATTTGTCTTTATTAGGATCTATATATCCTTTTGCTTTCCATTCAGAATCTTTTTCAAATTTGAATTTTAATCCATCAGCTTCAAGTTTTCTAACAAGTCTTTCCATTTGTTCACGGTTGATTTCAGAATCTTCAATTGAGTAAACATTTTCTCTTGAGATACCATATTGAGTTGTTGAACCATCTTCTTCTCTCTGTTCAATAAAACCATATCTCATACCTTTCTTAACAGCATCAATAATTTCCTGAGGAATCATTTCACTATTTTTTCTACTTTTTTTACCTTCTTCAGCATCTTTTTCGTCTTTATCAACAATATTATTTACAAATTTATACATTTGTTCACCTAATTGTTTAAGTTTCTGATCAGCTGATCTTGGTAATTCATCCTTAGCAATATCTTTTAATTGATCATAATAATCTTCAGCATCAAGATAATCTACATCACCTTCTTGTTTAAGTTCAGAAACTGTTTCAAGGATAAATGTTTCAACATCTCTAGGATTTTTAAATAATTCAGGAGCAGCTTCTTCAAAAATATTAAGGAATTTATTTGATAATTTATCATCCCATTTCTTATGTAAGTGAGCGAATGCGTCTTTCCAATCACCAGATTCCCAAGTAATAACACCACCAAATCTTGACTTAAGTGGTCCAGAAAGTTCTGTAATACCACCTTCATTTTCAGATTCAAAGTTACCTGCAGCACCTACAACGAAATTATTGAATTTTTTACCACAAATAACTTGTTCTTTAACAATAGGCATAAGTGCATTCATAACATCTGGAGCAGCCTGGTTCATTTCATCAAAGAAAAGAAGGAATTGTGTTTTAGGATTATCCCACATTAAAGTAGCCCATTCAGGCATTAAGTGCTTTTGTGAATCTGCACCTCTCTTAGATTTTGCAGCAACAGGAATACCACCAAGGTCAACTGCTTCAGCTTTATCAAGATAAACAGTAATAACAGTTCTACCCATTCTCTTAGCTAAATCAGTGATAATAGATGTTTTACCCCAACCAGCTTCACCTTGAATAAAGAAAGGCTTTTTAGCTTTTAATCTCATAAGAATTCTCTTTTTATTCTTATTAAGTGTTTCTTTATCTATACCCTTTAAGATATCATCATCTGTTGGAGCATCAACAGCATATAAACCATCAGAACCATTTTCATCTTCATCTTGACCCTTTATATCTTCAAGATCAGGAGCTGGCTCATTCTTTGGTTTATTTCTTGAACCAGCAGGACGACCTTCATTAACTAATGACTGTGCTCTACCAGATTGCCATTCATTAATAATATAATTACCTAATTTTTTCATTGTGTTATTTAATATAAATTTATATTTTAACTTATATAATAATAAATTATTAGTATGATAATTTCTATTTTATTTATAGAAAATATGTAGAATTATGGAAAAAAATTATATTGGAAAAAATGTATCTGAGCATATTGAATTTACATTTGGTTCATTTAGATATGTAATAGAACATTGTAATAATTCTGAATTATATACAATGATATATAAATTTGATGATTATTGGGAAGAAGTTTATACATATAAAGTGTTAAATAAATTATTGACTCAAGAAGATGTAGAATCTCTTATTCTTTCAGATACTATTGATTGGAATATTGAAGAAGATAAATCAAAGTATAAAGAATTCTTTTTAAGTAGAGATGATATAAAATGGCATTTTTTATTTGCTAATTTAAATAAAAAGAAAAGAGTAAACCATGGATATAAAGAATGTATATATCCATATAATAAATGTCCTCATTGCGGTGCAGATGTTGAAGAACTTGTAGATGATTCAATAAATTCAGTAGATTGTTTTAATTCAAGAACATATTTTAACGGAGAGTTTGAATGTAGTGATTGGGAAGAGATTTATCGTTGTCCAAAATGCAATAAATTATTTTATATAGCAGAATCAAATTAATTAATATATTATGAAACCTTATAGATTTTTATATGAATGGAAGCAAACACATGGTGCTTTTATAAGACCTAAATTAAAGTGGTATTTTGGTCCTTGGTATAGAGAAGGTAATCTTCCTGTATGGAGAAGAGGAAATACTATACATTTTGGAAAATATTCTGAAAGAAAAGATAATTATAATTTTGCAAAACTTGAAAAAAGTGAATGGACAGAAGAAGGAAAGAAAAATCATCCAATTCTTTCTAAGTTAGTTAGACCATCTTATGAACTTCCAAGATGGTTAAGTTTCTATTTCTTTAATTCAGATATTGTATATAAAACAAAGTGGAGTGAAGATGATTTTAGGTATGAGTTTCCTGCTCATATTACTTTAGTTATCTTTGGTTTTGCTATATCTGTTACAGCATATATTCCTAAATTAGAAGAAAATGATTTCACTTCTAATGATGATTATTGGGAAAGCCTTTTGACATATAATTATTTTAAAGGAGATATTAAAAAGACTAATGATATAATGGGTTATTGGAATTCTCCTAAAGATAAAAATTTTAGATTTAGATTTCAACCAAGATTTTTAACTAGTACTGTAGATAGAGATGATCTTATTGCTCTTCAAGCTGAACAACTTACTAAATTAAAAGAAGAAGCAGAAAAAGAAGAAGTTGAAAGAAAGGCTAATAAAGTTTATGTTATATATGCAGATGTATCAATTATTGGTGATAGAAATGTACATGATGGCTGGTATGTATGTACATATGAAAACAAACCTCTTATATATAAAGAAGAAAATGATGCAATGAATGCTCTTAAAAATCTACATTCAATTGAAATAAATAAAAATGGATTAAAGAAACATATTGATTATAAATGTTGGATTGGAGATAAAAATTCATCATTCTTAAATAATAAAATGACTCTTTATAAGAAAGCTATAAATAATAAAGATATTGATATATTAGATAAAGTAATATGTATTTAAATCAGAAAATAGATTTTGAATTAGCTGAAATTTTAAATAATAGAATATATTCAGATATTTATGATGATAAGTATGCTGCTGGTGATGTGACATGTACTTATGACAATTATCTTGGAAGTGAACAGTATAAATATGGTGAATATATTGAAACTGGTGATTACGTTCATGGTAATTATTACTATGCACCTACTTATTCAGAAGTAATTGATTGGTTATTTGATAAAGGAATAATTATTGAATTTATACCAGCATTTACATTTGCTCTTAAAGATAATGTAGCATATTATTACAGTGTTTATCAAATAAATAAAGATGAAGGTAAACTTCATAAATTATTATATGAAAACATGGAAATGAGTTCATTTAAACTTGCTATGAAAACTATTATTGAATTTTTAATTAAAGAAAAATATATAGATTAATAATATGATAAATATAATGATAAGTAATTTAGAAGATAAATCTAATGGTAAATATTATGATTTATCTCTTGGTGGTACATTACTTCTTCCTGATGTTCTTTCACTTGGAGATTTTGTAGAAGAAATTCTTGCAAAAAAAGAATATTCAACACCTCTTAAAGAACAATCTTATTCAAATAGAATAGATATTAGATTTGATAATGGTATATTAAGTAGATGGGATCTTCCATTTGATGAATTTGCAATAACATTATATAGAAATGGTTGGGAAGTAGAAAATAAAAATTTTACTTCTAATTATATGTATATGGAGAGTGAAACAGGTAGTAGAATTTTTTGGGTAGATCTTTATTATACTCCAGAAGATTATGATTCAGATGATGTATTTAGAGATATTATTATGGAAATTAATAATTTTATTAATAGAGATTTTAATAAATATTTAAATACTTTAAATAATGATTAAATTAATTACTCCTGAAGGAATATATTGTAAAGATGATTGCTTTAAAGATGAAAATACTATTAAGGTATTTTTAGCTGGTACTATTGATGATGGTATTTCTGATGATTGGCAATATTCACTTATATCAAAATTATTATATTATAATGAAAATAATACAGATTTTGATGAAGAAGATTTTTCATTAGGAGATTTAATTATATATAGTCCAAGAAGAAAAAATTGGGATCCTAATTCATCTAATGAAGAAATAATAAAACAAATAGAATGGGAACAAGAAAAACTCGATGATGCCGATTTAATCATTATGTATCTTAAAGATAATTCAAAATCTCCAATATCACTTCTTGAACTTGGTCTTTACGGTCCACAAGGAAAAATGATAGTATTTTGTACAGATAAATTTTATAGATTTAATAATGTAAAATGTACTTGTAAGAAATATGGAATTGATTTATTAGAAACAAATAATTTAGATGATGTAGCTAATAAAATTAATCAAATATATAATGAAATTAAATAACAATATAGTTTGATTATATCTATATTAATATATATAAAATTTTATTATTGGGTACCAATAAGTTAGACTAATTAATTGATTATCAATATTTTATTTTTAAAGATTTTTTAAATTTTAAGTTTATTATTAAAAACAATAAGATAATAAAAATATAATATATAAATAAAAATATGAAGGTTGAGAAACGTGATGGTGCTATTCAGCAATATAATTTTAATAAGATTGAAAGTGCAGTTACAAAGGTTTTCTCAGCTATAAATGAAAATGTTCCTGAGAAGTTCATAGAACAACTTAAGGAACATTTTGATAATATAATAGCTAAGAAAGATGAAAACTTTGTAATGCCAATTGAACAAATTCAAGATATTCTTAGAGATTTTTTTATTAAAAAGAACAAAGTTAAAGCCGCTGAAGCTTTTATTCTTTATAGGAAAAAAAGAGAAGAGATAAGAGAAGAAAAGTCTTGGATGACAAAGGAAATAACAAGAACATTAAGTGGTAAAGATGTAAAAAATCAGAATGCCAATCTTGATGAAGCTTCATTTGGTGGTAGAATTGGAGAAGCTGCAAGAGTAGTTACAAAGGATTATGCACTTAAACATTGCATGTCTAAGACTACAAGAAAGAATCATGAAGAAAATATTTCTTATGTACATGATCTTGATTCATATGCAGTTGGTATGCATAATTGTGATTCAATACCATTTGATAAAGAACTTAGAGATGGTTTCAATACTAGACAAACTGATGTAAGAGGAGCTAAATCTATCAATACTGCTACACAACTTATTGCTGTTATTTTCCAATTACAATCATTGCAACAATTCGGTGGTGTATCAGCAACTCATATTGACTGGACAATGGTCCCTTATATAAGAAAGAGTTTCCAAAAGCATTATATTGCAGAATATATAAAAGAAAGTGATGAATTCTATTCTCTTGATTTATTCAATATGGAATATAATGATTTGAATAAATGGGTAGAAAAAGAAATAGTTAATTTCTTTATTGACTATCCAGAACTTGGTGATGATGACTTTACTTTTGCAAATAAAGATAAGTTTGATCCATACTATTATCAAAGAGCTATTTATGCTACAAGAAAAGAGATATACCAGGGTGTAGAAGGTTTATATCATAATTTAAATACATTACAATCACGTTCAGGTAATCAATTACCATTTACTAGTATTAATTATGGTACATGCACACTTGAAGAAGGAAGAATGTTTACAAGAGCATTAATTGAAGTATCAATTGAAGGTCTTGGAAGACATAGAAAGACTTCTATCTTTCCATGTGGTATTTTCCAATATAAGAAAGGAGTTAATGATAAACCAGGTACTCCAAACTATGACCTTAAGAGGCTTGCACTTAAGTCTACTTCAATGAGACTTTATCCTAACTATGCTAATTGTGACTGGTCAAATCAAGTAGCTTGGTTTAAGAAAGATAGAGCTGATAAGCAAGCATATATTGATACTCTTCCAGATACTGATAGAGAAAAATTAATCAAATTACTTGAAAAATATCCTCAATATAAAGAAGTATTTGATTTAGATAAAGATCTTCATGTAACATATAATGAAAGACCATGTGAATTATTTAGTACTATGGGATGCAGAACTGTAAATGGTCTTGATGTAAACTTTATGGAAGAATATAAAAGAAGTATTAAAGCATTCCTTGAAGAAAGATTTGAAGATGTAAATACAACCTTTGTATCAGCAGCACAAAAAGATGGTAGAGGTAATATTGCTCCAGCAACTATTATTCTTCCAACTATTGCTATGATGGCAAAAGAAAGTGTAAATAATAAGATGAAGGAAAAGGATGAATATGATAATATATCATATCAGAATGATTTAATTGAAGAATTCTTTAAAATACTTGAAAAGAAGATTGAAGAAACAAAAGATGGTCTTATTGAAAGATTTAGATGGATTGCTTCACAAAGTCCTAAGAGTGCAACATTTATGTATGAGAATGGAACTATGGAAGGTTATCATCCAGAAGAAGGTATTATTTCAGCTCTTAAACATGGTACTCTTACAATAGGTCAACTTGGTATTTCTGAAACACTTTATCTTCTTATTGGTAAAGATCAATGTACTAATGAAGGCATGAAGCTTGCTCAAAGAATTGAAAAACTTTATGTTGATAAATGTAATGAATATAAAGCTAAGTATTCTCTTAATTTTGGTAATTATTATACTCCAGCAGAATCTCTTTGCTATACAGCAATGAAGAAATTCAGAAAGAAGTATGGTGAGATTGAGAATGTAACTTACTTTATCAATGAGAATGGTGAAAAAGAATATAAAGAATACTTTACTAATTCTACACATGTTCCAGTTTATAAAAAGATGTCTCCATTTGAAAAGATTGATATTGAATCAAAATTAAGTGGATATTCTACAGCTGGTTGTATTACCTATATTGAAATATCTCATGATATAATCCATAATATTGATGCTCTTGAAAAGATTCTTGATTATGCAATGGATCATGATATTCCTTACCAAGCATTTAATGTTCCTAGTGATGAATGTAAAGAATGTCATTATCAAGGATATATTCCTATTGGAAGCCCTTGTCCAAATTGCGGAGCTCCTTCAGATCATATAGATAGACTTAGAAGAGTTACTGGATATTTAACTGGTAATTATACAACAGCATTTAATGAAGGAAAACAAGATGAAGTAAGAGATAGGGTTATTCATAAAGAAACTTATGATTTTTAATAGAATATGAATATATTAACAATAACAACACCAGACATTGAAAATGGGTTTGGATGTAGAGTAACAATATGGGTTGCAGGATGTAATAGACATTGTCCTGGTTGTCATAATCCTCATACTTGGTCTTATAATCAAGGTAAAAAACTTATTTCTGTTGAAGTTTTATTAAAAATTTATGAACAAGTTGATAAGGATTATATACAAGGTATTACTATAAGTGGTGGTGATCCATTTGACCAAGATGAAGAAAGTTTAAATGAATTATTATTTTTTATTAAAGATTTTAAATTAAATTTTCCTAATAAAGATATTTGGATTTATTCAGGAGGTCTTTATGAAGATTTTATAAAGAATGATACAATAAGAGAAATTCTTCTTTGGAGTGATGTTCTTGTTGATGGACCATTTATTCAAGAAAAGAAATTACTTGATTTACCATTTAGAGGTAGTACGAATCAACGAATAATAGATTTAAAGAAAAGTTTATTTTCAGATACTATAGTAGAAATTCCAGTTAATTAGACTGGAATTTTTATTTTTATATAATTAAACATTAAATATAATGAATAATTTAAATCAATATATAATAGAAAAACTTCATCTTAATAAAGATATTAAACCAGTATATCATTATAAACCTAAAGATAAAGATGAACTTAAATCTTTAATTAGGAAGTTAATTGAAGAAAGAGGTAATGAAGCTGATTTAAATGATATAGATGTTAGTAAAGTTACTAAAATGTATAGATTATTTTTTAATTCTGATTTTAATGGTGATATATCACAATGGAATGTAAGCAAAGTTACAGATATGGAAGATATGTTTTATAATTCAAAATTTAATGGTGATATATCAAAATGGAATGTAAGTAATGTTACTAATATGTCATGGATGTTTAGAAATTCAAATTTCAATGGAGATATATCAGAGTGGAATGTAAGTAATGTTACTGATATGAAAGATATGTTTAGAGATTCAAAATTTAACGGAAATATATCATCTTGGAATGTAGGTAATGTTAAAGATATGTATGCTATATTTTGGGATTCTCCTTTAGAAAATAATCCACCTGAATGGTATAAAAAATAATATAATATAATATAATATGAATAACTTAACTCAATATATAATAGAAAAACTTCATCTTAATAAAAATACTGATACTAAAGATTTATTAGATAAAGCATTAGATGAAGAATATATAAAAAATATACCTTCTATTACTAAAACTACTATGAATAGAAGAGGTATAATGACTGAACCTTCAGATTGGCCTAAAATGCAAGGATATTATAAGAAAGGTTCTAAACCTGAAAGATTAGTTAATTCTATTAAAGATGACCATAAATTACTTCGTAGATTTGCTACAGCAATAGATATGAAATGGGATGATGCTGTAAATGTATTTGGTCATGCTATTATAGATAGAAATATTTGGAATAAAGATGAAGTAATATTATATATTTCAAAAAGATATAAATAAGATATGTTAACTGAGCAATTAATAGATGAAAGTATAATTCCAATGAATATGAATTGGCGTGCAGGTATTGGACAAAATACTGATAGTATGCCTAATATGAATTTTGGACCAAATAATATACATTCACAAATACAACCAAGAAATGGTTCTGTAAATTCTCCTTGGAATCAAGAAGATCCATTACTACCTGGTAAAGAAGACTTATGGGATGGTGGTATTAGATTAACATATTCAAAAGATAATACTAATAATGTACCTCTTGGAGAAGTACCACCAAGTTTTTATCAAGATTTAATGTATCAAATAGAATCAGATGTTCAAGATACTATAGAACAATTTTCTGGTAAAGAACTTGATACTAGAACATCTATGGATTTTAGAAATACATTAAAAAATAAATGTCTTTCTTTAAAAAGAAGATATGGACAATTTCTTAATGATGGTTTTTATGATTCATTATATAATAAATGTGTAAGTGAATATAATACAGAATTTGCTTCATTAAAAAATGGTTGTAATCCTACTATAGAATTTATAGATGCAAATCAGAAAATATATCCAAATCCTCTTTTAATATATCAATATTTTCAATTATGATAACAATAAATAATTATATATTAGAAAAGCTACACCTTAATAAAGATATAAAGGTAAATAATAATATATTTAAAAGTGTAGATGAAATAATTAATGTTTTTAAAATAAAAAGTTATGGAGCTAAGGAAATTATAAAAAGATGGATAATAGATAATAAAATATCTGAAGTAATAATTTATTATGATAAATCATCAGATATTATTGACAATGAATATAATACTACAAAAATGATTTATGATAATAATAAAGTAGATGAATTTCTTGAATTAACAGATGGAAAATTTATTTCTAATTGGAAATCAGCAGATAATAAAGAAATAAAGTCTAATATTCAATTTAATAATTTTTTATTTTTCATAGATTCTTATATTAATGTAAACTTTTTATTATTAAAAAAATCTTAATTTTTTTGTAAAAAATATTTATTTTTATTTGAAATTATTTGAATTTTGTTTCTATAATATATTAGGAAGATGAAAAAAAATCTTCCAAGTTAAAATTTTAAGTTTATTATTTAATTGAAAACAGATTAAAATAAGATAGTAATATGACTAAATTATATACATATAATGATAATAGAAAGAATGAACAATTAGATAAAAATTGGTCAGTCTTCGGATTATATGTATATGAGATAGATGAATAAGAAAAACTTTTCACATAATATACAAACAATAAGTAATCCGAAGCTCTTAAAAAAGAACTTCGGATTTTTTTATAAAATTTTTTAAAGTTTTTTTGAAATTTAAAAATTAGATACTATATTAAGAAAGTTAAACAAAACAAACATTAGTTCATTGAAATAATGGGAGAGTAACGGAACTGGTCTGTAAAACCAACCTGCGTCAACAAATTTCCGTATTGGCCTTTCGCAGTAAGTGAGTTCGAGTCTCACCTCTCCCACAAATTTGGTCTCATAGGCTAACGGTCAGACTAGTGGACTCTTAATCCTCGGCTCCGGGTTCGAATCCCGGTGGGACCACAATAAAGTTCATTGAAATATATTAAGGTACAATAGTACTACAGACAAGCATAAAGACCGGTCTGAGTCTGTTTCCAAAGGATATAGAACTATCTATAAACGTTGGCTCTATTTCGCGAATAACCAAACTGCTGATAGGAAATGTTGAGTACCTTTTTTTAGAAATATAAACCCATATAGGTAAGTGATTCTTCCGGAGAATATTACTGCCGATTACTGGCGAAAGGATAAGGGAAAGCTGTTGGGAATACCTACTTGACAACAGGCAAGGGTTCCACTCCAATCCGGATTGGAGACAAAAGATTAGTAAGTATCTGAATGGGGTTCGAGTCCTCTATGGGTTGCAAAATATGCTGGGTTATCTGCTAGTGTGTTAGGCGAGGTGCCTTTCAAGCATCTGAGACCGGTTCGAATCCGGTACCCAGTACCCAGGCGAACTTGATGAGAGATCATCTGTATGACTAAGTAAAGCCATAAAAATTATAGGTCATACATACATATTGGAGGTTAGTTCAAAGGTTAGAACAAGTGGCTGTTAACCATTAGATATCAGTTCGAGTCTGTTACCTCCAGCTTGGCATTAGGAGCACGGTTTAATTCCGGCACTATCAATAGATAGTTGGTGTAGGCTTGATTAGCACAATGTAAGTCCCGGGTTAGTTCATTGAAATTGTGGTGTAGCTTTAATTGGTCAGAGCAGCGGCCTGTTAAGTCGATGGTTGCAGGTTCGAGTCCTGTCACCCCAGCAAATTGGCTCATTAGGCCACCCGTGTGGTGGAACTACGTTGTCAGCGTATGTAAGAAGAAGGGTTCGACTCCCTTATGGGCCGCCAGAAAAGTTCATTGATATAGATTTATTAATAAATGAAAAATATTGGAGAGTGATCATATTCAATATATAATATATGTTATTAATATGTGTCAATAGTTTAGCGGAGAAAACAGCCTCTTGTCGGAGGAAGTCGATGGTTCGAATCCATCTTGTTACAGAGATCTTTTCAATGACGGGATATAAGCTCGCGAATCCGATATAAAGAGCAGCAATGATAGGGTAAATGAAAGGGAGAAACACCCAATCTAGTTTCTGCAGAAACTCGCCCTTGACCAATACAGAATCTTACTTGGTTCATCTGAAACAGAATCAGTAGTGTGAAAGTTCATTGATATAAAATATAAACTAGCTGGTAGCTCAGTGGTAGAGCAACGAAAACAGTTATACTCTGTCGTTTGTTACCTTGATTGTGTTGTAGATATGAGTTACTTCAGCATTTTAAGCCGTGGGTCATGGGTCCGAATCCCATCCAGCTAGCAAATATTTGGTCCTGTGGTTGAATGGTCTACAATGCCACCCTGTCACGGTGCGTGGTGCCGGTTCGAATCCGGTCAGGACCGCTAAAGTTCATTGATATATATGGTGAGGCAGCAAAGTTTCAGACGAAGCTAATTGAGATTATATAGGTAGATTTGACCGTACATCTTATTGAAACTATAATTGATATGTAGATAAGTTTGCGATTTCACGTTACGAGCGTGGTGGGTGAGCAAAGCGAACTCGTACACTCGCTGCCTTTTGAGGCTATTGTAGGTTCGAATCCTACCCTCACCACAAATATACTGGGGTCTACTAATTGGTCTTAGGTAATCGGCCTTTCAAGTCGGTAAATGCGGGTTCGAGTCCCGTCCCCAGTACCAGTTGGTTTGTCAGTAACACGCCATGAAAACTGTCAAAATAATTAGGTAGTCGTTTAATGGAGGACACCGGGCTGAGAGGCCCGGAAATAAAGGTTCATAACCTTTCTGCCTAGCAAATTATTAAAATATTGAATTTATGAAACAGATTAAACGAAAACATATTAAACAGACCTGAGTTGATGCTCTCCTGTATGATTAACCTTTGGAGAGTTCAACTGAGATATAGAAATCAGATTGGTTACAGATAATAAATTAAACCAGTCAATAAGATTTCGGTAAAGCTCTCATAGGATAAAGGTTAGTCAACTGGACTTTTAATCCAGGGGTTTGGGTTCGAGTCCCAATGGGAGCACAAGGAAGGTCTCGTGGCGCAACTGGATGAGCGCACCAGTCTTTTAAACTGGGTGTTATGGGTTCGAGTCCCATCGGGACCACAATAAATAAGTTCATTGAAATATATTGAGAGGTGGCAGAGTGGCTAAATGCGGCGGATGATTGTTCCGCAATGGATGTTCCCTTGACTGTTTCATGTGGTGTAATTGACGGTTACTTCAATTTAGGTAAAACCGCTGACTAAGGTCTACGTTGGTTCGAATCCAACCCTCTCAACAGGGATTATAGTTTAATGGAGTATGGCTAGCCGATTAAAGAACTTCGACAGTATGCGAGTTCCGTTTCCGTACCTTGAGAACGGCTCCCGTGTGGGGGAGTTGATCAACGTTCGATTCGTTGTAGTCCCGCAAATTATATTGCAGCGTAGCTCAGCTGGTTAGAGCTCTAAGAAATATGAAATCACACTTTGGCTAAATGTTCCCTTAATTGTGGTGATCTGACAGAGTTACTTCAAAAATAATTCGACTGTTAATCGAGAGGTCGTGGGTCCGAGTCCCACCGCTGCAGCAAAAAATGCTCTCTTAGTTTAGTTGGTTAAGAATTTCGGCTTTGTATCCCGAGGACGCCTGTTCGATTCAGGTAGAGAGCTCAAAAATCATTCGGTAGAAATTGCAGGTTCAAGTCCTGTTCTGAGGCGGATGACGACGAACTGGTATGTATATTAATAGTGTTAAATCCCGTGCCAGCCTTATTAGGGAGTTGCTATTAAGTAAGGTCGACTACTGATAAAACTGCTAATCGTAGCGCTGCGATAAAGTATGAATGATTTTTTAATATATGCCCCTGTAGCCCAACTGGAAGATGGCAAATGACTTAAGATCATTTCAGTGTGGGTTCGAATCCCACCAGGGGTACAAAATAGATAAATGACCTATCGCTGGAAACAGAGGAAGTTCAGGACACAGATTTGGATGTGAAAGTCTAAGTATAGGTAGTTACCCAAATTATCGCTACCAGGGTAAGACGAAAAGTTAAATGATAGGTTTAAATGACAGAATCCTGGCTATAGTTTATCTATATGCTCTCATAGCTCAATTGAAAGAGCAATTCCGTCCTAAGGAAAAGGTTGAAGGTTTGAGTCCTTCTGGGAGTACAACATAGCGGTATAGTATAAAGGTTAAATTATCTCGGTCTTTGAAACCGTAGGATGTGAGTTCGAGTCTCACTACCGCCACAAACATAGGTCCGTAGCTCAACGATGCAAAGAGCGTGGCTCAAACGAAAGTCATGGTGTTAATTCAGTGATCTGAAATATGGCTCTGTAAGTTTGCGGAAGAACTGAAATTGAAATAGAAAGTAAGGAATCGCGTTTGATGTAACACCTTAAACATAGTGCGGGTTGGAATCCCGTCGGACCTACAAATATATGGATGGGTAGTATAATTGGTTAAATACCTCAGACTCTGAATCTGTAGAATAGAAGTTCGAATCTTCTCCCATCTACATATAATATGCCTCTGTCGTATAATCTGGAAGTACTACTCTCCTCTAAAGAGTAAGGTAGGAGTTCAAATCTCCTCGGAGGTACAAAAATAAATTTTAATATTAAATGTTTCTATATTAATATATGGGAACTTATATTTGTAAATATTGTGGTAAAGAATTTGATAATTATTATAAATTAGGAGGACATCAAGTTCAATGTAAAGAAAATCCTAATCATTTCCAAGCGGTAGAACAATTAAATTTAGCAAGAAAAAATATTAGCAAAGAAAATAAACATTTACATTGTAAATATTGTAATAAAGAAGTTGCAAATGAAGGATGTTTAGTTTTACATGAAAGACATTGTAAAGAAAATCCAGATAGAATAGAATGTAAAGGAAATTATGGTAAAACTAAAGGTTATCCAAATAAATTAAAAGGAGAATCAAAATTAACTAATGAAAGTTTAAGAAAAAAAGGTCTAACATATTCAAAACATTATAAAGAAGGTAAATTTAAATTAGGAACACCTCATTCTGATGAAACAAAAAAACATTTAAGAGAAGTTTTTATTAATAAAGTTAAAGAACAAAAGGGAGAATTTAAATGTTTTTATTCTAAAAGAGCATGTAAATATATAAATAAATTAAATGAACAAAATAATTGGAATTTACAATATGCTGAAAATGGAGGAGAAATTGAAATCGATGGATATTTTCTTGATGGATATGATAAAGATTTAAATATTGTTTTTGAATATGATGAAGAAAGACATTATAAAGATGTTATAAATAATGTATTATCAGATAGAGATATTGAAAGGCAAAATTATATTATTAATAAACTTAATTGTTCTTTTTATAGATATAATGAATATTTAGATTATTTTTATCAAGTTAATTGAATTATCGTTTTTTATTACTATATTATATATACAGGTTGATTAATCAATCTAAAGTTCATTGAAATGGCTCCATAGTTAAAGGGATATAACAAATGCCTTCTAAGCATTCGTTCTGCGTTCGAGTCGCAGTGGGGCTACAAAAAATATTTTAAATTAGTTTTGAATTTTCAAAATTTGATTCTATATTTAAAATGTAAGGTCATTGACAAGTCTGGTAAAATTTGTAAGAAATATACAGAATGTGAATATGGATATTGAAACATTCTGAAAGCTGCGGAGCCCGGCAATCGGGTCGGGCTCCAAATTATGGATTAGATTAAGTAAATCGTTGTATTACAAAATACAAAAATATTGGTTCATATCCAATATCCATACAAAATGGCCTCGTGGTGGAATAGGTAGACACAAGGGACTTCTACAGGTGAATAAACATCTGAAAACAAATTTGGTGGTCCTTTCAGATATTTCGATGGGTAAATATCAGTTCCCTTTTAAGGAACAACTTAGCAGACTCGGTTCTGTGCCACCAACAAAATCCCTCGGCCCGAAACGGCCGTGCCGGTTCGACTCCGGCCGGGGCTACAAAAGAGATTACATAATTAACCGTTACATGCAAGATTCACAGGTTAAGCTAGTCCTCGGCATGATTAAGGCGGCGAAAGTGTAAGCAGAATCAACACCCGAATACCTTTGGCTTAGTTTAGAGATTAAGTTACATTGGATAAAGTTCGAAAGAGATTCGTTCTTTATTTATTATGTTAAAGTTGCGTTTGAAAGCTATAACGAAACTGGCACATGTCGGTGATGCTTTAACTTAAAATTACCGTAGTTACACCCAAATCGGGATATAAATATCGGGTGTTATATTTCTTGATTCTTGGTTCATCGTGAGATACTCTAATCCAAGATATATATAAAGAGCTCACATAAGTTTAACTAATCATGCATTGATGGCTTAACATTGGCTAATGGGTTAAAGGACTGAGTGCCTCCAGGATAAATTGAAATGAATGTATGCATGATTTTATTTAATCAATAAATAGTAGGTGCGCCGGACAACACTGAATTATTTGTCCTGTCAGGATGTAGGCAGGTTTTTAGATTCATCTAATAAGTAGAGATTAGATTTTAAATCCGGTTTATTTATATGGGTTAATGTAGGCGCAGCCCATTAGAATTATAAGAATAGCGTTGTGAAACGTTGCAAAATAATTAATAAAAGTGCGCTTTAGAGTGCTGAGGACGGACGGCAATTCGTTAGTAAGCTGGCGTTCAGGATAGGATTGGTTAATTCTTGCCGGTTTTAATCATGAATTGAATGCTCGAAAAATTCTTTATGGTGTAACTGGAAGCATTCCCCTCGTGGAGAGGGGCGGTATCGGGTCGGTTCCGATTGGAGAGTCAAATGAAATTTCTTACATAGTGATAGGAGAGAGTTACTTCAATTTAAATTCATGTTTTTGGTTATGAAATATGTCGGTTTTCAGAGTAGAATATGTCGGAACCGAGGCAGAAAGTTGGCGTATTCGGAAACTTTATCCGAGAGTTCTTGTAAGTTATTTTTATTAGATTTACAGTAAATGCTTATTATTAAATAGATAACTGTAAATCTATAAATAAAAGATATTATAATATGTATCATTATTTCTATAAAATAACTAATCTTATAAATGGTAAATTTTATTATGGTGTACATAATACAAATAATTTAAAAGATGGTTATATGGGTTCTGGAAAATTAATTTTAGAAGCCTATAAAAAATATGGTATTGAAAATTTTAATAAAGAAATATTAAAATATTTTGATACAATGGATGAAGCATTTCAATATGAACATGAAATTGTTAATGAAGAAATGATAAATAATCCAGATTGTTATAATATTCAAATTGGTGGTCATTATTTTTGTACTGAAAATAAAGTTCCAGTTAAAGATATTAATGGAAATAAATTTTGGGTATCAAAGGAAGAATATTTATTTAATAATGATTTAGAAGCAATTTGGAAAGGAAAACATCACAAAGAAGAATCCAAACAAAAAGTTAGAAATAAAATGACTCCTAAAAATTCATCTAATCCAAGAATTTGGGTAAATAAAGATGGAATTGTAAAATATTTATTAAAAAAATATCTTGATGAATATTTACAAAATGGTTGGTCTTTAGGAAGAGTAAATTATAAACCAAGAAAAAATTCACAAGGAAAAGTGATATAAACCTGGGTAGGTAGGTAAGTGGTTAAAACGGGCAGACTGTATTATCAGAATAAACTGATTAAAATTTGGTTATGATGGTAATAATTGGATGTTTCGAAGTATCGTTCACTTCTACCATCACAATCTGTTGGCTCAGCCTTCGGGGGTTCGAATCCCTCTCTACCCACTGGTGTAATTGTGGAAACCTGCCGGATGACTACCGGGTTAGTCCAGGTGTAGGTTCGATGCCTACTACATCAACTAGGAAAGCAGCCGTAGGAGCTAACAAGACCCTTTGTAAGCTGCATCTTGTTTGAGGAAGGAGGGAGTAGCTACCCGTTATTACTTCCAAAAGTTTAGTTATCAATCGGGAACATCTGTCTAAACTTAAATAAAATCAGATGAACTAGGTTAGCCAGCCTACAGTAAAATGTGATTAAGTGGCGCTTGATAATAATTTGATTGATTCTGACTGTTGTCAGACTTGAGGTTTATGACATGACCTTCAATCAATAAATATATATGCGGACGTATCGCCACTGTCTTATACACAGTCATTAACAGCGTAATTGGTGTATGGGGGTTCAAGTCCCTCCGTCCGTACAAATTAAAGTTTATTTTAAATATTGAGTGAGGAGTAGATGGAGTGCATGAGTCCTGAGAAGAGTATTTTTGTGGTGAAATTCTCAATAGGATATGGTCATGAAAGGTGGTACAGATAAGTTAAAAGAATTTGCGCAAACAATTAATTATTATCCGAGGCCGACGGATGCTGAGGCAAACTACAATGCAAAGAAGCAGGTAACTCAATATTTTTTGGTATAGCAGCTTAGCTCAGTCGGTTAGAGCAGTACCCTTATAAGGTAAAGGTCCTCGGTTCAAGCCCGAGAGCTGCTACAAAGATTGAAGCGTCGTTCAAAGGTAGGACCCAGGATTTTGGTCCCTGCGATGTGGGTTCGATTCCCGCCGCTTCAACTATTTCTTTCAATAACGTGCCTAAATAATTAGTGTTAAAAGTTAAAGAAAGTGGTTTGACCTCGTAGCTCAGCTGGTAGAGCATAACACTACACAGTTAGTAGATAGCTGAAAAATCTACACTGGGTGTTGAAAGGCAAAATCAAGTTCAATTCTTGGAACACCCTCTTTAATGTTAGGGTCACGGGTTCGAGTCCCGTCGGGGTCACTTAATAAAAAAAGTTTTATTATTATATACATTGCTCAGTAGCTCAGAGGCAGAGCAGCGGCCTGTTAAGCCGCGGGTCGAGATTTCGAAATTCTCCTGAGCAGCAAATAGTGCGTTAGTTCAATTGGCAGAATATCGGCCTGTCACGCCGAGGGTTGCCGGTTCGAGTCCGGTACGCACTGCAAGGTATAGTGAAGATATGAGTTACTTCAATCAGAACTTTCATTTCCGACAACCAGTTAAACTCTATCGCTTGTTCTTACCTTTGTCTAATGGCAGAGTATGACAGTATATTGGTCATCTGTAGCCTCATAGAAAGTCGCGAATTTCATCGGGAGGTCGCAAGGAAGACGGGAGATAAAACCTTCCAGAACCGTTTACTTAGTTTAAGAGAAAACATCCTTGTTATATAAGTTCAATTCTTATCTTTGCCACTGACAAATGAATCGACGAACGTCCTGAGGGATGTACAAGATAATCGTGGCGACATTTGTTTTTTTTATAACTACATAGTGAAGATATGAGTTACTTCATAATGATTAGTTTTGTCACTTTAAAACAGTTTAAAACTCTATCGCTTATTCTTGTAGTTTTTCTTTGAAATATTTTATATAGTTTTACTATATTAAATTATAATTTTCGCGCCGTCGTCTAATTGGTTAGGACACCACCCTTTCACGGTGAAGATTACCAGTTCGAATCTGGTCGGCGTGACTTGCGGGGGAGTGAAACGGATAGGAACCTTTGAAACATAAGTGTTCAAAGATCATTGGAGGCTCATAACCTACAGATATAGGGTTCGACTCCCTAACCCGCTACACAAAACTTCTGAACAGATATTGAGAGACGTCTCATAACATGCACAACTAATTCTGTATAACATATGATAAGCAGAGAGTTCAATGTGAAGGTAAATGGTTGGTAAGAGGTTATGCTCACCTGTTGGAGGTAATTCCATTAATCCAGATAGAGAAGTTTTTAGAAAAATAATTACAAATTTTATCAGAAAATATTGAATTATAGAGAAGTTATTTTCTATATTCAATTAATAAAGTTCTTTGAAAAGTTTAAATGGCGGGCTTCCCGTCAATAGAATAACTTACGAATTCATAAGTAAGGAAAGTTGATGAAACTGTTCACAAGATAATTCATCAGCGGTGGAGAAATCCACTTCACGAGAAAGCCATTCTTTAAGCTCTTTGTGGTGTAGGTTCGTGCAGGACTGATAGCATTGAGTGGAGGCGTTAACCGCGTCTCCTTGGGAGGTAACTCCGACACAGTGGGAATGCATATACTCCGAAAGATTGCCAGTCTTACAGAGTATATGAGGAATTCAAACTTCCTTTGTGGGTGCCAAACCCCATTATCCTTTGGCAGGGATTTTTAGAAATAGGAGGAAGGTATTTGTAGTACAGTTAGTAGTCTTGGCAGACAAAAGCAGAAAGGCGTACATACCTAGTCCACTCAAAAGGTGGTATGGTATTGGAGCACAGCCACGTCTTTCAAAACGGTTAAATCTTGTGTGATTGATTTTTGAAATATGTTCAAACGTAAATCTTAATAAATGATACAAGCAAAAGTGCTGTGCGCTTCATGTCGACAATGCAGTTATCCACCTGTAATATGGTGGCCGCGAAAGTACCGCAAGGAAATCGTAGAAATGAACGAAGTATGCAACTTATCGGAGGGTCGCGCCTTCTAATCCCGCAAGGAGTAAGGGTTGAAACAAGTAATTTATATAGCATGAAGCAGTAGTTGCGGAACTTATAATCCGTCTGCATCTTACCTATCTTTAGAAATAAGGATGTGTTCTAGTTCTGAAAGGAATGAAAACGGTAAGCGATACGGGTCACGACTCAGCCCACGTCATTTGTTTTCAGAGGGTGAAACCTCTGTTAACAACAAGTTATAAAGATCTTTGAAAATTCATCAGAGTATAATGCATACGCTTAAAAATATTTTTATTAAACGTATGATAAATTATACATTTAGTGGTTATGAGAATATGACTACTGCCTCCCATCTTATTGCTGGAGAAACTTGTAAGGTTACAGGAATTGGTAATTCAATGA
>Ga0310694_10001393_pt1 | contig 27588 bp, 27 predicted proteins | sample 174DNAGHGhighgp2_FD_203884 | JGI IMG/M metagenome (GOLD analysis project Ga0310694, IMG submission 203884) | Sheep rumen microbial communities from Palmerston North, Manawatu-Wanganui, New Zealand - 1742 DNA GHGhigh gp2 (v2) (version 2) | ecosystem: Host-associated > Mammals > Digestive system...
TTGCGTCCGGGGATCGTGTCCGGTCGGCCTAATATATCATTGCCGGATGGTGAGGCTATCGAATAGTAACTGCCCTTATACACCTGCAGGTACTGGGATACCTTGCTGAGTCGGTATAGCGAAAAATCGATGCACGCCACGGCTACCACTTTGCCCTGCTTATCCTTGATCGGGTACGAGCAGCTGACCACCATCTTTTGCGCACCTACCTCATCCATGTACGGCTCTGACCACCATGCGCTGTCGATCTGCAATCCGTTGTTGAACCACTCGGCTTGCAGGTAATCGTGACTGGCACTGCCTATCTGCCGCGTATAGATATCCGGCACGCGGCTGCTGCAAATCTCGTACCAGCGGCCCTGATCGGGGTAATAGTCGGCTATGAACGCCACACCGGCACTCTCCACGTTGGGTAGCGTCTCCAGCAGCGTTTGCGTACAGCCGTAAATCGCCTGGGGCTTATCCAGGTTATGCTCCGCCATCATCGCCAGCATCTTTGCCGCTGCCTCCATCTCGGCGGTGGCTACGTTGATCTCAAGCTCGGCGGCACGCAACTCCGCCTTGGCTCGGTACACAGCCTGATCGCGGATGACCGAACGGCTGTAGAAGTATTGAATACAAGCTATCGTCTCGAGCGCTACTGCGGCTACTATCAGCAGCCATAAGCCGGTACGCGGACTATTGGGTTTGGATTGTTTGGCTTCCATATATTTTTCTTTCGCTGAATAGAGTTTTATTCGGCACAAAGCCGTTTGAACTGCAAAGATACAAAAAAAAATGCACATTTGCAACTATTCGCGAATAATTTTTGCATAAATGTGCATTTTTCGTCTCAAAGGGCACTTTCACGCTCCGTTTGGCAACCGCTCGCAGCAGTCTTGCACACCGGCACATACGCTGTTGGGCAACACTCCGGCACGAGGGGATATGCTATAAAACATAAATAATTTCAACACTTTATAGCATAATATAGGAAAAACTTATCAATTATTCGCACTCGTTTGCAAATGTCAAAAATTATTCGTACCTTTGCCTCTTCAATTACACAATTCAGTTTTTATGAGCAAGATTCAAACCACGGTACTACATACAATGCAAACTATTACAGTGCCGGACATTAACGCGCACGAAGTGCAGGTGTTAGACGATTACTCACCACCATTTCATCAGCAAGAGTTCACTTCGGACTGCATGAATATTCTGATTATTCGCGACGGAATTTGTCATGCATTCTACGACAAGAAGGAGGTCTTGCTCCGCAGGAACGATGTGCTGGTTGTTCTACCCAACCACATCTGCCAGGAGCTGTCCACCGGCAGTGACTACCACGTCTCGATCATTGCTATGTCGCCGAAGTTCCTGGAGGAGGTACTCCACTCCACCATCCATCGCCACTTTATCCGCTACCATTATGCGCCGCTCAGTTCGCTGACCGACGCCCAGTGCGCCTCTGTACTGCGTCTGACCGAAACCATCCGTGAGGTCAGCGCCCTGAAGCAAATACCTCAACGCCACGATATTCTCATCCATCTGGTGGACGTCTTGCTCTCGCTGCTGAGTTACTACCGCAGCGAGACGGATGACAAGAGAGAGGATATATCGTCGCACAGCTACGAGATCTACAACCGCTTCTGCGACCTGCTGGTTAAGCACTACTACGAGTCACGCGAGGTGGCGTTCTATGCCGACAAACTCCAGCTCACGCCCAAGCACTTCTCCAAAGTCGTGCTGGACGCTACAGGTCATACAGCACTCTTCTGGATTGAGCAGCATATTATCATCAAAGCCAAGCAGATGCTGCGTAGCCGCTTGGACTTGTCGATTCAGGAGATCTGCTACGATTTAGGGTTCAGCGAGCTCTCTAACTTCTCACGATACTTCAAGCGCGCCACCGGCTACTCACCCAAGGCGTTCCGCGATGATCCCGCACTCAAGTAATTCTTATCAAAAACTCTTCATCACGCCGAACTTCAGTCCGTACAATCCGGGCATAAACTGGTTGGACAGCAAATTGCGCAACCTACCCGAGAAAACGATTATATCGTTTGTATGCTCATTGTAGCGTTTGCCTGTTTCGGGATCGGTGTAGCAGAACGTTGTGCCGCTGTAGCCGAAACTGATGATCGAGAAGAACAGCTGCAGCGTGCTCTTCTTGTTGAACTGATAGGTAATCACCGGCGAGACCTGCGCGCCATACACAATGGTGTGCCGTAGTCCGTCATAATCCGTGCCTTTCACTTTGCCGGCGGTCACACGCGGATACTGCATGCCTGTGTACAGGTGTGCCTCCAGCCAGATGCCCACTTTGTCGTTGAACAAGGTCTTGAGCCGGTAGCGGCCGTAGGGTATTACCTCCCACGCCCCCTGACGGATACGCAGATCCTGCGACGCCTGCGAACCGTCAAGCGCCTCATAGACATACGTCAAATAACTGTCCTGATAACTGCCGCCCAAACGCACACCCATATACATCCGTTCGTTCAGACGCCAGCCTATCTCGGGCGTCAGATTTACCGACCAGCCGTTTTCTTTCCTGTTCGAACGCGAGTCCTGATGATAATAGATCTCGAAGTTGTAGCCGTAGTACAGCTTCTGCTTCCACAACGGCAGCACCTCCGGTGCAGCCGTGCTGTCGGCTTGCGACACGGTGTTCTGAGCGGTCCGGGCGTGATTAATCACACGCGTCACATCGCTCTCCAGATTCGTCTCCTGGGCAGCACACACACCTACGCCCGCCACGAACATCAAAATAACATACAGAATATTGCGCCTCATAAGCATGGATTTAATTATCAAATTCGTTGCTTAAGTTCTTCCCTACGAAATGCTTTCCATCTATTAGCAACTGCAAAGGTACAAAAAAAATCCGATATTTGCAAATGTACGGATAAAAAACTGCATTATTTTCTGTTTTTTCGTTGCTACGGCACGTATCTGCTACGTGCAAAACAATAATTGCCGACGTTGTTCGCCGGCAATTACTGTAGTGCATGTTGCTATTACTTGCTCAAGGTTACGCCTTGTGCGTCGTACTCAACGTTGTTGCGACGGATGATCAGCTGGCCGTTGCGGAGGATCTTGGTGGCAACAGCCTTGGCGTCGGTGTTCGCTACACTTGCGCCGTACTCACCCAGACGGGCATTAACCTTGTAGCCCTTCGAGTTGATACCCTGTACCTCGATCACGGCCTTGTCGTTAACGGTCATCACGCCGTCCACGATGAACCAGAGAGGTATATTGTAGTATCCCTCGGCATCCGTTGTTCCGGCGAACGAGCCGGAGAGATTCTGACCGGAAAGCGAACCTGCTGTGAGTGTTCCGGGCTCTCCTTCCTCTGCCGATACAGGATATTCACCTGCTACGAGCTCGCTTGCATCTGTCGGCAACCAAACCTCCAGCACGATCGTCTCTTTGTCATCGTTAGTAGCCGTGATGAACAGTACGCCGTAATTTGCCAGATAGGTGTCATCTACATCATACGTCGGGTACTGAGCATTGAAGTTCTCCTCGGCGTCATACTCGATCTCGGTCGGTTTAACGTAGGTCACAACCTTGGCTGCTATGCTCAGCGTAAACTCAGGCACATCCTTACCGTCCAGGTAACCCTGACCGAGATACGTACCCGTGATCACTGCAGTCGAATCCTGAGCATTGAAGGTAACAATGATATTCAGTGCCAGCGGAGTGTACTCCTCAGCCACCTTCAGCGAGTCGTTCTGAACATATACAGAGTCGATAGCGGTGTACTGCTTATCCAGGTCAGCCTCCGAGTATGTACCTTCCACTGCGTCGGATACGATATCAAGGGCTACATAGAATGTGTTATCTGCATTCACGCCTACTACCTGCCAATCTTTGGAGTCAGGATAGATGGTCAGCACTGCATCGTTAATCTCGATTGCAACATCGCGAGTCTTGTCAGGACGAACATACTTCAGATCCAGTGTGTACTCGATGTTGTCGTAGCACAGTACCTTACCGGTCAGTTCAGCACCTTCCGAACCGTTGATGATCTTGATGGAACCGCTGTACATTTCAATATCGTTAATGTCACCGGATGCGTCTTCTCCTCCGATTACGAAATCACCGGATGTGCCGGGCAGCGAGAAGTAAACCTTGTAATCATCGTTGCTGGCAGTAGCCATAACAACGCCGAAGTAGTCATACCATGAGTCGTCTATTACGAGGTTAGTGGCTTCGATGGTAGCCTCACCCTTCTTGGTAGGAGCGGCATAGAATGCGTCAAAGATGTACTTCACGCCATCGGATGCCAAGATCTCGGCAGCGATAATCAGACTGTCGTTACGCTCTATGATAACTGCTTTTGCACTCTTGGCGTCCAGCACCGTGCTGTTGCCTTCCGCGTCATTGATTGCAACCCTGGTGTAATCAAGATCGAAATCCTCGTTAGCGCTGTCATACTCGCCTACGGCTGACTCGCCGTTCTCGCTCAAGATATCCAATTGGAACGCATACTCGGCATCTGCTGCACTTATCGTCCAATCCAGGAAGTATGAGCTGTACGAGAGCTTGGCGCTCGTCTTGAACGAGTGGTTAACCTCCTCGCCCGTCGGAATGAACTCCTCCTCATCGAAGTGGAACGTGAAGGCTGCATCCAGCGAGTCAACACACGAACCTGCAAAGTGTACAAGGTTCTTCTCGTCAATCGTCTTTACAAGTGCCAACTCCTTGATGCCATAGTGCCAGTCACCGTCATAGAAGACACCACCATACTGGCCATCATCTCCTACCCAGATATCCTCAACCGTGTAGGTCTTGCCCAGTTGCAGATCAGTAGCCTCACCGCCGTAGATGATATCGAAGTAGAACGCAACCGTATTGTCCTCGCCATACAGGTAGAGTTCACCGTCTGTTTCCCAGTCCTCAATCTCCCACGAACCGCAGGTTACATCAATAGCCTCTGCCTTCGCACGTTTCAGCGATGCGGTAGCAATCTTTGCCTCACCGGCGGCAAGACGAGCGTTCTTCTGCATCTCGGTCTGCTTCTTCCGGGCAAAGGCGTCTTTCTTTACGGACTTCTTTGCCAAAGATTTCTTCTCCGTACGCAGTTTTTCTACTGCTGCACGCTGAAATTTAACCACACCGGCTTTCTTGGCTACCGGAGCTGCACTCGCGCCCAGCACAATGGCTACAGCGCACAAAAGTGATAAAAATTTCTTCATAATTTGTTTGTTTAAATAAATAAATATTATAGTAGTTCGGTTTAATGTCTTGCGTGCAGCGCTGCCTCGTGCGAGGTACAAAAAAAACGATGCGCGAACGCAAATCGGGTGCAAAGATATAAAAAAGTAAGCAAACATCCAAATTTTGCAGCATTTTTGCTCAAATTTGGAGAAATTTTTGACATTTTGCAATATAAAGGCACAAAATAAGTGCAATTTGCTGCCTGTTTTGCACCTGTTTTGCCCGTTCTGCCTCCAATCCGGTGCTGATATCGTTTTCAGGGAGGTGACCGACGAAATGCAAATAAGTCTCGGGTTAACCTGCTTTCAATTCGCTCTTGCCTTCGTCTTGCTCTCGTCTCACACACGTCTCGGGTCATGCGGAAGTGGCAAATGAGTTGCGTCCATAACCGAAACACGCTGCAAAGATACAGCAAAATTTCCGGATTTGCAAATAATTGCTTGCGCAAATCTCAGCAGAATGAGATTTCGGATGCAAGTGACTGATTGTTTTCACAAATTGAGGCGATTATCCATTTTGATCAACCTGATCGCCCATGTATGGTCGATACACAGGAGCGAAACTGAAATCGAGTGCAAAGATACGACATTTGGGGAGGGTGCTTTCAGGTATTTTCAGCCTTTTGCGGAAAGTTCGGTTTATTTCCGTTTTCCTGCTCATCATTTTCGTCAATTGTAATGTGGAATTGCGAACTGATGAAGTGAACGACATCGGCAGGCAGCACTTTGGCTTGGTCGGGAACACCCATGTCACGCAGTTGCGGGCGGAGCGGTTTGAGCCACTTCGCCAGTGTACGTGTAGTGACATGCGCCAGACTTGCCAGTTCGGACTTGGTCATCGGGCGTGAGGGATAGCGATCCTCGTCAAAATGGAGATTGGAAGATTGCTGCAAGGCAGCGGAGAAGAAAGTTTGGAATGAAGCAATTTGCGATTGCAACTGATCAAGGCGGAATAAAACGTCCTTGATTTGATGGTTAGAAAGACTTACCATAATAGTATAATTTGTAGTAAAACAATGGCGAGAGGTTGTTCTCTCGCGTGAATACTACTATATTATACCGAGTTTGTTCAAAAAACGAAAGTAAAAAGTGACAATTTTGGCAAAAAAGAGCAATCTTGTGCATTTTATTGCAAGAAGATTTGCAAATCTACATATACAAAAAGCGGCAACCCTTATCGGATTACCACATGAATATTTGTTCGTAAAGGGACTACAGATATGGGGGATTTTATTGCACTTTCCAATCTGAAATTATATTGGCGGAACTGGGTAGCGCGACGGGAATTGACGCGGTAACCGACAGAGATGATGGCATCAAGATTGTAGAATAGCGTGTCATAATTTTTACCATCTGCGGCAGTGTGTCGGAATTTCCGACATACTGAATTCTGATCTAATTCACCGCTGGCAAAGATGTTTCTCAAATGTTCTGTAATGGTTGACCGACCTTTGTCAAAAAGGGTAGCAATGGCTTCTTGCGTCGCCCAGATAGACTCGTCTTTGTAGAAGACTTGTACACCTTCGGCTTTGTCTTCGGCTTGGAAGATAAGAAACTCTGCCGTCGAGTTGCGTATTTGTAATTGCTTGGACATATTTTGTGTGTTATTATTCTTATTTCACTCTTTTCTCTACAGCCTCTTCCAGCGCCAGCAACTCGACATCTGTCTGTTCGGCATAGAATGTCACCTCGTAATTCTTGCCATCTGCGGCAGTAGTTAAGTAATTCTTAATAACTGAATTTCTTTGCAACTCACCTTCTTTCAGCACGTTAGCAATATGCATGCACACATTTGGCACAGAGGTGTCAAAAAGTTCTGCAAGTTGATTCTGGTTCATCCACACACTTCCGTCACGAGCATATAGCACCACGCTTGCACGCCCATCGATTGTGTTATAGATGATAATATTGCTTTCGTTGTTTTCCATATTCTTTAATTCTATTATATGTTCACTGCTCCCACTCTATCCCTCTTAAACAAACTGGTAACTTTTTACCGATGGCTTTATGGTGAGCTACACAGGCACAACAATGTCCGTGACGGGGACAATCTTTTGTGCAAGGGCATGCTATGTGGTTATGTGGGCAGGACATGCTTTATTCTGTTATCATTATCCTTAACAATTTTGCGTTGCAAAATTACTATTTTTTTTGCAAATATGCAAATATTTTAAGAAATTTGTAGCAAAAAATTGAAATATGATATATGGATATATCCGCGTAAGTTCTGACAAGCAGACGGTCGAGAACCAGCGGTTTGAGATTGAACGGTTCTGCAAAGTGAATAACCTGCATATTGACGGTTGGATTGAAGAAACGATCTCCGGCACGAAGGCATACAACAAACGGCAGTTGGGGGTGCTACTGAAGAAAGTAGAGAAAGAGGATGTGATCATCTGTTCGGAGTTGTCACGGCTTGGACGGTCGCTATTTATGATTATGGAGATACTGAGTATTTGCATGAAGAAAGAGTGTCGTGTGTGGACGATCAAGGATAACTATCGGCTTGGCGATGACATACAAAGCAAGGTGTTGGCTTTTGCGTTTGGGTTATCGGCGGAGATTGAGCGTGACTTGATTAGTCAGAGGACAAAAGAAGCTTTGGCACGTAAACGAGAAGAAGGAGGGAAGTGGTGGCACGATAGAGGGCAACGTTTGCGGTTGAATCCGAAGTGTGTATCTCGGCATAAGTGGATAGAGGAGCAATTATACAAAGGTACATCCAAAACCATCATTGCAAAGCGTTTGCATATCAGCACATGCACTTTGTATCGCTATCTAACCTACACTGGGTTGTATGTGCCGCAACATTGTATTCGGGAGTGTTGGGCAAAATACGGCATCTTTCGTTGACCCTCAAAGCAAGGCTTCGATATTGTCATCGGTAATCCACCATATGGAGCCAAACTCTGCGACGAAGACAAAGCGATTTATAAAAAGATATATGTCACTTCCCAAACAATCAAAGGTGTTCAGAAAGGCTCATTAGACACCTATACTCTATTCATAGAAATGGGATATAATATGTTGAGACCTGACGCAACTCTTAGTTATATTGTGCCCATTTCGTTTACATCAAGCGAGGCATTGACGGGAGTACATAAGCTGCTAATGGACAATTGTCAATCTATAAAGGTGTCGTCCTATGCTGTTCGTCCTGAACCTGTATTCCCCAACGCAATGGTAAATACATCTATCATTAGGTTTGAGAAAACATTATCGCCATGCAAACAAATCTACACGACTAAAATGCATCGTAAGAAAGGCAATGACTTTAGTCTAAAGAAACTTGTTGACAATTTGCAGTTTGTTGAGGTGAATGGACTAACTTTAGTAGGTAGAATACCAAAAATTGGAACCACTTTAGAAAAGCAAATATTAAAAACCATTCTTTCATTGCCCAAGCTGGGTAATTTAATCTCAAAGGAAGGTTATCCTATCTATTATAGGTTTGCAGGTGGCCGCTATTTTAAAGTGATAACAAATTATAGCACGGGGTCTTCTGCTGAAAAAGCTATTTATTTCTGTGACGAGAAATTTGCAAATGCGATTGGTTGCATTCTTAGTAGCAATTTGTCATTCTGGTTCTATCAGATTTTCTCCGATAATTTAAATTGGAAATCATACGAAATAGAGAACTTTACAATACCTAATCTCAGCGCTGAGAATATAGATTTCCTCAACAAACTATATGCTCGTTATTTGAAAGATATTGAAGCAAATGCCAATAATAGGACTACTTCCGGCGAGTCCTCTTACAATGTTGATTCTTTCAAAGAATATAAGATAGTCCGCTCCAAGTCAATTATTGATGAAATAGATGATTATATATGTCCCTTATACGGATTAACAAAAGAAGAAACCGAGTTTATCAAAAACTACGAACTAGAGTTTAGAATGGCAGGGGAATGATTACCGCTAATACTTTATCTTGAAATAATCTAATATTGCCTTGTACTCGTCTTGTGCGGTGAGACAGGTGTCGGTGAGATAACCATTGGTCTGTCCCCAATTCTGAATACCACGATAGTAGAAAAGACGTAGTTTCTCGGTAATGATAAAGGGCACGATAGATGCCTGCAAACATTGCCAGAACAGCAGTAGCCTTCCCACACGGCCGTTACCGTCTTGGAAAGGGTGAATGCGCTCAAACTGCACATGGAAATCAAGAATGTCCTCAAACTCGATGGATTTGTGTTGGTTATATTCCGCAAGCAGTTCTTTCATACGTTTGTGCACGTCTTCCGGCAGAACCGTTTCTTCTCCTCCCACCTCATTGGCAAGGCGCTTGTAATCACCCACTGCGAACCATGACTTTTGGCTGTCGGAGGTGTTGGATTTGAGGATAAGATGCAGTTGTTTGATATGTGCTTCGGTGATCTTGTCCGTAGCATGGTCAATGATATAATCCACGCAGCGGAAGTGGTTCACTGTTTCGATGATATCATCAATACGCGTATTCTCGGTGGTTACGCCAAGGGTGTTTGTCTCGAAGATATAACGTGTTTGCTCTTTGGTGAGCCGAGAGCCTTCTATATGGTTGGAGTTGTAAGTAAGATCAATCTGCGTGCGGTGATAAATACCACCTTTTAGTTTCGATTCTTTTTCTTCGCGCAGTCGTACCAGCAAAGGCGATAAGTGCTTCTTACCTTTATGGGGTAGTCCTGCATCAGTAGGGATATTCCATGTTTTGCCGGTTATAAACGCGCCTTGTATCTTTCCGGCAGCACAATAATTGCGCACGGTACGCTCGCTGATGCCATACTTTTGAGCGAATTGAGTAACTGAGATAAAATCCATATCGGCAAAAGTCTTAATCAAAATCGCCACAAAGGTACTAAAATTTTCCGATACCGGCAAGAATATTAGGATTTTTCTATCAGATTTATTTCATTTTCGTTCAAATCGTATAGTTTATATACCAATTGGTCGATTGCATTTTCCTCAACCGAAGTGTCGGCTTGAGGATTTTGCTTTTTCTTTGCGAGGATAGTATCTACTAACTCAACTATCGGCTGTTGTTTAGTAGATGTCGCTTTCGGTATAGGTAATTGCTCATATAGGTATGTTTGTATTTCTGGAAATACATCTTCTTTCTTAGTTGAAAACTTCTTTCTATAATAGTAATCAAGAGCATTAGAATTCAATAGAGCCAATACAAACTTTCTGTTATAGCCCTTTTGTTCATTAATTCTAATTCCGTAAACATTTTTATTGAATCCATATGCAATTTCTGCGATAGTTGCTTCTAAGCACACATCTACTCGTCTTAGATATATCATTTCAACGGAGAAGAATGAATGTAATCTACGATATTCCTTATGTTTCAAATCAAGATATGTATTGTCCCAAACGATGGAATACCTTTTCATGTCCTGTCCAATTAAAGAAGGAATACCTGTTTGGGTAGCACGCATATCGTTTTTAGATATCTCCGCTCCTCGTTTTGAGAGAGAAATATCTTTCAACTTCAGTGGAGATTCCATTTTTGTCAAAATCGCAAGTACATTACCATCAATGCCTGTTACCCATTCTTTATGTAAATTTGTTTTGGCAAATATCAGATCCAAAGGCAAATCTTCTTCGAAAACTTTCGACTCCTCATTTTGTCGAAAAACTTTTACAGAAGGTTGCATGCTTTTGTCTTTTCTTACCATTGTAATTACATTCTCTGTAACAACGTCAAATGGGTTACAAAACGACAAACAGTCTACGCGCATGTTATCCATAAAATAGTTGCGCATTCTTTCATCATCAAGATTTACTAAATAGAACTTTGGCGTTATATATATCAATAGTCCATAATCATTCATTAAACGTTTTATCCCTAGTTCAAAGAACATTTTATACAGGTCTGTATTCCACTCGTACATAGGGAACGCACTTCGTTTTACTGTCAAATAAGGAGGGTTGCCGATAACGATATCGAAGCCTTGCTTTGAGGGTCGAGAGATGCCGATACCAAACATCCACTCAGCATCAAAGAATGGAGAGTCTGCATTTTGGTCGTATGGATCCCAATTTGTGACTTGCTTGACAGCTTCAAAGAAACCATCTTGCGTAGTCTTATTTTCTTCCCGGCGTATATCTGCTTGCGCACTACGAATACGTGCATTTAGTTCGTCACGTTTCTCTTTGTTTATATTGCGGCGGAAAATCGTCGGTTCTCCTGTGTCGAATAAAGAAGTCTGTGTGACCATTTCATCTACCCAATAATCTTCCTTATATTTGGGTAGTTCTGCTTCGCATTCCTCGATAACATCGCGCAAACGTGCTATCTTTTCTTCGTCCGGTTTGGAGGCTTGCTCTATGATGTATTTCTGTATTTGCTCACATAATTTTCTATCCTCTCTACGAATCTCCATTTTTCTCCGAGTATGACGAACTTCCAGAATAGATTTACGTAACCCTAATAGACGCTCCTTCATTTCTTGCAAGTCATCATCATGCAGCAAATCATTATCGAATTCCTTCACTTTTGCAGGCATGAGCGAGTTAGCCGCAACGAATTTAGTTTCGAGATTAGGAAGAGGTATAATTCCTAAGTTGGGTTTTGTCTCGTCTTTTTCGCAATCACAAATGAGCGATATAAAGAAACGCAGTTTGCATATGAGCATTGCTATGGCTTGAATGTCTATACCATATATACAATCTTTCAGCAATTGCAGTTTGGTCTCATAACGATTGAATATTTCTCCCTCAAGATGTCCGATCAATTCTGTAATGCGCAATAATATACCCATCGGGAATGCTCCTGAACCGCAAGCGGGATCAAGCACTTTGACAGAGCGTAAATCGTGATTGATTTTCTCTGCTACAGCGGATGAGGACACTTTGCCATCCGCAAAGAGACTATCAACTTCCTCTTTATTGTTCTGACATTCTCCAGTAAGATACGCTTTAAGCGATTCATCTACCATGTAATCAACAATCTCACGTGGCGTATAGTAAGAACCTGTAGATTTCCGTGCAGATTGTTGTGTATCGGGGTTGTAATCGGCGAGGAGGTTTTCAAAGACGCGTCCCAACAATTCTGGATCAAGCGAAACCTCTGCATCAGTAGTAGTGTTCTCTTCTACCGTGAAATTATATTGCTTGAATAACTCTATTAAGCCGATTACTTGTACCTCTCCTGTCTCTACCGTTACTTTAGTCGGTTTATCCAAGAAGAATAATTCATTTGGAATAAATGCACGATATTTAAAGTTTTTCTTGTTTTCGGACAATTTGTCGTGTGTGCTGAAACCATCATAATACGTAATCGGGCGATACTTTCCATTTTCATTCAAATCAAATTTATCCAAGCACTCAAACAAGCCGCCATTTAGATATGGGATAGATGAGAATATTTTCAGCACCTCTTCTTCCTTTTTGTCTTCGGGGAAAGTAAACCAAGATTGACGTTGATTATCACGATATAAAGTCTTCACACCATAACTTTCTCCCTTCCCTTGAAAACTTGGTTGTATAAAGGCGCGTTTATCTTGCTCTTGGTTAAGAGTTGCAAAGAAGAGATTTTGAAGAATTGCGTTGTAGTAGTTGCCTTGTTTTGACGATAAAGGATCGAAATCTTTGAGTATAGTCTTGAGATAGTCTGTGTCAAACAGATAATTCGGAACCAGATGTTTTTGCTTAATGAACCACACAAAGAGCATACGCGTAATGAGGCGTATCATCTTTATCTCCATCTTGTCTCTATCGTCATCAACTGTTTGCGGATTATTCGGGAAAGTAACACCTGTTTTGCTATCCTTTGCCCAAAGATACCAGTTGAACAATTTCTCATAGAACTCTTTTGTAAGTACTTCTACAGAGAATCGGTTTACCAAGTCTTCCCATGGCGAAAGCGTTTTCCCGTTCTCCGTACGTTGGCAAATTCGCTCCTTCTCTATTAAAAATTGAGTTGGCGTTTTAATCGCGGTGTCTTCTCCTAAGAGGAAAGAAAAACGGCGAGGATTGCTATAAGCACGTCGAACTTTATTATTATCTAGGGTAATATCTGCTTGTAGGAGCGAAAATCGCCATTGTTTGCTTCCGTCCGGAACAAACGCTACTAAAGCACGGTTACAGAAGCTATGATGAAGTAATAACTGAAATGCATCTTTTGCAATACCCACGCGAGCGTCATTGAGTGACGAGTGGTGAATCTCAAAGACCTCTAACTCCAATGAACGGCACTCTCCCAAGCGGAAGGCGCGCGTCGCGAAGTTCTGGCGACCGGAAAGTTCGATCTCCTCCACATTGCGTTTGGGACGAAAATCTTCCGGCAAGAACTTATCTGATAGGAATTCTACAAAGGATTCTCTGTTGTATGCTTTATTCAATTGGAAACTCATAACTCAATTTCAGTTTGAGGGTGTGTAATACTATTCTGTATTTCTTCTGCGATAATCAGCATTTCTGCTCCGTGCGAAACATCGTCGTACGCGCGCAAAGCGTCACGTACATACTCGTGACTAATGATGTCTGGTAGTGTTGAGAATTCGCTTTGCTTTAAGCGATTGATTGCACGCAATGAGTAACCGGAGAGGCTATCGTGTTGTATTGCGGTCATCAAGTCTTCCAGATAGTCACGATCACAAGAATTCATCTGAATCATAATACGGACTTTGTCAAGCGCGTTGCGACGCGTATTATCTTTTTCGCTCTCTGCTTCGTGCGTAAAGAGCGTATGTTTAAGTTCAGAGAAACGAGCGTTGAAATAGGAAGATAGTTTGTATCCTTTTTCTTCTGCTTCGGCTCTCAACATCTCCAATCCTTTTTCCGGCGAGATGTCCACGATATCACCTTCGGTCGGAGCGAACTTGAATACATAATCGTCACCTTTCTTTGCGAAAGCAATGATACCGCTGTCTTGCGTTGTTGTGAGACGACGAATCTTACTACGGAGCGGAATGGTTAATGCTTGGCGCATAGCGTCCGAATACTCCAAGTCATGCAACATAGCACGATATGGAGTGTCCCATGATTCGCTCTCTTGCTCTGTCATCAAATCGTTGAATTGCTGCTCAAAGAAGTTGTTTAGTTCTTCATCGGCGGTCAGGTATTGCATATCCTCGCCCATAATAGCATGAATCATCGCCATTTTGAGCGTGGTAATCTCTTTGGTTCTGGTCTCTGTCTCGCCAATAGATGTCGGGAAATAGTTATAGATAAAGAGTTGGTCAAAGACCTTCTTATTAATACGATTGATACGACCTACGCGCTGAATGATACGTGTCGGGTTGTACGGAATATCGTAGTTAAAGATAGTACCTGCGCGGTGCAAGTTGTAACCCTCGGAAATAGCATCTGTTGCTACAAGGATTTTGTAATGATCCACTTGCTTGTACTCCGGATAACCAGCATCGAAATTTGCCTTGATGATTTCTTTGTTGCCCGTCGAAGCTTGCTTGGATGTATAGAAGAATATAGGCAAACCTTTCTCTTTCAGTTTGGCACCGAGGTAATTGACGGTATCCGCAAACTGGGAGAAGACAATAATCTTGCGGCTTGGGTCTTTCTTTAATTGCTCTTGGAGAATCTTGACAAACGCATTCAGTTTCGGGTCGTTCTCAAGAGGCACAGCATCCCATTTCTCTTTTAAATCGGTGAGAAGCGCAATATCCGACTTTAGGTCTTTGAAGAATTCTTCGTTGAGATATTCTACAGGCACTTCAAACATACCACGCGATTGAAGTTTTTCGATAGCACTTTCTATTGTCTCTTGCCAAATCTGGTCGATTTGGTCATCTGTGGATTCATACAAGTCGGCTATATCCGGCAACTGACCTCTTTTGAACACAGGCACTTTGCCGCGTTTCTCTATCCAGTTCTGTACATTTTGACAGATATAGAGCATGTTTTTCAGAGACTCACGGAAAGCAGCTTGCGAACTCTCGAAACGGTGCACGAGCATGGTACGCATGAAGGCTGCCATGTTGCGCTGAGATCCTAAGAACAGGTTGTACTCTAAACCGGAATCCTCAATGAGTTTTTTGATTTTCTCGATGTCTTGCGGGTTGGCATACAAAATTGGTTGGTATCTTGCTGCTTGGAAAGAGTTCTCAATGCGCTCTTCCGTTTCCTTGATTAAGAGATTATCCGGTTCATCAATATCGGATGGGTCCGATTGAAGATTGCGGATATCGTTATCATTCGGTGAAATGCGCTTGAGTGTATAGCGATAGAGTTCTTCCAGATCACCCAGTTCATAGTCCTTGATTCGTGGCGGCTGCGGTTTAGAGAATTCCATGTGCTGGTCTTTCATGTCTTTCTTATATTGCGGAATCTTCTCCAAATCAAGACGTGAACGACGAATGACGAGCGGTCCAATGATACGCCGTATATGCTCTGCAACGCTATTGACCGCCTGTTTTAGTTCGGTCTCCGAGATTGAGTGCTCGCGTTGCTGTTTGTTGATCTTCTTGTACGTAGAGATAAGAGACGTAAACTCACGACCGAGGTTATCGACTGTTTGCAGAGTAGTCTTGGTCGGATTCTGGAAGAGCTTAATCATTGCGTAGATATCTGCCGGACGGTTATTGAACGGCGTTGCCGTTAGCAGCATTACTTTATTGCCCTGACAGATTTCGTGGAGGATAGCATAGTAACGGATATACTCGTTACGATATGCATGCGCCTCGTCAATCATAATCAACCACTGCTCTCCCGGACGGCGTGCGGTGTTGTAATAATCAAGCACCTTATCCAGATTACCACGGCTGAACACGCGTGCGTTGACACCAAACTGCGAGCGATAGTCTTCCCATTGCGCTGTCAAGTGCGGCGGTGCAATGATGAGCGTACGCAGGTGCATGTTGTTGGCAACAGCTGAACCGATAATTGATTTACCCAAACCGACCACATCGGCAATAATTACACCATTGTGACGATTGATAGTATCGAGTGCCAGACGAATAGCATCCTCTTGATAGCGCAAGTCCTTGAACTCGCCGTGTGTTATCTCGCTTGGAGTAGCCACATGCTTGGAATTATCAATGTGGAAATACTCGTACATAACACGCAAGAACAGGAGATACGGAGACGGGATTTTGTCATACCAGATATGCTCGATCACATTGTCTTCAAATTCTTTGATGTGGTCTTTATCCACAATGATGATAGCGTCTTCCCAGAGGTTATTAAAAATCTCTTCGGCATCGTCATATTCATGTTTGCTGTCAAAGCGTACGTTGATCTCATTGTTTGCCCTCAAACCGCTGTAGGTAAGGTTGCTTGAACCTGTAATGACCGCACCGGGGAAGTTGCCGTTCTCGGCGATCTCGTCTTTATAGGAGAAGATATATAGTTTAGCGTGGCAAGGGTCTTTCGTCTTGCGGATTTCCAAGGAGCCATCTTTGATTTTCTGATAGTAGATACGGAAAGCTTCCGCTTCTTCCTCGTTCTCAAAATAGTCGGACTCGCTGAAAAGACGGATGAGCGAATCGTAGAAATGCTGCTTGCTCTCCTGACGTGATGGGTGCGCACTCTGAACAAAGAAGTCAAATTCTGAGGTACGCGCCAGCAAATCGTGCTCCATGTCCATACCGACCAGTATGCGCATGGGCTTGTCTTCAAGATTCTTGTAGATTTCCTTAATGCCGGAGAAATAGAAATATCCGACAAGGAAGTCCATACTCTTGGCTTTTGAAGGGAGAATCAGCGAGATAACCTCAGCTAGCGAGTTCTCTCCGTCGTTGTGTAAAAAATGACTGTTGCTCATATAGTGATGCAGTGTTTTTATCGTTTAATTTGTGCGACGTGTCGCATATTTTCAATTGTCCAGACAGGTTCGGAATATTTATATCAGCACTTGCCAGTAGCCTTCCTTGCGACCTCCAATTCTGCGGATAAGACCATACTTCTTCAATACGGCAAGGTCATTCTCTATCGTCCTTTCTGAAACAGGAACCTTTTCCGAAATCTTTTCCGAAATTGCCCTTGCGGAAAAGGCGGGATTAGCAGATAGTATTTCTAATATAATTTGCTGTCTATCAGTGAGTTCTTTTGTGAAGTCTTTTATGAAGTCTTTTCCGAAATTATCCGAAAGTTTGTTATAGTTAAACACCGTATGAAAGAAATTCGGGCTGACGACAAAGATGTCCGGTGTAAAAGTTTGTACTCATAATAATGATTCTTTCTAACCTTCATGCACCCATTTGGTGCAAATTACAACAACAAAGTGCCATAAGTTGTCACAAACTAAATAAAAATGCAAAAATCGTTATGTTTTCCGCACAATTGCAATCATAACATATCAAACCGCATATTCTCTAACCTTTTCCAAACAAATGCTCCAATGATTCAGGCGCGAATGTCTCAACATCTTCAACGAGCTACACGCTTGCGTTCCTTCTTATTTTTACAACAGCAATCCAACACGAAGTTACGCAACTGTTTTTGCTTTATTAGTAGCATAATTGTGCAATTATCATAAAAACCTACAAAGTTACAAAAATAATATCAAAAAAGCAAATGATGAGGGGAGATTTTGGAGGAAAACGAGGGTGAAATGTAAAAAATTTAACGAGAAGAGGGAAAATGGGTAGGGAAATGAGGGAGAAATTGAGAAAATTTGGCGGCTCTGGAGAGCCGTTGTTCGGATAGTATCCGAACGCAATAAACAAAGAAGGGATGATGAGAACCTGCATGACATGCTGGGAGAATAGACAAAATAACTTGCAACTGAAGTTACGAGCACAGAACGAAAACAAATCGGCGGCGCCGATGTGCAGATAGAATCTGCATGGAATGGACGGAGAGGCTCGCGGACTTATGCGCGAGAAGTGCACGATGTGAGGGCGGCTCTGAGAAGCCGATGTTCAGATACTATCTGAACGCAATAGACAAAGAAAAGACGATGGAAACCTGCATGACATGCAGGGAAAAGGAAGAAGTAGGGAAGAAAACAATATAGACTCGGCACTAAAGCACCGAGCAGGGAACGAAAACCAAGGGTATACCAAGGGTATAGCAAGGTAATACGATTAGAGCGAGAAATCGACGAGGTAAAGTCGAGGCATAATGGCACATTGCGAGTGGGCGGGTGTCGCGTTCGGCAATCGGGTCGCACGGATGACACGCGCGTCATAAAAGCGACCGATGCCTTCGCTCTCCCCAAAGAGTGCGCTGCGTTAGCACTCTTTGGGGACCCCATAAAACAAATGTCGGTTGCTGCAAAAGCAACAACCGGCATTTAGTAATAGGACAAACTGACCGTTACTCGGCAGCGGGAGCCTCGGCGGCAGGAGCAGCCTCCTCGGCCTTAGCAGCGGCTTTCTTGCCGGCACGACGGGTCGATTTCTTGGCAGCCTTCTTGGTCTCCTTGAGCATGTTCTCGTTGTAATCAACGAGCTCGATCAGACACATCTCGGCAGCATCTCCCTGACGGAAACCTGTGCGGAGGATACGTGTGTAACCACCCGGGCGGTTAGCGATCTTCTCTGCTACGTTCTGGAACAGTTCGGTAACAACAGCCTTCTGCTTGAGCTCGGAGAACACAAGACGACGGTTAGACTGCGAGTCTTCTTTTGCGCGGGTGAGCAGCGGCTCAACATAGATGCGCAGTGCCTTAGCCTTTGCCAGCGTGGTGTGAATACGCTTGTGCATAATCAGCGAGCAAGCCATGTTCGACAGCATCGATGCACGGTGATTGGCTTTGCGACCAAGGTGATTGAATTTCTTATTATGACGCATAATAATTCTAATTTAAAGATTTGAAAATTTCTAATTTGAAGATTAGAAGATTACTCATTGAGTTTGTATTTGCTAATATCCATGCCGAAAGCCAGGCCGTTGCGCTCGAGCAGCTCGTCGAGTTCGCTGAGTGACTTCTTACCGAAGTTGCGGAACTTCAGCAGGTCAGCACGGTGGAACTTAACGAGGTCGCCCAGAGTCTCAACCTCTGCAGTGTTCAGGCAGTTCTGTGCACGAACGGAGAGATCCATATCAGCCAGGCGCTGGTTGAGCAGCTGGCGCATACGCAGCAACTCCTCGTCCAGAGCCGATGTGGTGATCTTTGTGGTCTCCTCGATCACGATCTTCTCGTCAGAGAAGAGCATGAAGTGGAAGATCAGGATCTTCGCAGCCTCCTTCAGGGCATCCTTCGGCGAGATAGAGCCGTCGGTCTCAATCTCGAGGGTCAGCTTCTCATAGTCGGTACGCTGCTCCACACGATACTGGTCGATAGCCATCTTCACGTTGCGTATAGGCGTGTAGATAGAGTCGATAGCCAGCACGCCGATAGGATCGCTTGAGTGGTGGTTCTCGTCACCGGGAACATATCCGCGACCTTTGTTCAGCGTGATCTCGATCTCGAAATCGGCTGTCTCGTCCATCTCACAGATGCGCAACTCAGGATTGAGCACCTCGAAGTTCTGGAGGAAATTGTTCATTTCGCCTGCAAGAAACTCGGTTGAGCCGTGTACGTGCATGCGGATGGTCTCAGAGGTGGCGTCCACTTCGTCAAGACGACGGAAGCGTACCTGCTTGAGGTTAAGGATCATGTTGGTAACATCATCGATGACGCCAGGGATAGTAGCAAATTCATGATCAATACCATTGATTCTAATTGCGCAGATGGCATAGCCCTCCAGCGAGTTCAGCAGAACGCGGCGGATGGCATTACCAACTGTAATACCATAACCCGGCTCGAGAGGACGAAACTCAAACTTGCCTTTCGTCTTGCTCGAATCCAACATGATAACCTTGTCAGGTTTAATGAAATCTAATATTGCCATGAATTCAATTGTTATTTAGAGTACAACTCAACGATTAACTGCTCCTTGATGTTCTCAGGAATCTCCTCGCGCTGCGGGATGTTCAGGTACTTACCGCCCTTGATTGACTCATCCCATGCGAGCCAAGGATACTTCGAGTGGTTGAAGCCCTCGAGCGAAGCAGCAATCACCTCAAGCGATTTAGCCTTCTCGCGAACGGCTACCACTTGACCGGGTTTAACCTCGTACGACGGAATATTCACAACCTTGCCGTCAACGGTGATGTGACGGTGGCTAACCAACTGACGGGCAGCTGCACGTGTAGGTGCTATACCCAGACGGTAAACGAGGTTATCCAGACGGCTCTCGAGCAACTGGAGCAGAATCTCACCGGTAATACCTTTCTTGCGTGAAGCCTTGGCGAACAGCAGACGGAACTGACGCTCCAGAACGCCGTACGTATATTTGGCTTTCTGCTTCTCGGCTAACTGCGTGCCGTACTCAGAGTTCTTTTTACGACGGTTAACGCCGTGCTGACCGGGAGCGTAATTACGCTTGTCAAGTACTTTGTCCGGGCCGAAAATTGCCTCGCCAAAGCGACGCGAAATACGCGACTTGGGTCCAATATATCTTGCCATAATTATTTACGATTTAACGATTTACGATTTACAATTTACTATTATTATACACGGCGACGCTTGGGAGGACGGCATCCGTTGTGCGGCATAGGCGTTACGTCGATAATCTCGGTAACATCAATACCTGCTGCTACGCAAGCGCGGATAGCGGACTCACGACCCTGACCCGGACCCTTGACGTATGCTTTCACCTTGCGCAAGCCAAGGTCATAAGCGACCTTTGCGCAATCCTGTGCTGCCATCTGGGCAGCATACGGGGTGTTCTTCTTCGAGCCACGGAAGCCCTGTTTACCTGCCGACGACCAAGAGATAACCTGACCGTCACCATTTGCCATTGTTACAATCACATTGTTAAACGAAGACATTACATGCAGTTGACCCACACCATCAATCTTCACAACACGTTTCTTGGCTGCTACTGTTTTCTTTGCCATAATCTTACAAATAATTTAGTGGGTTAATTACTTCGTTGCTTTCTTCTTGTTAGCAACCGTCTTCTTCTTACCCTTGCGGGTACGAGCGTTGTTCTTCGTGCTCTGACCGCGTACCGGCAGACCGAGACGGTGACGCACGCCACGATAACAACCGATATCCATCAATCGCTTGATGTTCAGTTGTGTTTCCGAACGGAGATCACCCTCAACTTTGTACTGCGCACCGATGATCTCACGAATCTTTGCTGCTTGGTCGTCCGTCCAATCCTCTACCTTGATGCTTGGGTCAACGCCTGCCTCTGAAAGGATCTTCTTTGCGCTTGAACGACCTATTCCGTAGATGTAAGTCAATCCGACTTCTCCGCACTTGTTCTGCGGCAGATCTACTCCGACAATTCTTATAGCCATAATTATTTACTTAAGGATAAAACTGATTTACTGTTTCTAAGTGTAGATGCTTATCCTTGACGCATCTTCATCTTAGGTTCTTTTTTGTTAATTACATACAAATGCCCTTTGCGACGTACAATCTTGCAGTCTGCATTGCGCTTTTTGATACTTGCTCTAACTTTCATTGTAGTAGCTTGTTTTAAAGGGGTGGTTATAATAGCCTTATTTACTGCCACAAAAACTGTGCCAAAGTGCCACTAACCTTCCGATTATTTACTTGTATCTAAAGGAAATTCGTCCTTTAGTCAAATCATACGGGCTCATCTCGAGTTTCACACGGTCACCGGGAAGAATCTTGATATAATGCATACGCATCTTACCGGATATATGTGCCGTGATGATATGTCCGCTCTCCAGCTGAACCCTGAACATTGCGTTCGACAGTGCTTCGGTGATCACACCGTCAACCTCGATTGCGTCTTGCTTTGCCATAACGATACTATTTGCGTTGTTGATTTATTTGAATCAGATGAATCGGTCGCCAAGAACCTCTTGGATATAATCAAACGTCGAGAGTATATCCGCCTTGCCGTTGCGTATGCAAACCGAGTGCTCATAGTGAGCGGCAGGTTTGCGGTCGATGGTGCGTGCCGTCCAGCCGTCGTCCTCGATCAGGATGTGCCGGCGGCCCAGGCTGATCATCGGCTCGATGGCGATAGTCATACCTGACTTGAGCACTACCCCGTTGCCGCGGCGACCGTAGTTGCACACCTCGGGATCCTCATGCATGTCGCGACCTATACCGTGCCCCACGAACTCGCGGATAACACCGTAACCGGCTTTCTCGCAGTAGTTCTGGATAGCAAAACCTATGTCGCCCAGCCGGTGCCCCGTCACCGCCTGCTCTATACCAAGGTACAGAGCCTGCTTGGTGGTCTTGAGCAGCCGCATCACATCATCGGAGATCTCGCCCACAGGAAACGTGTATGCGCTGTCGGAGTGGAAACCGTTCAGCAGAATACTGCTGTCGATGGTGATGATATCGCCATCCTTGAGTACGGTCGTTTCCGACGGTATACCGTGTACCACCTGCTCGTTGACCGAGGTGCAAAGAGCACAGGGAAAACCCTCATAGCCCTTGCAGGCAGGTATACCTCCGTTGTCACGAATATATTCCTCGGCGATTCGGTCCAACTCAGCGGTAGTCACACCCGGCACGATGTGCTTTGCCACTTCGGCATAAGTCTTCGACAGCAGGATGTTACTCTGCCGCATGAGCTCGACCTCTTCGTCTGTCTTCAAATAAATCATCTAAGCATTTACCATTTGGTCATTTACCATCTAATCATTTGGCAATTGACGGTTAGTATGCCATAGCACCACGTCCCTTGATACGCATGCCGGACTCGAAGAATCCGTCATAGTGACGCATCAGCAGGTGGCTCTCTATCTGCTGGAGGGTATCCAGGATCACTCCCACCATAATCAGCAAGCTCGTACCGCCGTAGAACTGTGCAAAGCCCATCGATACGCCGAACAAGCGAGCAAAAGCAGGCAGGATAGCGATGATAGCCAGCAGGATAGATCCCGGCAGGGTGATACGGCTCATGATGGTGTCGATGTACTCAGCGGTCTTGCGTCCGGGCTTAACACCGGGGATAAAACCGTTGTTGATCTTCAGGTTCTCAGCCATCTGAACGGGGTTGATGATAACGGCGGTGTAGAAGTACGTAAACGCAATGATGAGCAGAGCGAATACGAAATTGTACCAGAATCCGTTGTTATCCATAAACGCGTTCACAAAGGCGTTCGAACCGTCGGTACGGAAACCAACGATAGCGATAGGGATAAACATGATTGCCTGTGCAAAGATGATAGGCATCACGTTCGCAGCGTTCACCTTCAGAGGGATGAACTGACGCACGCCGCCGTACTGACGGTTTCCCTCGATACGCTTGGCGTACTGAACGGGGATACGGCGTGTACCCTGAACGAGCAGGATAGCGAACATGAACACAGCTATCAGCAGCACAATCTCAAGCAGGAACACAACCAGTCCGCCACCTGCATCATTCAAACGGGAGCTGAACTCCTGAATGAGTGCACCCGGCAGACGGGCAATGATACCAATCAAGATAATGAACGATATACCGTTGCCTACACCGCGGTCAGTGATACGCTCACCCAGCCACATGACGAACATGGAGCCTGCGGTGAGGATGATCGTTGACACGATAGTGAACGCGTTGAATCCTACCTCCACGTGCTGACCGGCTTGAGCCATCTGCACGGAGAGGTTAACCAGGTACGAAGGACCTTGGAACAACAGGATTGCAACTGTCAGGTAACGAGTGATCTGATTCATCTTCTGACGACCGGACTCACCCTCCTTCTGCATCTTCTGGAAGTACGGTACTGCTATCGAGAGCAGCTGGATGATAATCGATGCGGAGATGTAAGGCATGATACCCAACGCAAAGATTGATGCGTTGGAGAAAGCACCACCCGAGAACATATCCAGCAACGCCATCAGTCCGCCTTCCGTCTGCGCATGAAGGGCAGTCAGGGCCGTAGGATCAATACCCGGCAAGACAATGAACGAACCGAAACGGTAAATCAGTACGAACAACAACGTTGTCAGTACACGACCGCGGAGGTCCTCAATCTTCCAGATATTCCTGATAGTCTCAATAAATTTCATAATCCAAATTTCAATTTGCCTATGTCGTCTTGCCGCAGCCGGAGGCATGTTGCCTGCCGGCTGCGCAAGACCTCATAATTTTAGAGTTTCACTACGGTTCCGCCTGCTGCCGTGATAGCCTCTTCAGCTTTCTTCGAGAAAGCATTGGCTTCCACAGTGATCTTAGCGGTCAGCGTGCCGTTACCGAGAACCTTAACCAGCACGTTCTTGCCTACGAGGCCGGCATTGTGCAGATCAGCTACGCCGATCTTCTCCAGCTTCTTGGCTTCTGCCAGTGCCTGCAGTGTACCGAGGTTGATAGCCTTGTACTCTACGCGGTTAATATTCTTGAATCCGAACTTAGGCAAACGACGCTGCATAGGCATCTGTCCGCCCTCGAAGCCGATCTTCTTCGAGTAACCCGAACGCGATTTGGCACCTTTGTGACCGCGTGTGGATGTTCCACCGAGTCCGGAACCTGCACCGCGACCGATACGCTTGGCAGTCTTTACAGAGCCCTGTGCGGGTGTTAAGTTATTCAATTCCATAATTCCTAACGATTTTAGTCAATTACTTTTACCAAGTGTTTCACTTTCTCGACCATACCGAGAATAGCGGGAGTAGCCTCATGCTCAACGACAGCGTTCATCTTGCGAAGACCGAGGGCTTCCATAGTTTCCTTCTGCACTTTCGGAGATTTGATAGTGCTGCGAACTTTCTGAATCTTAATTGTTGCCATAATCTTCTTGATGATTTTATCCGTTAAACACTGTTGAGAGGCTTACGCCACGGTTCTGAGCCACCATACGTGCATCACGCATCTCGCCCAGAGCGGCGATGGTAGCCTTAACGAGGTTGTGGGGGTTAGACGAACCTTTGGCTTTAGCCAGCACGTCTTTTACGCCTACGCTCTCGAGCACGGCACGCATAGCACCACCGGCCTTAACACCCGTACCTTGCGAGGCGGGCTTGAGCAGTACGCGGGCACCGCCGAACTTCGACTCCTGCTCGTGAGGGATTGTACCCTTCAGGATAGGCACTTGGATCAGGTTCTTCTTGGCAGCCTCGGTAGCCTTCTGCATAGCAGCGGCAACCTCACCGGCCTTACCCAGACCGTAACCTACAATACCATTCTCATTTCCAACAACTACGATAGCTGCGAAAGTGAATGTACGTCCACCCTTGGTAACTTTCGTTACACGGTTGACAGCAACGAGGCGCTCCTTGAGCTCCAGGTCTTGTGTTGTTTTTACTCTTTGCATAATCGTACGTTATTAGAATTTGAGACCTGCCTCACGGGCAGCGTCAGCCAGTTGTTGAACTCGACCGTGGTACAGATAGCCGTTACGGTCAAACACTACCTCAGTTACACCTGCCTTGATGGCATTCTCTGCGATAGCCTTGCCTACCTGGGCGGCTTTCTCTGTCTTGGTCATCTTATCTTTGATTCCGAGCGACGAAGCGCTGGCGAGTGTTACGCCTTTTACATCATCAATCACTTGAGCGTAAATTTGGCTGTTGCTGCGGAATACGGTCAGACGAGGACGCTCAGCCGTACCCGACACCTTCGTGCGGATAGCAGCTTTAATTTTGAGTCTTCTTGCTATTTTCTGAATCATAATCTTTCCTTTCTATTATTTACCAGCCGACTTACCAGCCTTACGACGTACAACTTCACCTTGGAAGCGGATACCCTTACCCTTATACGGTTCCGGCATACGGAACGAGCGGATCTTGGCGCATATCTGACCAAGCAGCTGCTTGTCAGCCGACTCCAGGATTACGAGCGGGTTCTGGTTACGCTCTGACTTCGTTTCAACTTTTACCTCTTGCGGCAATTGCAAATAGATCGGGTGTGTATAACCGAGCGAGAAGTTAAGCACCTGCGGCTTAGCCAGCTCTACACGATAACCTACACCAACCAACTCCAACGTAGCCTTATAGCCATCGTGAACACCTACAACCATGTTGTGGATCAGTGCACGGTACAAGCCATGTTTGGCACGCATCTCTTTCTCATCGTTCGGACGGGTAACATGGCAGGCTGCACCTTCCACCTCAACTTTGATGGCGGGGTCGATAGCTTGCTTCAACTCACCCTTCGGTCCTTTAACGGTTACAATATTCTCAGGGCTAACTGTTACGGTTACGCCGGCAGGAATAGCTACAGGTAATTTACCAATTCTTGACATAGACTGTTCCTCCTTACATTAATAAACATAACAAATAACCTCACCACCCAACTTCAGGCCGAGAGCCTCCTTGTTGGTCATCACGCCCTTCGAAGTCGAAAGGATAGCGATACCCAGACCGTTCAATACGCGCGGCATCTCGCGATAGCCAACATACTGACGGATACCCGGGGTGGATACACGTTGTAACTTCTTGATGGCGTTAACTTTGTTAACCGGATCATACTTCAAGGCAATCTTGATAGTGCCTTGAGGGCCATCTTCCACGAACTTGTAGGAGAGGATATATCCCTTCTCAAACAAGATACGGGTGATCTCTTTCTTCAGATTCGAAGCAGGAACTTCCACTACGCGGTGGCCTGCCTTGATTGCATTTCTGAGCCGAGTCAGATAATCTGCGATAGGATCTGTCATTGTTTTACTTGTTTTAAAATTATCAGGTCTGTCCTGACATTGTTTAAAGATTAATAATTATTTTCTCCCGTAGTCTTCCGGAATTACCGGAGGCACTTACATGTCTGGTCGTGAATGGCCGTTAGTCATGTGTCACCCTCGGATGTTCCGGAACTTGCGGAGTTTTTCTGTTACCAGCTTGCTTTCTTTACTCCCGGGATCAAGCCTTTGGAAGCCATCTCGCGGAACTGAATACGGCTGAGTCCGAACAAACGCATGTAACCCTTCGGACGGCCGGTGATCTTGCAGCGGTTGTGCAGACGTACGGGGCTGGCGTTCTTGGGCAGAGCCTGCAAGCCCTCGTAGTCGCCGTCCTTCAAGAGTTGCGCACGTTTGGCTGCATACTTCTTGCACAGAGCAGCACGCTTCACCTCACGGGCTTTCATTGATTCTTTTGCCATAGTCTCTTACTTTTTGAACGGTAAACCAAACTCACGGAGCAGAGCAAAGCCCTCAGCATCGGTATTGGCTGTGGTTACGAACGTGATGTTCATACCCTGCAGTTTCGTGATGTTATCAATGTTAATTTCCGGGAAGATGATCTGCTCGGTGATACCCAGAGTATAGTTACCACGACCATCCATCTTGCTGTTTATACCCTTGAAGTCACGGATACGGGGCAGAGCCACGCGCACCAGACGCTCGAGGAACTCGTACATACGCTCGCCACGGAGGGTAACACGTACGCCGATAGGCATCTTCTTACGAACCTTGAACTGAGCAATATCCTTCTTCGAAAGAGTAGCAACAGCTTTCTGGCCGGCGATGATAGTCATCTCTTGCAGAGCAACCTCGATGATCTTCTTATCAGCAGTAGCCTCGCCCAGACCCTGGTTGAGCACGATCTTCTCGAGCTTCGGGCACTGCATCACGGTCGTATAGCCGAACTCTTTAACGA
>Ga0310694_10001395_pt1 | contig 27574 bp, 39 predicted proteins | sample 174DNAGHGhighgp2_FD_203884 | JGI IMG/M metagenome (GOLD analysis project Ga0310694, IMG submission 203884) | Sheep rumen microbial communities from Palmerston North, Manawatu-Wanganui, New Zealand - 1742 DNA GHGhigh gp2 (v2) (version 2) | ecosystem: Host-associated > Mammals > Digestive system...
GGTGCCAGCGAGACTCGAACTCGCGACCTCCTGCGTGACAGGCAGGCATTCTAACCAGCTGAACTATGACACCATTTAAAATTAGGTTGCTATCCACACAACATCAAAGGCTAATTAGCCGATAGTTCTATATCCTTAAATTTAAATTAAACCCTCTACCTATCTTGGTAATAATAGAATTGATTGGTTTCTATCTACCTCAAGAGCTGTCCATATCCACTAACGTTCGTGTTTTAATCTGATAATAATTTAATCCAAATTTAAGCGAGTAATGTTATCAACATAGATTCTTAAACTACTAATATTTATTTAATTATTTGGTCGGAGTAGCAGGACTCGAACCTGCGATTTCTAGTTCCCAAAACTAGTGACCTAACCAACTGGCCTATACCCCGAAATATTTAATGGTGCACCTTACAGGACTCGAACCTATAACTTCCATCTTGTAGGGGTGGCACTCTACCAATTGAGTTAAAGGTGCATTTATGGTGGCCAGAGTAGGACTCGAACCTACGAACCTATAAGGAGCTGATTTACAGTCAGCCGTCGTTGCCGCTTGACTATCTGGCCATATTGGTCGTGGCTCTGGGTACTGCCCCCAGCGGATCTAAGATAGCAGTTTTACAGACTGCCTCGCCTCTATTAACGAACTACGCCACGATTAAGAAATATTAAGTTATAGTAATAATAATAGTCCTCTTTCATGACGTATTACCTCTTTCTTTAAAATTTTATTGGAGCAAGCGACCGGAATCGAACCGGCATCATCTGCTTGGAAGGCAGAAGTCCTAACCATTAAACGACGCTCACATATTATGGCGGGGACTGCAAGGTTCGAACTTGCGACACGTGGATTAACAGTCCACTGCTCTTCCAGCTGAGCTAAGCCCCCATTTATTATTGGCGGTTACTGAGGGATTTGAACCCCCGCGAGCGATTAAACTCCTAACGCGTTAGCAGTGCGCCCTCTTCACCACTTGAGTAAGTAACCAAATTATGGCGTTTCCAGAAGGATTCGAACCCTCACTACCAGGTTCGTAGCCTAGCGGTCTAGTCCATTAGCCTATGGAAACATTTTATGGTGCCAATTGAGAATTACGATATCCCGACCTAGCGGGTATGAACCGCTCGCTCTACCTCTGAGCTAAACTGGCATATAATGGTCGCCGCGACAAGATTTGAACTTGTAGTCTTTTGTTTGAGAGGCAAATGTGTTAACCAATTCCACTACGCGACGATTATTGGTAGCCCCTGCCGGACTCGAACCGGCCATCTTCCGCGTGAAAGGCGTCTGTCTTAACCAACTCGACTAAGGGGCCATTTACTGGTGGATCCTACAGGACTTGAACCTATGACCTATCGGTTATGGGCCGATGGCTCTAACCAACTGAGCTAAGGATCCAAATTACAAGACTCGTTTATCATGGGTTTTGTTGGAATCGAACCAACTACTTTCAAATTACAAGTTTGACGCTCTACCTAATGAGCTAAAAATCCTAGAATGGAATTATTGCAGTATGAGTCTTTATTTATTATTTATTTTTATGGTTCAGGATGACAGATTCGAACTGCCGTGACCGGTTTACAAGACCGGCATAATATCCAGCTATATGAATCCTGAATATCTGGTGGACACGTGGGGATTTGAACCCCGGACTCTTGCTTGCAAAACAAGTGTTTTCCCAATTAAACTAACGGCCCATATACAAGACAGTTTTTATTGCTTCGGGATCGAACCGAAATTGATTTCGTGGAAGGAAATTGACTTAACCATTTGTCTAGCATTTAGAATTGCTGTAACTGTCTTTAATTTATTTAATAAAAAAAGGATAACTTTATTTTTTAAAGTTACCCTTAATTAATTCTAACCTAATAATAACCTTAAAAAAATCTACGTAGTTTGATATTCTCCTTGTTCTAACGCAAACGGATTAGTTGTATTTGTATTGTCTAACCCTAGAGAATTCGCTATTAAAGAATCGACAGAATAATCATGTCTACAACTAATGGTATTAATTTGTTTAATTTGATTAAACTTATTCTTTAACATAGTTCTTTCTCCTTTTAAAATTATTATTTAACTAATTTAGTATAACTTTTTTTATACTTTTTTAATTTTCATATATATTATACAATATTTTTTGTTAAAAATCAAGACCTAAATTGAATTTTTTTTAATTTTTTTAAATCTTTTTCTTTTACATTATATTATACAATTATTTTTTAAGAATTTCAAGACGCCTTCGTTGATTTTAACTATTTTAAGTAGTTTGCGTATACCAATTTCGCCACTTAGCAATGTTGCTGCTGAGACAGGATTCGAACCTGCGTTAATCATGAAGATTAAGTTGCTGTAAGCGTCTTTAATATATTTTAAGTTGATTAATTTTTATTAAAACAAGACACGTACTAACGGCGGTCTGTATATTTAACCTACTCCCCTATATATAAATAAATGGCAGGGGAGGCTGGATTCTCACCAACATTACCGGCTCCTGAAGCATAGTAAGAAATCGCTGTTTGTGTCTTTATTTAATTTACTTTAAGAAGTTTGGCTTCTTAGTTTGCTTGGTACTCTTTTTAGCGGATGCTAATTTAGCACCAATAGTAACATTCTCTAAATATGGAATATTTTCATAAGTCTTAACATCTAATTCCTTAGTTAATGCTAATAATGGGTCAGTTTCACCATTTAAAACCATATTTAAGGTATTTACTGAGAAACCTGATACTAATACAACACCATTTTCATTTTGCTTCATTGGAATTGTATTAGTTCTAGAATTTACATTCCAGAATACAATCTTAGGTAACTTGTAACCTGCATTCTTATATGCCTTATCGCATACTTCAAATACATTGCTACCGGCATTGAAGCCACCGCCCCAACCATAAGAACCACTTGGTCTTGCTGGGTCAAATTCCATATCTGAAATAATTAATACTTGTTCAGGCATATCCTCAGGCTTAATATTACCTTCAATAGCAGTATTTAAAATTAAATTAAATACATTTTGGATATTTGTATTTGAACAATCGCTCTCATTTCTACATACCTTTAACTTAGCTTGTAAGTTAGCACACTTACTTAAATCTACTAACTTAGCTTGAGCTGAGAATGTAATAAACTTATCCTTAAATGTATCATTTAATCTTTCTGAGCAATAAATTGCTAATGCAGTAGATACATCTAATGCACTTACTGAGGTACCACCAATTCTATCCATCATAGAACCTGAACCATCTCTAACAACAATAGTATTCTTTAAACCATCTTTTTGCTTTAAATTCTTCCATAATTGTTCTAATGCTTCATCATAGGCACCTACAGAATAACTACCATACTTATTTACAATTTCGTGTGGGAAGTTAACTGAAGAGTTAATCTTTACTTCCTTACCTTCTTTATCCACACCAACTCTTAAAGCTGCTAGGTAATCTCTACGTCTTTCCTCATCATGCTTTAAGAATGCATCCTTATACTTTAAGTTTGCCTTTGATGGAACTTGATTATAATCAATCTTACCCCATTCATTTGCAGAAGTATAAGTTTCAATTACCTTTAAGTAAGCTCTTAACTTAGATAAAGTTTGTCTATATTCCTTTGCTGATGCGCCAAATGATTTGATAAATACCTTAGCTAACTTTCTAGTTTCAGCTGAAGATGTATTTTCAGATGGCATCCACTTAGCTAATAATGAAATAGGCTTACCCTTTTCCATATTAGCGTAATCTTGCTTTAATTGATTTAATAAAGTTTCAACTACAAAATCTTGATATGCAGTACCCATAAAAATGAATAAGTCATCATATCTACCAAATTTTACAATTTGATTCTTAATTAAATCCTTAATTATTTCATCCTTATTATCGAAAGTTGCATTAAATAAAGTATGCTTTAAGGCTACTCTGAATAATCTTCTTTCACCTAAACCCTCTCTAACACCTCTTACCATAAATAAGAACTTTAATAGATATTTAGCATCCTCAGATTCAGCTAAAATCTTATCAATATCTTGACGAATTTGCTCGTCAGTTGAATGACGATATGAACTAATCTTAAAATTCATATCTAGTAATGGATGATAAGTTGTCTTATAACCAGTCATACCATTTTCTGTTACAGATACATTATCTTGTACCTTCTTCATAGTTCCGTAAAAATCTGCCATAAATATTACCCTCTTTCTAGACGCGTTTTTGCCTGGATCAATTAAAAGTTGATTGCATTAATTAATTGCTGTATGCGTCTTATTTTTAATTTTTACATATATATTATACAATAATTATTTTTAAAAATCAATATCTAAAATAACTTTTTTTAATTTTTTATATATTTTCTAGGAACTGATTTAGTTAGATAAACTTGATTTTCAGATAAATAAAATTTATAACCATCTTCAACCATCTTTTTACAATCAATTTCTAAAATATATAGATTTCCGTGACGGCTACCAACTTTTGTTGCAGTTTCAATATCCTTACTTAAATGAACATATTGTCTACTCATAGGTTTTAAACCATCTCTATAAATATCATCTAAAAATCTAGTAGCTGTTCCATGATATAAAATATCTGGAGGAGTTACCTCTTTAAATGTAATATCAACTTGATTTGTGGAATGACCTTGATTTGCTCTGATTCGTATTTTATGTGTATCAAATGAATATCTTCCTTTTTCATCTGAATTTACAATATCGTATAAATCATTTAAAGTAAACCAAATAAATTTTCTTTTAACTGCTCTAACTAAATCAACTGTCGGACAATATCCTTCTTTATCAAGAGTTAAATCTCCTTCTTCAGGCTTATGTCTTAATAGTAAAGCAATATACTTACTAGCTTTTACTAAATCTTTCATAGCTAATTTCTCCTTATAATAAAATTAGTTATTCATAACTATTTGTGCAAATATACCTTTTATATAATCATAATTATCAATAAACTCAATATTTATATATAATTTATTATGATGATCTTCATTTAAATCATGTTTAGGATCATTTTCATTATAATATCTACCTCAATTTACATTAATTTCAATAGCATCTAAATCTCCACTATCCCCATGTTCATAATTATCATATAAACAATTAATGCTTTCAATTTGTAAATAAACCTCAGGACCTTTATTAAAATTTATTGTTGTTAATAAATCTAATAATTCTTTTTCCAATCTTGAAACATTTTTTAATAATTGCATAAATATCACCTTTCCTATAAATATACAATATTCAAAGAAAAATAAAAGAGGTATTCCTAACCGTGACTCGTTTATACCTCAAAACCGTAATCTGGTCGCGGGGGCCGGACTCGAACCGACGACCTCCAGGTTATGAGCCTGGCAAGCTACCAACTGCTCCACCCCGCAATATATAACAAGCCACGTCCGAAGAACCTCGCTGCGCATCGATACATTTTCGCTAAAAATAGATCACTTCCGGAGCTAAATGGCTAATATCTAAATGTCGACTTAATGAGTGGCTTCTACCTATTTAATTGGCTCAACCTACACTCTAGTTAGGTTGTAAGGATTTTTCATCTCTTATTCTGCGTACTTGACCGTCCGACTTACCGGTTGCCATCCTAGTGTTTGGGTGCTACCACTGGATATTCTTTTCCCTCTGTTATATTGTATCTAGTGCATGTATTTATTTAGCGCCCCCTTATGCACAGGCCCATAGTGGTATAGTAGTTTAGGTACTATACACCCTTCTTTAATCAGTCGTTAACTGAAAAGTTATTTGGCGGTCTATTACGACCATATATGCGGTATAGGTTAATTACTCCTATACCTCAACCCAACTAGTCAATGTATGTTCGGTTTCTGCGCGACATTCCATATTTAAAGCTAATGGACACTAAACTGCTACTGAGCTAGCCAACAGGTGGACTTAAACGCTCTCACTCCTACGTTACCGTTTAAGGATTAATCGATACTCTTACGGAAAACCATCTATTTTTTGGAACAACTAAGTTCCTCTATTAAGATCAAATTTTAAATAGAAGGCGCTCCTCACCGACTTTCGTCACATCACCTTTTCGGATTGTTTTATGCGAGGTTACGTATCTTCCACTTAGCATTAGCAGCAAGACGTTCAACTGTTGTTTTTTTATACAGGGGCGTTGACCACATCGGCTACCTCAATGTTCTAGCAAGTAGACCTGTTTTGTGTGATTAAAACCACATCCACCGCCACTTTATTTTACTAAATAAAGAAAAGTTTGACGAGCCCAACCTCGTCTGGCAGTTTGCACAATTGCTCCTGGAGTTCCCACTGCTTAACCTGAGTGGTGGGTGGACCAGATAAATAATTTAGGCTAGGCTCTACGAACCTTCCTGTACGATATGTGACTCTACGAACCACTCACGATTATTTATCAGCCCAAAGGGGTTCAGTTATCCAGAGCTAAGCTGGTGATTCGTTTACTAGGGTATTAATCACTCAGAAAAATACACGCTATTTATGTAAATCCCTCAAACTGTGCCGCCTAGGATTCTCACACATTGGGAGAACTCATCTAGATTGCGGTCATATGGTTTTCCTTCCAAATAATACCTCTATTATCCTAATAGAAGTCTTTTTGTCTAAAAAGGACCTCGACATAGCCGCCAGTCCTGTTGTAGAAATAGTTTGACATACATCAACATTCTTTCTACCGAGCTATATATTTCTATATATCCAATGTAAGACAGTTAACACCGACTCCATTGCCTTTATTAGTTTCAATAAGGGTATTCAATCCAGAATACCCTTATGCCAAATACATGGCCACTAGGTTCATGCCTAGCCTCACCGTTTATTTTATGCCTTTATTCTATGTCCTTTATATCAGGCTGACTTTTAGATATTGCTGATACCAATATCAATATATTTCAAGGACTAAAGTCGTATTAAATTATCTTATATTTAATTATACAATTATAAATGCCGAAATTAGCATTCCTAATAAAATTGATGTTAAAATTATATTAAATAATCCAAGACCTACTTTTACCATAATATCTTTCCTTTCTTATTTAAATATAACGTCGCTAATCTTTCCACCATCAATTAATAATAATTTCTTTTTCTTATCATAACTACATAGATGGAAATAATTATCATCTTTATGCTTTGCTATAAAATCATATAATTTTGCTTTATCAGGATATTGTTTTGTTAATTCATTATATTTTGATGATTCACAATAAACAACCATTAATCCAGACTCAGTTTCATTCTTAATAACTTCGGTTAAATGAACATCACTTTGAATTATATCCAAACAAAATTGCTTAAATGTATGCTTATTTAATACTATCATATAATATCCTTCCTTTCCTTATATAATATTATACAAGTATTAATATTCAATTTTATTAACTTTTACACCTAATTTATTATAAATTTCATCAACTTCTTTTTCATTTTGTTCCATTGAAGTTCCAAAAACATTTGTTCTAATAGCATTGTATCTAGTTACTGGATGTTCACCATAAGCCTTTATATAATTAGTTCTAATATATTCAACACAAGGAGCTACATTACCTTCTAAACATGTTTCAATTGAATCCGCACATAATTTAGACCAGTATGTAATGTTATCTAGCATTTCTTGTTTACCAATTAAACCACAACCGGCAGCTCTACATTCCCAAACTTCAGAAGGAATATTTCCGGTTATAAATTGTCCATTACCAATATGAAATCTCTTAAAATATGCATCTGCACTACACCAAATAACAAATAATTTTTTATTTTTAAAATGAGGCGCCATTTCAGGACCAAACATACCTACTAATCCATAACTTGAACCATGACCTAAACAAACGATTCTTTCATGTGCATCAACTACCTTAAATAATTCTTGTTTATCTAAATCGCCGGTATCATGAATTACATCCCAACCTTTACCTTCATATAATTGATTTAACATTGTAGTTGTAGGATCTGTTCTATGAAATACTAAAGTATTACTTTTTGTAAATTCATCAAAGAATCCAGTTCTCTTTTTAGGAGGAGTATATTCTCTAGGGGATTTATCCCAAAAAGAACCCCAAACAGGATGATAATAATCCATACTAGTTTTCTTTTCTGGCTTAATTTCAGCATTAGCTTTATTAGTTCCTAGAATACTATTTTTAGGTAATCCAAAAATATCATATTGAATTTCATCCTTATAATTTTTATCTAAATATGTTAAAAATATATTATAATCTGCAGAATCTGGAATATCATAATCAGGCATAGAATGTAAATCTTCATCAGATCTCCATTTATGAACACATTCTTTTCCATCATATATTTTATATAATGGTCTATTCTCTTCACCTTTAAAAATAACTTCAATAAGTCTTAAATTATCTATTTTATCTATTATAAAATATTGTCCTTCTTTTTTAGCCATAATATCCTCCTTTTAAAGGTTGTTATTCTATATATAATTTAGTTTTATAAAGGTTTTAATATAACAATAATAATTTATATATAAACTAAATAAAACTTAAAAATACAAGGAATTTTAAACCACTGCGGCAATTGCAATGGCTAATAATATAGTCATTCCTAACATGCAAATTCTTCGGGCTAATATGTCTTGATTTGAATCCTCTAAAGATAAATTAGCTGCTCTGATAACCTTTGCTAATGGGTTACCTCTTAATGTTTTTAAATATTTTCCTTTCATAGTCATCACCTTTCTTTTATAATCTTATACAATTATTTTATATCAAAAGATGAAAAAATCATAAAATTATTATGTTCTTTATTTACGTTATAATCTTCTAATAGTATTGCAATATGGAAAATAAGACGTTTTCCTTCTAATCAATATTCTCCTGAAAAGTTCTTTGTAATTAAATCACTTTCCTCTAGTTCAATTATATGCTCTTTATCTTTATATACAGTTACGACATATACGCCGTTGGTATCATTATCTTTAAATGTAACATTAAATTTATCTTTGTAGAAAACTTCGCTTGCTTTAAATGACTCAGTAATAATTGAAATATTCATTTTACTATCACTCCTTAGCATATATCTATTTGATATATATTAATTTAGTGAAAATAAAAAGAGGAACTAAAATTCTTCCTCTTCCTTAGTATATGTATCTGAATATTCTATACAAATTAAATCTGACAATTCCTTTAAACATTCATTGCATATAGTATTAAATAAATCCGCAGTTTTAAATTTTTTGCCACAACATTCGCATGTCGTTTCGATTAAAAATGCATCTTCCATTTATATCACCTATATATTATACAATTATCTAATTTCATGAATTAGTACACGATAATGGAATTTTTGTACGTTATAGCCACCGGCTGAAATTGTTTCAATTCTAACCTTTCCATTTTCACCCATAATAATACCATTTAATTCACCACGTTGATTTCCAATACTTAAATTAGATGCATCAGTAATAGGACCTGTAATTGAAGTTACTCTAACTACCATATCCTCATATTTTGCTTGTTTTTCCTGTTTTAAAATTTCTTTTAATTTTTCAGTATCAAAAGTATATGAATTATATGTTGCAGTTCTATTATAATAATCACCTGAATATGTTACATCAAATTTAATTAAATTCTTTGTTAAAGTATCAATTTCATTATAATAGTTATTTTCAAAATTTCTTTCAAATCTATATTTTGCATTATCCCATACACGATAATTATGATAATCTGTATCCTTATCAGGTTGTGGATTTTCATTTAACCATTTTTGTTCAGCCTCATAACTTGCTTCTGCATAATTTTGTTTTAATTTAAGATATGTTTCGGCATTATTTAAATACCAATCATATACCTTATTTTCCCATTCAGTTAAGAAATTCCAAATGGCAGGTATCTTTTCAGCTTGTTCAAAATTATCCATTTTTTCTATTTGAATTTGATAATTATTTAATGTATTTCTGGCCTCACCTAAATCAACATAGGCAGCTCTTAATTCACTAATATTAGGACCCTTATTCCAATCATCTGAACTTGGAATATCATTTTCATGTGCATCTTTATAAGCCTTATAATTTCTTGCAGCTTCTTGGTATTCAGCTGTTCCGTGATAATCTGACCATCTACCACCTCTAGGAACTGTACCATAAATACAATTACCAAATGGTTCACAAACAGCTATATCCTCAGGTCTTAATCCCTTACTCCATTTTGCAATTCTTTTTTGTATTTTTTGAATATCCTTTTGTTTCTTTTCAATTCTTCTTTCTATTTCCGCTCTATCCATATTTATATCTCCTTTTACATTTATAATTATATATTAAATATACACATAAATCAAGCCCTAAAATAAACTTTCTATAAAAAATTTAGTAGGTATAAAAAAGATGGATTATAAATAATATCCATCTGAGGTAAATATAAAATCTATACAATTAACAGATATCTAAGTATCTGGAATTTTTGGTGGAGCTGCGGGGGCTCGAACCCCGGTATCGAAACCCATCCATCTGGCTTTCTACATATTAGTTTACTCATTATATTACACCTTAATCAACTAAGAATAAACGATAACGTTTAATTAAAGGTAGTTGCTCAATTTCGAACTAAACAACCAACTCCGCCATTTTAGTTCTACACCTATAAAAATGTAACTACTCTATATCTATAGGTATTGATATATTTCGTTTCCTAATACTTATTGATTAGGCGAAAGCGTATGCTCTAGGAGCATTCATTGCTGCTACTGCAGCCATATTAATTGAGTTTGCGTTTATTCAAACCTCGACGTTTTTAACGCAGTCTACTGCGTATGCTTACCATCTTTCCAAATTCCGAGCGAATCCATAAACAACCCCATAACCACTAAAGCTTAAAGTACTTTAGCGTGAATCTCATCATAGCCTAAGGAGATAACTGCAACTAAATTATTCTTGTTTAATGAACCAAACCTTACCTAAATCGTCAATTTGTTTAAGGTCTGCAACTTTAAATCCTCTTTCAACTATAAAGTTTTGAATTTCATCATAATCATCAAATCTTTTAGTATATAAGTCACCCTGTAAACTGCTATAAATTATTAAAATAAATTTCATAATTTTATCACCCTCTAAATTAAAAAATTTAATTAATTTAGTATTGTAAAATTATTAAAATCTATTAAATATACAATATTTTAATCCTTAATATAAACTAAATCTGCTACATTAAATACAAATCCGCTACATAAAGCCTCATGTGCCTTTGAATGATATTCAGGATTTACCGAATTAAACTTACCATCTAAAAATGCTCTTTGTGGTGTATTCCATCTAACATGTAATTTACCTTGAAGATCGCAATCTTTAGTTACCATTGTAAATCTTCCTTTATATACATCATCTCTATTATAAACAATTCCATTTATTGAAAATCTTTTTGTTGGAATTGTATGTAAAATTTCAAAATCATTATTCATGTTTTCTAAACTCCTTTAAATCATTTAATATTTTCTTATTTTCTCTTAATTTTTCAACCGAATTAGGTTGTAACAATCGTAACTGTCCTAATTGTGTTAAAATTACTATATCATTTTCCAAAACTTTAATTAACTGGTCAATTGCCATTTCAGACATTGTTGTAACCTTAGGTGTTTCATAATGTATTGTTTTAGTACCAGGTATATTTTCATTATTGGTAGTTAAACCTAAAAAATTATAAACACTTTCGTCATTATAAATATACTGACCATTAACCTTATTATCAACTTTAATTACACCTGTTTTAACATACTTTGTTAATGTAGGTCTTGTGATATTTAATTTTTCTAATACTTCTTTTGCCTTCATTCTACTTCACATCTACCTTTCCACAAATTGGACATTCTCTTGAATCATACATCATATATGTTCCGTCTCCTAATAAAATTGAACCAAAACTTTCAGTCTCTAATTCAATTCCACCATCGTCATTTTTCCAACTATCTACTTTTAAATGTACACACTCACCGCCATACATTTGAATATGTACATAATGGAAGGTATAGCTACCAAATCCAATATTAGCATTACATCCAACTAAGCTTAAAATAGATGCGGTAAGAAAAATAAAAACAAAAATACTTTCTAAAATTCTCTTCATTCAATAAATCTCCTTAAACTTATACTAATCCATTTTTTGCAATTAATGCTGACAAATTTTCAAATACTATAGTATCTCCAGTATATAGGTCATACATTATAGTACCATATATTAAATTAAGGTATTCTAATTTTAATTTAATTCTTTTTAGCATTTAATCACCTCTATTTCTTCCTTTCATATAATATATACAATACTTATTTAATTATTTTTAATAATTTTTAATAAAAAATAAAAAACCTACAAATTAATGTAGGTTTTACTTAATTTAATTATTAATCATAGTATGGTGGGTCATCGTCATAATCAGGTTCTTGATGATCATTTTCTTCTAATCTGTCATAGAATTCTTCCCAATTATCATCTATATATTTATCCACTATTTTATAAATATCTTCACTCTTTTCAAAAATTAATTCACGTAATTTAGGTTCAATTGATTTTAAATAAACTTCTATATTATTAGGTAATTCGCCATCAGAATCAAGGTTATCCTCTGGATAAATTATTATATCTTCTAACTTTAATGGTTGTAACCTAACATCTAAGTCTGGAGATTCAGGTGGGTCCCATCTAGTTGCCAAAGCATAACCACCGTGCCAATCATGTTCAAATTTAAAGTTAGCATTATATGATATCATTATGTAACCTTTTGAATTATCTTTTTCCAAATTTATTTTTACGGCACTTAAATAATCAATCTCTCCCGCTGAATAAGAAATATCATAATCATCGTCATCAGTATTTAATTCAATACTTATATTATAATCTTGATTTGAATTCTCTTCAGTAGTGGTAGATGTGTTTTCATCTTCAGTTAATGATTCCTTAACATTACCTAAAACTTGAATAGGTTCTAAACCTAATTTCTTATCATATTCATGAGCAACTTCAACTGCTTCTCTTGTTGGATTATATAGACCATCATCATGATAATTACTTTCTTCATCTTCATCGTCGTGATATTTATAAATTGAAATAAATTCATCTTCTAAATCTTTAAATGAATCGTAATCACCGAAGTCATCATCGCATTCTTCTTCAGTCTCTCCATCAGGCCAAATATATAACCATCCGCTTTCGTAATATGCACCTTCATTATTCATTGAAGAAATTATTTCATTTAATACCCAAGCTTTATGTCCATAATTAACATTTTCCTCTTCAGCATCAAATAATCCTTCTTCTAATGATTCATTATCAATAAATTCAATTTTATCATAATCAGGATAAACGGCTACGTCTCCCCAAGTTCCTCGATATTGAGTATCACCAAAGTCATCTGTTTCTATAGATTTAATAATTCCTTCTTTACCGGCATATCTTTTATTATCTATAGGATCTTCCATCTTAATAATTCTAATTTTTCTACTAATAACATAATTAAGTTTTTCATTAACATAATCATCATTATCCTCAAAAACTTCCTCATCCACTACAAAATCAGTATCACCTTCATCATCAATACCTTTATATCAAGATTCAGATTCTGTTTCCTCTTCATCATCGTCAATATATTCATCGTTATCCATATAGGCATCAGCAATTTCATTACTATCTACATAATCTGGATTAATAAATATCTCTTCAGTTTTTACTCTTTCATTTTCATCAAAATATTGTTTTTCAACTGAATAGTAATTATTTTCCTTACAATATTCAATGGCTTCTTCTTCTGTATCAAAATCACCATCTAAACCAAAAGTACCTTCCTGATCAATTCAACAAGAATAATTAATTTCATAATTTTCTTCAGATGCCTCATTTAAAGATTCATCCATATCATCTTCTTCATCAAAATCATCATAATCAATTCCATAATCACCATCATACGCTTGAATAATCAAAGCTTTGATATCTGCTTCTCTAGCGTGTTCTAAATCTACATCTTGTAAACAATCGTACGTTAACACATTCTCACTTTCATATGGAACTCCATCAATACTAATATACTGTATATTTGGAGAACCATCACCTGGATCATTGTAATAACCTAACCACGCTTCTAGTACTTCCATTTCATTCTTTGGATCTATACCTTCATCTTCTGCAAATTCTTCATATCCATCACTTACGAAATCGTCAATCATCTCTGGAATAGAATCGTATTCTTCTACGTGAATATCGTTCTCAATATCTTCCATTGTTGTTGGTCTTCGATCTCTTGTTGGTGTACATTCATCATAAATTAATCTAATCATTTTATCTCTCCTCTATTTATGCTTTATTATTAGGTATATAAACGCTTAATTTTTTGGCTTTTGGATAGTCATTATATAAATCCTTTAATGAACTAAAAACACCAATTACAGCCATTTTTTCATTACCTTGTAAGTCTTTTACTTTACCTACATATTCATATTTATTTCCACCATTTAAAGCAATTAAAGGGTCTTGCTGCATCTTATTACAAATTTCACTTCAACTAAAATCTGTGATTTCCTTTCCTTCTCTTAGCTTTAAATTTTCATCAATTTCTTCTTTAGATTCTTTTTCATCAGTATCTTTATCTTCTTCATCTTCAAGTGGTTCGGTATAATCAATTGATTGATCTTCTTTAACCTTTTCTAAATATTCCTTATGTGCTTTTTCTTCAATCATAATCTTATTTAGTTGCTCCTTAACATGTTCGTCATCGATAGCTGCAATTATTTTTTCATAACCATCAATAGCTTCTTGTTCATCAGCTGCTAGAAAGTCCATTTTTTCTTCAAATGTTTCAGGTTCTTTATTATTCTCTTTTGAAACTTCTTCCTTTTCAGGTTCTTCGACTTCTTCAGGATTAAATAAATCTTCTTTTAAAGTTTCATTCAATTTACTACAATCAACATACATTCTAAAATCTTGGAATGCATTATTATATATTACAGAAACATTAAAACCTTTTTTCTCTAGATATATATTTAATTCCGCTGAAAGATTTTCTCCTTCTCTAGAAATCCAACCTCGGCCGTGGCGCTTCTGTAATCTTAAATAACGACCATCTATAAGATTATAACCTACTTCTACTTGTTTATGCTTGTTTTTAAAAAAATTAGCAATCTCCTCTTTTAATTTATCTAATATCGATTTATTTGAATCTTCATTTACAGTTTCTGACATAAATCTAACGTCATCTACACATTCATTTTTAGATTTCACTGTATCTCTTAATGTATTTAATAATTCCTGATCATTTTTACAGTTATGTTCCTTAACAAATGCTAGTATTTGATCATAGGTTTCTAAGCCTAATTTCTTACAAAGATCTCTGTATTCAAAATATTCCTGACCCTTAAATGATTCTGTAATTTCATCATTTTCAACATCAAATAAGTATAAACGACCTCCGGAATATTGATATGGTTGACCATCAATTAAGAAATAGTCAGAATCACCATTTGAAAAATCTATTACTTTAACATTTCTTAAATCCTCATAATAGAATTCAAATAATTCATCTAAAAAATCACTAATGGCTTCCTCATTATCAAAATCTTCATTATATATAACTCTAATTCCTTTATAATTAAATTCCATTATTAAAGTCTCCTTTTATTTCAATATATATAATTTAGTTTATAAATTTTATTAATAATACAATAAAAAAGAGGTAATTATTTTACCTCTCTAATATCCAGTAATTGATATAAAGGAATTGATGATAAACCAATACCAATACCTTCATGATCATAATAAATATTATAAAATTTACTTACGGTAAATTCTTTATTATCATTACCAAATCTGTATTTCTTACCAGGTTCCAAACCTAACCACTTTGCAAAATCTTCAACGTTATATTCATTCATATTATTATCTCCTAAAAATTATATCTGTTTTCAACTCTAACAACACCAATATTAAAGAAATATTCTTGACAAGCCTCATTTAAATTTGGATTCTTTTCATCAACATGTTTATTGTGTCTTGCATAACATTGTCTTAAAATTAGTTCCGTATTATCACATTTTTCTTTAATGTAATTAACAAAATTACAAGGATTATTGTAATCAGGTAAGTATAAATCAGTTATTCCAGGATTAAGTTGTTCTTCAACTTTTAGCTTCTCATTTAATTCAATGCAAGCTGGACTAAGAATCTCATCATTTTCCATTTTGGTAGTTAAATACTTGATATCGCCCTCACCATTTTTGATATAATTGATTACATCATCATTGTCAGTTGCATAAACAATAATTGATTCTCCTCTTTCAATTCTCCAATCATAACCGGCAACACAATTTTTCATAATATCTGATAATCTACTTAATTCCATATTATTTTCAGGCATTAAAAATTTATATCCATTAACATCTCTTTCATACTTATTTCTTTTACCCATATCAAATTCTTTGAAATTTAAAGCTAATTTATCATCTCTGATAATTGTTGACAATGTATCATGAATATCCTTTAAACTATGTTTAATTAAATATTCCATAGGTAAAGCCTTGAATTTCTTCTCAGGATGCTTCTTTCTAATATCAAGAGCCTCATTAAACATATTTAATGCATCTACATATTTATGAGTTGTATCATAATCAGTCTTATTATAACATAATCTATTAGCTAATAGCAATTCTAGGTTCTTTACCTTACCTTCATAATATTGTTTTAAATATTTGTAATAATGCGTAATACCTTTAAAACTATAACCAGAATAGATGTCATAATCTGATATTGATTTATACAATGTTAGGAATTTTCTAATAACATTTATGTCAGTTATCTTCAATCTTCTACAAACTCCATAACCATATAACATATGTTGGTTTTTATCTGGATGGTCTTGACAACCGGTTACCGGATTAATTGCATTAGGATCCAAGAATTCTTTCTTAACATAATTAGGAATCAAATTTGGATCTGATAAAGCATTAAGTTTATTACCTTTTCTAGCATATCTAAGATAAGGAAGTAAAGGAAAATAATTTCCAATTGCATCATAATATGCCTTTAACTGATTTTCTTGTACCCAAAATAAATCCTGAAAATAATAGTCCGCACTAGGAAAATTTGTCATATTATTAATTGGTTTATTACTAGTTACTAAATACTGTCTACCAACAATAGCTGTAGTTACCTCATTCCAACGGGTTAAAAATGAACATCTTGGATTAGTAATACTTCGTCTAATAAAACTACCCCCAATCCAATTTAATTCCTTATTACTAACTCGTCTAATCTTTCTACCATTTACAAAATAAATTTTTCTATCTGGTGTAATAACAATTTTTTGATTTCTAACATAAATTGATTTTAATTCATTTGGATAATGATAACGCTGTGTATCTATTCTGGCTTTGATTTCAGGATATTTTAAATCAACAACCTCAACTGCAGTATTTGCATAAGGATTTGTAAAATCATAATCAACAGGAAATAATGCCTTTCTTTCTCTACAATTATTTTCATATAATTTTTGATATAGCTTATCAGTTAAATAAAATCTAAATTCATTTTTTGATATAATTAAGTTACCTTTATCATTAATATAACATTCAAATAAAGGTCTTACATCATGTACACTATAATGTTGTGACATCAATAAACCATTAGGTATCCTGTTTTGCTGACAATACTCTAAAATTGCTTTTTTTACATTAAATTCAAAACCTTTAAAAATTGTTTGCATAATTGTAATTCCTCCTAGCTTAACCAATAACTACCCATAATAGTTTTTTGAATTTTCTTTAAATCCTTTTCACCTAATTTATCTATTGCCTCTAATACAACGTCCATAACATCAAATACAGAACCAGTATCAATAACGGCATGATCTCCACATAACTTATCACATACTTTATTAGCAAAACGTAATAATTCTCTAATATTAACATCTGTTAATCCATTATTATTACAAATATCTTCCTTATCTAATTGTTTAAGAATTCTTGAGTATCTATCTATTCTTTCATTAAAATTAAGAGTTTGTGCTTCATATAATTCTTCAGTATTTTCCTTAATTCTATTAAATCTAGTTCTTAAAAATCTAATATAAGCTCTCTTTGTTCCAACATTATTATAAAAATAATGTAATGTATTTCCTACCATATGTTCTGTTTCTAATGTGCGTAAAGTATAACTTATAGGATTACCTTCAAAACGAATATTAGTCTCCATTATTTCTACTGTATAAACATTATCTGTTACTACAATACCTTCATCATTATCCGGATCAAATTCATATTTGTATAAATGAATAGTATCGCCATTCTCAACATTAATTGTTTGATTTCTTAAAGTTATTTCCATAAAATATTCCTCCTTATATCGTTAAGATAAGGACTTCGTCATCCTTAACATTATCTATAAATTTAATAGTTTCATCTATGGCTTTCTTCCATTTGACAACAAAGCTGAAATAGAAATTATCCTCAGATTCACCAGCGTTTAACATATTGGTAATTACCTCACCCCAATAGTTAGATTCATCAACAAAATAATTTTTTAAAGTCTTGTTTTTAACAATAACAGGAAATCTATAATTACTTAGTTTTTTACCAGTATTAATTATATTATTTAATCTTTTGCCAATACTATCTAATCTACCATTAAATTCAGCAAATTCTGCTTTATATTTTGTAGCTAAGATGACAACATGAACGTCGTTAAAGTCTATCTTATCAATTAATTCCTTTTTTATTTTTAATACATGAATATGTTCGCTCATATAGCAATCCTCCTAAAAACAATAGTTCCTAGCTTCCTCCTTGGTTAGGAAGAAGTGAATACCTGATGCACATTCCTTAGTATGATTATAATCAAAATTCTCTATTTCCATTTGCTTACCAATTTCATATTTAAAGTTATCATCATATAATGAATAGTACTTATAATTTTCATTATATCCTTCTATCTTTATAACCTCAGCTTTGTTAGTTCTACATTTACTATAACCATTTCCAAATACGACAGCACCTTTTGGAATTCTTATTACAGCAATTACATTAGCACCGCTCTTATATTTTTCCCAATCTTTATCAGGTTTTACACATCTAATCTTTTTATAACCAATTAAATCTTCCTTTAGTTGAACTCCATTAACTAATTGGGCTCTAGCATTACTTCCTAAATCGACAATAATATCAGAACAACTAAATCTAATATTTAAATGTTCAGCACCTTTACCTTTATTTCGATCTTCACTTTCAATATAATTATAATTTAATAGTTGTATAACTGACTTATACATTTCAAATACCGGATAAGTATCCATTAATTTGGTATTATCACTTATAGTTAATAAAGAACAGAATAAATAATTGTTAGAGAAATTTTCATGAATACAATTACTATATAAATAATAGGAATGAAGATAACTGTTATTTACGGAGCATCTAAATATAGCACAGCTATCAAAGATAAGATTATCACTATTTAATCCATGAATTTCTGTCTTTTTAATACTACATTCACAAAACTTTAAAGTTTTTAAATAGCAATTCTTAAAAATAACTCCTTCTAAATTACAGCCATCAAAAAATAAACCTTCAGATTCAACAAAATCAAATTCACAATTAGTAATTGTCAAACCCTTTAAGGTAATTGCACCTAACCAACTAATGGTTAAAGATTCACAGTTATTAGATTCCGCTAATTTCTTTTCTACAACGTTAAGTTCTTTTTTTGTTATATCATTTTTAATTTTTAGATTTGAAATAATATTTGTATTATCTTCCTTTAATCCTATAACTCTTAATAAAAACTCTTTTAAAGTAACTGTTTTCATTATTAAATCACCTCTTACATAAATATATACAATACGTTTTAAAGGATTTTAATAGTTTTTAATATAATTTTATATAAAAATAAAAAAACCTCATTAATTAGAGGTTTTAAATATGATTAATTAAATTGTTATTCAATATCCTTTAAATCTTTCCAAGCATCTAAAGTAGAATAGCTTTCTCCAAATCCATCATCATCTAAAATATCATCTTCTACTGGTTCCGGATTAAATAAACCTTTTTTATTATATTCATTCCAAGCTTCTTCACCTTTTGCCCAGTTATCTTCTAACCAATAAGGTTCTAAATTATGCTTTTCACAATAATCAGCAATCCAATCATTCTTCTTTGATTCTTCACTTCTCTTTTGCTTTTCCTCTGCAGCTTTACGTTCATATTCTAATCTTTGTTGTTCTTTTCTTTGATTAATTCTATCTTGTAAACCAGTTTCATCTATCTTTGCCCTAGTAATAATAGTTTGTTTTTCGCCTTTATATTCTTTTAATGCCTTTATAGTACCAGTTACCTTACAACCAACATAATCATCAGTTATTTCTTTTGAAGTAGCCCATAAAACTACATTACCATTTTCAGTAATAAATTTATAGGTAAATGTTTCAACTGTATTTCTATATCCAACACTCATATAATTTGAAAATAATACCTTAACAGATTGAATAGTAAATGCTATCTTATCTCCTACTTCACCTAAATAAATATTAGAATCCGCATTATTTTGTAATTCTCTTTGTTTTTGTTTCTGTAAATATTTCATAGCACTATATAAATAAGACATTAATATTTTCCACTGTCTATTAGTTATATAATCTAATTGTGCCACAACCTTTGCATTATGACAATAATCATTATTATCATCATACCAATCAGTATTAACAACATTTAGTAATTCTTCAACCTCATTTTCTAATTCAGGTTTATATTTATAATCATCTAAATCATGAAAAGGATTTTCCTTATTATATCCTTTATCCTTTAATAATTGATACATTCTATTTGCAAGATCTTTAGTATCTGAATAATTATCATAATTATCCCTTAGGAATTCTAAGAATTCGGGATCTTCATCATAATTTTGCATTTGTGCATAGTTGTAAATTCTATATAAAGAGGCAGCAGCCTCAGCAACAGATTCTGAATTATAACCTGTAAAATCATTTAAACAACTTTTACCAACTTGTTTATAATCTCCATTTTTATCAACTAATAAAAATGTATTTTTTCTTTCTCTATTTGTATGACAATGATCACAATAACAATTTGTATTTCTATATTGATTAGGTATCTCAGCATCTGGATTTATTTTTCTAATTACATTACCTTTTGGAGTATGTTCAAGTTGCGCAATTAATTCATAATCACCAACCTTGTAATCTAAATCAAGTTCAACCTCAATTTCAGTATACGGATATTTAACACCATCTAATACTAATGCCGTTTGTCTTCTAGTATCATCAAATACCTCAAAATGAATAGCAGTTTTTTTAGATAATCTTTTAACTAATTTTTCTAATTTTGGTAAATTAAATTCAGGTATATAAAATTTCATGTTATCTTCACCTCAATAATATTATAATACAAACAAAATAAAAAATCAATATATAATATAATTAATTTAATTAATTTAGTAAAATAAAAAGGATATTAAATATCCTTTATTCTAAATATGGTTTAATTGATGTTTCTGTAAATTCTCTATATCTAGTAGGTTCAATTCTTCTTGTAACCTTTTGTTCTAATTTACTTAACATTTCAGTTTCAAATTCCACCACAATAATTGATTCATAAGGTGTATTATAAGGTGAAAGTCTTTTCTTTATCTCCTTAATGAATCCATTTCCAAATTCTGGATGATTTACCTTTTGATTAACTTCTAACATAATTTAAATCCTCTCTTTCCTTATTATTATATTATACAAGTTTTCCTCCACCCATAAAGGTAACTAAGGTACCTGTATAAGCTGAAATTGATTTTGCGGATGCCTTCTTTAAATATTCCACGCATCTAATAGCAGCTGCCTTATCTCTAATGCTATCTTTATTCTTTTCTAGAATATCCTCAACCACTTTTGTAACATTATCTAAATCTGATCTAGTTACTACTTTCTCAACCTCCGCATAAATTGCTGATTGATTTTTAATTAAAATTGTTGCAACTGTAAATTGTTTTGCCATATTTTTATTTCTCCTTTTCTTTTTATTAATTATATTATATATGATTATTAATAATAAATCAAGACCTATTTTAAAAAATATTTAATTCTCCTTATCTTTATATATAGGAAAATCTTCAATTAGTATATGTGAAATCATGTAAAATAATAAACTTATTATAAAAGGAATTAAATACCACAAACTTCTAGGAGCCGATAATAAAAATATTATAGTTCCAATTACACTTAAAATATTTATCAAGCATATAATTAGAAAAATGATAAAATATTTTCTACTCATATTAATCAATAATCCTTTCAAAGTCATCTAAACAATTAATAACCATAAACACACCGTCTTTATTTTTCATATAAGCTACATAATCAAAATCACAATTGTCTTCCATAAATTCTTCTGCTTCATCATCATCGTAATTTTCTAATTCACAATATTCCTCTTTAGTACATACTTTCCAAAGAGTGCCTTTACGATAAATTCGATAGCAACTTTCTTCATAATATTCTTCTTTATCATAAGTAAGATCTCCATCAATATCTGGATATAAAGTATATTTTAATTTATATATTCCTTCCATTATTCAGTCACCTCTAAATGTAAATCATTAAAGAACTGCTTATTTTCTACTCCAATTAAAAGCCAACAGTTTTCATTCATTAATCTTACTACATCACATTTCCATTTTGATATTTGATATTCTATACTATTAAGCACGCAAGTATATTCTTTATCATATTCTAAATCTTCCCATTTTAAAATATTACCCATAACTACTTTTCCACCTTTTTATTTTACTTAATATAATCTACAATATTTTCATCCATATCCTTATATGCATAATTATTAAACCAATTAAACCAAGGATTATCTACTAATACTTTATTTTGTTTAATTTCAGTTTTAAATTCCTTTACCTTGTTATTATAATTAATAATTGCAACACTCTTTGCCTTATCATCAACCAATTCTTGAATATAGTTATAGTCATTTTGAATATCTGTAATTGACTCTTCATAGGCAATTTTTAAATTATTATGAGATGTTGAATTATTTGCTATGAGTATCATTATACCGCATAATAATGTAAATAGCGTACCAAATACTAAACTGAATAATTGTAAACCAAATAATAAATCATTCCACTTATCTCTTTGGTATAATACTGCAAATACTACTCCTAATAATAAAATACAAATACTAATAATTGTTAAAATCATAATTCTTTTTACCTTCCTTACTTTATTTCTTGTTCTAATCTTTTAATACCTATCTGATAAGCTTTAATTTGTGTATCATAATAATTAATAAACTTATCAAGTATTATATTATATGATTTATTAGTTGCTGTAAATGCATAATTAGAATGTACCTCAATTAATTGATTATAATCATCTCTAACACCAAAATGCCATACTAGTCTAGGTTTTAAAGATTGTAATTGTTCATCATTAAATACTTGATTAAAATCATATACTGAATAATGTATTCTTTCAAAATCAGGAAATCCTTTCATATCTGTTTTTATAATTATAAGATAATAATCACTAGTTAACCTCATATCATGATCTGTGTCATATAAAAGATAAAAATCGTTTTTACAATCTTTACATGAATTAAGTTCTTGCTTACATTCATTTAATTTTTCAATTTCTTCCTTATAATTATCAATCATAAAAAGTTTCTTAATATTATCATTTTCCTTATCTAATATTTTTGATAATTCATCCATACTATTCCTCCTTTACATACAATCAATTATTAAATTGATTAAATTCTGATAAACATCCAATGCTGTATAGAATCCATCTTCAAAATAAACAACTTCATTTTCAAAATTGTTACTAGCATATTCCTTAATAAATTTTAATTGTTCTTTACTAATTCGATTATTACCGTATTCAGGATCTGTTAATAAAAACGTATCTAGCTCTTTATGGAATATATGACCCTGTTCAATGAATTTTTGTTTATATTCTGCGATATCGTTATCTATCTTCTTATTCTCCTCAATTACCTTTTCTCGATTCCATTTTACAGTTTGATTTTCATCAAATACATAATTAGTAGAATATTTCTGACCTAATAAATTATGTTTTTTATATTCTGATTCGCAGGATCTCCAATTAATATATAAATCATCTAATTCTATTTTATTCATAATCTATTCCTCCATATACTCTTTCTTTAATTCCTCTAATCTCTTTCTATCCTCAGCATCAAATACCTTTGGTGAGATATGAAATAAAGTAGATTGTAAAGTATTAATATCATCATATTCTCTATTATCAAACTCAGCTGATACCTTATTATGTCTTTTAATATCAAAATAATCAAACCATAATCCACGAATATGATATTTTCTAGTAATATCACTAATTGCTTTTTCAAGTAATCTAGTTATTTCATAATTTGTATAATCATCTTCACGACAACCAGTATACTTGCATAAAGTTTTTACTAAATCTTTCTTATTAAGTCTATTTAAATAAACTAATAAGCTAATTTCATCAATTTCAAACATATTATTTATCCTCCTTATTTTCTTCCTTCTTACTTTCATCATCTAATGCAATGAAAAAAGCTATAAAAATTGGAGCCGTAACTAAATATAAAAGTGAAAACCAACCACTAAACTCAACTGTTAAGAAAGCGGGTAATACAATACATAAACCAGCAAGTAATGTAATTATAAATAGACCTATAAAAGCCATTAAAAAGTTTTTTAAAAAATTCATATAATATTTCCTCCTTATTATTTTTACATTATATTATACAATACTATTTTATACTTTTTTAATAATTTTTAATATTTTTTAATAAAAAGGTAAAATAAAAAGGATAATGTTTAATTATCCTCCATATATATTGTTGAATTAATTGGATGTAATTTATAAGAATAATCAGTTTCGGCTACCTTAACTTTAACGCCATCATATCTAGTTATTATACCAATTATTTTTTCTCCATCTTTGAAATCACAATTATCTTTTGCAAATTCATAATCCTTAATATCTTTCCAAGTAAAATTCTTTCCTATAATAACAAACTCATCACATAAATCCTCTACTTTATCAGATAATTTAATAACATCACTTTTATCTATATAATAATTGATATATCTATTTATTGTGGTACCATTTTTAATTTCATACTCATTATCTCTTTCACCAATAATAGTTAATATATCAAATTTCGTTCTAGCATACATGACTAGTCACTCTCCTTTAAGAATAATTTATAACCATCACCATATTCTTTCATTTCAGCAACACAAATTAAATCATCACCACTCCAAATATAACCTTTAACGGTTTTCAACTCTTCATCACTTAAAGGTTTAATATCTATATAATGAATAGTTTTAACTTTATTTTTAATTGAAATTCCATTATTATCATTTTCTGTGTTTATAAATCTTGATTGACCTTCCTTATCATAATAACATCTTTGATGAGGAGTATTTAAATATGTATAATGAAACTCATCAATTAAATCTTCTAAATTATTGGTCGTCTTAATTATATCATCATTATAAATATATTGTTTAGGTTCACACCAATCATCTGTAAAATAAGTATAGTAACCTTTATCATCCTTACTCCAATAAGTTACATCATATATTCCATTTTCTGTTCTTACATATATTTGTTCTATTAATGGCATATTAATTTTCCTCCTTAACGCTTGTCAGAAATTTTAACAAAATAAACATCACCACAACGATTATAGTCTAACCTATTATTATTATTATTGTAAATTGCATACCAACCTTTTAACTTAAATAATGTATTAGCATTTGTACTACAATCATAATCTAATACTTCCGCATTATAAAATGTTGCGGATCCTTTATAATAAGGGTCGTGGATGTAATGCTTTTCACAATACTCTTCAAATTCTTGGTCACTTTCAAATTCAAATACTTTATAGTCACCGTCACCAACACCGTTATTATAATGTATAAAATTTCTCTTTCCTATCTTAACTGTTACACATCCACCATCACAACAATAATTTGCTTGTTTCATATACTATTCCTCCTTAAAATTAAATAGCCATATCCCGACCCTTTCATCGCCTTTGGGCTATACTTTACTTTGAGCGCGCCTGACCCTAGATATGGCACTTGTGTCAACGGCTCCGTAGTTCTATTTCAACCCATTAGAATTGACACTTTATCTTATATTCATTTATATTATATATCAATTATACAATAAAATCAAGATCAATTATTAAAAAATATAAAAAAAGATTAAAGATTGTTTAAAATCTTTAATCCTCTACAATTATTGTTTTAGTAATAGTTAAAGGAATCATATTATCCTTTGCAATCTTTTCAAATAATAAATAAGAATCCTCAACATCTAAATAAACTGAAAATCCATGTTGGGTACTAAATACATTTAATACTTCTAAATCTTTTAATTCATCATATACTTTATCATAAAATAATAAGTTAAAGAATCGAATAGCTGAGTCTTGTTTTTGTACTTGTAATTCATACTCGAATTCATACATATCTCCATTTTCTTCTTTCTTAACTACACATCCATAACTTTCAATACTATCTGCTAATACAGGTTTTAATTCACTTAATTTCATATTATTCTATCTCCTTTAATATTTATCTTTTAATTGATTTAATTCTAATTGATACTTTTTAAAATCTTTTTCCGGAACGTCATAATAACTATTACCAATCTTTAAAATAAAATTATGATTGTCCGGAGTATATAAATCAATGGTACTCTTTTTTACTAAACACTTTATTATAAATTTTTCAAGTTTCATATTATATTATCCTCCTTAAAACTTTCTTTAATCTTTCATTATATATACAATTATCTTGCATAACTTATATCATAAGGATCATTTTCGGAATCATCATCTTCATCATTCTCAGTTAATTCGATAGCTTCCTCATCTTCCCAAGGTTTATAATTTATACCATATAAATATTTGAAATCTTCAATACTACCCTCATAACCAACATCCTTTAAATATTGTTCAAACTCTTCTTTTCTATCTTCATAGTTACGAATAATTTCATCTTTCATTTCTTCAAAATCTCTAACATAATAAGAGTCTTCATCATCAAAAATTTCTTTAGCCTCTTCCTCTAGTTGCTTTCTAAATTCTTTCATTCTAATATTTATATACTCTTCTTTACTGACATTATAGTAAATAGGAGCATCAACGATTGATGAAAATATAGTCATTAAGCCATTTGGTTGTTTATAGAATGTTCTTCCCATTATTTAATCATCTCCTTTAATACTTTCTTTCTAACCTCGATTGTCTTTTCTCCATTTAATATCTTGCATAACCATTCAGGTCTAATTGAAATTAGGATATATCTAATATCATCTAATTCAACATACATCATATTTTGTGGAGCTTTGCTTAAATGTTCACAACCATAATATCTAGGCTCAATTTTAGGATGTATTAAACAGTCATATAACTCTCTTGGCTTATCAAATATATGTAAGTTCTTTATGTGGATTGCATAACCTTTACCTTTGCAATATTGATATAATTCTTCTCTATTTACACAAGTTAACTTTTCAATATTTTCAGTTCCTTTTATAGTATCAGTTTGCCAACCCTC
>Ga0310694_10001398_pt1 | contig 27503 bp, 16 predicted proteins | sample 174DNAGHGhighgp2_FD_203884 | JGI IMG/M metagenome (GOLD analysis project Ga0310694, IMG submission 203884) | Sheep rumen microbial communities from Palmerston North, Manawatu-Wanganui, New Zealand - 1742 DNA GHGhigh gp2 (v2) (version 2) | ecosystem: Host-associated > Mammals > Digestive system...
CTTCCGTCTGATAAAGGCGTTTGATGGTGTGAAACTATTGGAGAAACATACATATAAGAAGGTGATGGCCACGCTGAAGCGAGCGAAGAAGATAAGAATAGAAGATAAGAACTGGCAACTCATCAAGGTCGCTCCCGCTGTCATTGAAATCATGCAGAAATTGGAACTGTTATCCAAGCCCAAAACTGAACCCAAGAAAAGGGGACGGAAGCCAAAACAAAAAGATGTATAGTACAATCCATTGGGAAAGTTTTATTAAAAAGTGGACAGTGAGCACAAAGCGGTGCTCAGATTCCCCCTCTAAGATTAGAGGGGGGCAGGGGGCGTTGAACTATACAGGAGGTGGAGTGAAATATGCTTAAAAATCAACAAGTTATAGACCCCACCCCAGCCCCTCCCCTTGAGGGGAGGGGATATGAACACTCTGGGTGTGTTCAATGTCAGCATATCGGACTTTTTCAAGTGGATTCAATCTTCAATCTTCAATTTTCAATTTTCAATCTTCAATCTTCAATTTTCAATCTTCAATTTTCAATCTTCAATCTTCAATCTTCTTCGTCGTGCACTCATTCACCAGGTATACGATGCTCATGTAGGGGATGCCGGTGTTCGACTGCAGGCCGATTTCACAGGTGCGGCTGTTGGAATATCCCACCTCGATGTGGTGCTCCTCTATCTGCGGACGCAGCTTCCGGAGGGCATAGCTGTTCATCTCAGGGAAGGTGAATCCACGGTCGCCGGCGAAGCCGCAGCAGCCCACACCCTCGGGGAGATAGACGTTGTTGCTGCACATCTTTGCCAGGGCGATGAGGTCGCCGGCAACGCCCATCTCACGAGTGGAACAGGTGAGGTGCAGTGCGATGCGTCGGTCGATGGGATGGAAGTCGAGACGGTTCACCAGGTATTTCATGATGAACTCCGCCGGTTCATACAGTTTCATCTTGCTGATGACCTTGCGCATGCGGTGGAGACAGGGACTTTGTGCGCAAAGCACGGGATAGCGGCCTTGTTCACTCGCTTTCCACAGCGCCTCCTCCAGTTCGCCACTCTTGCGGTCGGCGATGTCGAGCATTCCCTTGCTCTCCCAGATTTGTCCGCAGCACATCTTGTGCATGTTCTCCGGGAAAATCACCTCGTAGCCCGCCTTGTTGAGCAGGTGGCACACCTCGTCGACGAGGGGATGCTCCACGGGTGCCTCTTTCGAGAGACCCATGGTCTGGTTGATGCAGCTGGGGAAATAGACCACCTTGAGGTCTTCCTTTTCCGCCTTTCCCACGTGCGAACCGGGTTTCGGTTGTTTCTTCTTCTTCGGCATGGCGGTGGTCCATAGTGGCAGTCCCATTTTGTTCATACCGCGGCACACGCTCGTCATCACCGAGGAGCCGAGGGTGAGATGTCCCAGGTGAGCCACGTCGAGCACCACGCGCAAGCCTTGCTTGATGCCGCCCATGTGGTTGGCTGCAAACTCACCCACCTTGTAGCCCATCTTGTTGTCGAGCATGTCCATCTGGCGGATGAGGTGGGTCAACTCGCCCGTGTTGATTTTCATCGGGCACGATGTGGAGCAGAGGCCGTCGGTGGCGCAGGTCTGGTCGCCGTAGTACTTGTATTGCTTCTTCAATGTCTTCACGCGCTCGGGGTCGGCGCCGGTGTTCTCCAACTCACGGATTTCACGCTGGATGGCGATGCGCATGCGTGAGGAGAGGGTGAGGCCGCACGACATACAGTTCACCTCGCAGAAGCCGCACTCGATGCATTTGTTTGCACGTTTCACAGCCTCGATGGTCTCCTTTGCGGTGGACACCTTCCCTTCGCCGAGTTTGAGGTATTCGCCGCCGTCGGGGACGCGTGAGAAGTCGTAGTCGAGCACTGGCAGCGGCTTGAGGCATTTGATGAAACATTCCGGGTCGTCGTTGAAAATCACCCCTTGGTTGAGCAGCCCGTCGGGGTCGAAGATGGCTTTCAACTCCTTCATGGCCTCGTAGGCCTTGTCGCGCCATTCATAGCGCACGAAGGGCGCCATGTTGCGGCCTGTGCCGTGCTCAGCCTTCAGCGAACCATCGTATTCCTCCACCACCAGGCGGGCGACGGCGCGCATCATCTCTTCATAGCGGTGCACCTCGCTTTCGCTCTTGAAACTCTGGTTGAGGATGAAGTGGTAGTTGCCCTCGAAGGCGTGACCGTAGATGCAGGCATCGGAATAGCCATGTTCGGCGATGAGCTTTTGCAACTTCACCGTTGCTTCTGGAAGGTCCTCGATGTGGAACGCCACGTCTTCGATGAGGCACGACGTGCCGACGGGGCGTGTGCCGCCCACGGAAGGGAAGATGCCGGAGCGGATGGCCCAGTATTTGCCATAGACGGCAGGGTCTTCGGTGAACTCGGCGGGGATGTAGAGGCGGAACGATTTCAGGCATTCCTGGATGGTGGCTATCTTCTCCAAGAGTTGTTCGTGTGTGATGCCTTTCGTCTCGGTGAGGATGGCGGTGAGGTTGTGGTAGTCGCCGGGTTTGACACCCTCGATGCGTCCTGCATCCACGTCTTCCTTGTATTTCAGGAACACAGGGTCGTCGACGGAGTTGAGCGACATGTAGTCGAGCATCTCCGCACTCTTCACCACGAGATTCTCGGCGCTCATTGCCAGGTCTTCTTCGCCTGCCTTCAGTTTCTTCATCGCCACCACGGCCTCGCAACTCTCCTTCATTGTGAGGAAATAGACCATGGCGGAGGCTTTGAAGGGATAGTCGCGCAGTGTGCGCATCGTCACTTGCGAGAGGAAGGCGAGGGTGCCCTCGGAACCCACGAGTGAGTGTGCCATGATGTCGAAGGGGTCGTCATAGGCGACAAGCGGGCGCAGGTTGAGGCCGGTGACGTTCTTGATGCTGTATTTCGTGCGGATGCGGTCGGCCAGCTCCTTGTCGGCACGCACCTTGTCGCGGAGGGCTTCGATTTTGCGGAGGAACTCGCCGTGGCTCTTGCGGAATTCTTCGCGGCTGCGCTCGTTGCCGGTGTCGAGGATGGTGCCGTCGGTGAGCACCATGCGAGCACTCACCATCATGCGGTCGCTGTTGGCATGCACGCCGCAGTTCATTCCTGAAGCGTTGTTCACCACGATGCCACCCACCATGGCACTGCCGATGGAGGCGGGGTCGGGTGGGAACACGCGGCCGTAGGGTTTCAGCAATTCGTTCACGCGTGAACCTACGATGCCGGGCTCCAGTTGGATGGTCTCTTGGTTGGGACCGATTTCATAGCGTTCCCAATGTTTTCCTGCGACGATGAGCACGGAGTCGCTGATGCTCTGGCCGGAGAGTGATGTGCCGGCGGCGCGGAAGGTGAAGGGGAGGTTGTGCTTCTTGCAGCAGCGTATGAGCTTCGCCACTTGCTCTTCGCTGTCGCTTCTCACGACCACCTTGGGGATTTGTCGATAGAAACTGGCGTCGGTGCCCCAGCCGAGAGTGCGTAACTCGTCGGTATAGATGTTGTCGGCGGGCACGAAGGATTTGATTTCTGTTACGAAAGCGTCATATCGTTTGCGACTGTCGCTGGTGTTGGGGGAGGTGGATGTAGTCATGGTTGCCGAAGTGTTTGTGTTTTGCATATTGATTGGGCAAATATAGTAAAAAAATAGGAAAGCGCAATGATTTTTCTAGGAAATTCTAGGAAATTCTAGGAAAACTAGGAAATTCTAGGAAATCTAGAAAATCTAGGAAATCTAGAAAATCTAGAAAACCTACATCGGGTCTACGTCGTAATACATCTGTATGAGTCGGAAGCGTGGGTCGGCCATGACCATATCCTGGGCCTTGCGCAGGTATTGTCGGGCAAGAGAGAGATTGATGCCGATTTCCAACTTCACCACCAATTTGCGGATGTGTAGCGTTTTCACCCTTGCCACGACGGGCTTGTCGGGCCCCAGCACCCTGTGTTGGAACCATTGTCTTAGGTATCCTCCAAGGAGAATTGATGCCGACTCAACGATATGGTCTTCACGATGTTTCAGGAAGACGTTGACGACGTGCGTGAAGGGTGGGTATTTGAAGGTGCGCCGCTCTTCCAGCATGTCTTGGAAAAAGCCCTCGTAGTCGTGTTCCACCACCTGTTGTATGACGGGATGGTCTGGCTTTTTTGTCTGCAGCAGCACCAAGCCCCTCTTGCCTTTGCGTCCGGCGCGTCCGCTCACTTGTGCCATCATCATGAAGGCGTGTTCTGCGGCGCGGAAGTCCGGGTAGTGGAGCATGCTGTCGGCATGGAGGATTCCCACCACGCTGACATGGTCGAAGTCGAGACCTTTCGACACCATCTGTGTTCCCACCAGGAGGTTGGTGCGTCCTTCGGAGAAGTCGTTGATCAAGCGTGTATAGGCCGACCGGCTGCGGGTGGTGTCGAGGTCCATACGTGCGATGCGGGCCTCGGGGATGATTTCGCGGATGCTGTCCTCCACCTTCTCCGTGCCGAAGCCCCGTCCTCTGAGGTCTTTGCCTTCGCAGCATGGGCATTGTTGCGGCACGGCATAGGTGTAACCGCAGTAGTGGCAGGTGAGGGCGTTCATCGTCTTGTGCAGGGTGAGTGAGACGTCGCAGTTCTGGCATTTGGGCACCCATCCGCAGGCACGGCATTCCACCATCGGTGCGAAGCCGCGTCGGTTTTGGAAGAGGATGGCCTGCTCGCCTTTGGCGAGCGCCTCTCTCACGGTGGTGAGAAGTTGTGGTGAGAAGGGACCGTTCATCATCCTCCTTCGCTGCAGGTCAGCGATGTCCACCACTTGTATGTCGGGCAGTTCGATGTCACTGTATCTCGTGGTGAGTGTGACGAGTCCGAATTTCCCTGTCTTGGCGTTATGGTATGACTCCATCGATGGCGTGGCAGTTCCGAGAATGGTTTTTGCGCCGGCCATGGCCGCCATCATGATGGCCACCGACCTTGCGTGGTAGCGTGGTGCCGGGTCTTGCTGCTTGAATGACGGTTCGTGTTCCTCGTCGATGATGACCAGTCCAAGGTTTTGGAAGGGCAGCAGTGTGGCACTCCTCGCTCCGAGCACCACGTCGTATGGGTTGGCGGAAAGTTGTTTCTTCCAAATCTCAACGCGTTCGGCATCGCTGTATTTGGAATGGTATATGCCCAGTCGGCGGCCGAAGACTCGTTGCAGGCGTTGTGTCATCTGCACGGTGAGTGCGATTTCGGGCAGGAGGTAAAGCACCTGCTTGTGTTCGTCGAGGGTTTTCTGGATGAGGTGAATGTATATTTCGGTTTTTCCGCTTGAGGTGACGCCGTGCAGCAGCACGACGTTCTTGCGTAGCATTTGGAAGAGCAGTCCGTTGTATGCCTCAAGTTGTGGTGTGTTGAGTTTCTTGATGTTTTCTGGGTGTGGGTCGCCGCCTTGGTTGAGCCGCCCCACTTCACGTTGGTAGGTGGTGAGGATGTGTCGGTCGATGAGTGCTTTCACCGTGGATGTCTTGCAGTGGGAAAAGTTCACCAGTTCGTCTCGCGACACCTCGACGATGGTTTCCTTGCACACGTCGCCCTCCATGGCGTCGTAGTGCGACATGGCGAGGAAATCGACGAAAACCTTTTGTTGTTGGGGCGAGCGTGCCAGCATGTTGAGTGCAACGTGGAGTGATGGCTCGTTGCGGAATTGTGGCGTTAGCGTGATGCAGGTTTCGTATTTGGGATGGTAGCTCTCGTCCTTCAGCCCTGCGGGAAGTGCGGCGTTGTATACTTCTCCCAATGGTGCCATGTAGTAGTCGGCCATCCATTGCCATAGTTTCAGTTGCTCTGGTCTGACCATCGGCTGTGGGTCGCATACTTCGAGGATGTCCTTTGTTCCGAATTCGGGCTTCCTTTCGTGTACCTCCTTCACAACGGCGGTGTATGTCTTGCTCTTGCCCAACGGCACCTTCACACGTATGCCCGGCACAACAGCGTCTTGCAGGTTGCCGGGCACGGAATAGGTGAACAACCCCTCAAGGGGCAAGGGCAAAATGACATCTACATACATCTAGGAAGGGGAGTTATTTTCAGGAGTTAAAGGAGAGTTAAAGGGGAGTTAAAAGGGAGTTAAAGGGACATTTGTTCACGTCGTTTGGAGTTAAAGAGGAGTTAAAGGGGAGTTATTTTCAGGAGTTAAAGAGGAGTTAAAAGGGAGTTAAAGGGACATATGTTCATTTTCAAGGGGAGTTTTTCAGAAGTTAAAGAGGAGTTTTTCAGGAGTTAAAGGGACATATGCTTTTTTTCAGGTGAGATAAAGGGACAATGGGAGGTTGCCTTTTCCTAAAAATATATGGCCGCCCCCAACTGCCAAGCATTGGCTTTCGATTCATGCTTCTTGGCGATTTCATAGGCGTCGTTGACAGTCATCTCTCCCGACTTCCCACAATCGATGTTGTAGTTGAACGAGACCTGTATGGTATTGACCAAGAGTATGCCGGCCCCCACGTTGACGCTGAAGTCGGAGTCTTCGTAGGTCCAGGTGCGCACCTGGTCTTTCAATGGGTCTTTGTCGTTGATGTTGAATCCGAACTGTGGTCCTCCATAGAGGTATAGTGCGAGAGTCTTGCTATTGCCAAATGTGAAGCGGAGGTTGACGGGTATGGTCATTTGCTTGAGCTTCACCTTCATAGGTGAAAGGTTGTTGAGGTTGTTGTCTGCCCACTCGTCTTTTGACACAGCCTCACCGGCCTCAAACTCCCTTTCGTCATAGAGTGCGGAGATGTCGAATCCTATGGGGAGTGTCGGGAGTGCGATTTTGAGCGTGGGACCAGCAAAGAAGCCGGAACGATCCTTGTGGGTCAGTTCTCCGTTGGAAAACTTCACCTGGGAGTAATTGATGCCACCTTTCACGCCAAATTTCAGCACTTGGGCGTGAACCGTGGTGGTGATGGTCAACCCTGCAGCGAGCAGGAGCGTCAGGATGGTCTTTTTCATATTGGGGTGAATGGAGTTTCGGAGTGGTCGGAGTAATCGGAGTGGTCGGAGTAATCTGATTCCTATTTTCCAATCTTAACCTTCAATCTTAGCTTCGCTGATTTTTGTCGCGACTCGGCAGAGTGCAAGCAAGCTTGACTCTGCTCTCGCTGCTCCAAAAATTCAATCTTCAATTTTAGCTTCGCTGATTTTTGTCGCGACTCGGCAGAGTGCAAGCAAGCTTGACTCTGCTCTCGCTGCTCCAAAAATTCAATTTTCAATTTATCAATGTCTTTCCCTTCTGACGGAGACTCTGGCGGGAGTGGTGCCGGCCGACCTTGATGAAGACCGTCTTGTCTTGGTCACTTCTTCCTCGTTGTCGTTGTTGCTCCTGGCGGCACGGCGGTTTTGTTTCTTCTCCTTCTTTGTCTTCACTTCGGCTTGTGCATTGGCTATGCTGTCGAGTGAGTCCTTTTTCACCTGGTCGCCGAAGATGTTGCGCTCGAAGTCGAGGAGTTCCTGTTCTATGCGTTGCTGCTCCCTCGCCATGGCGGAGTCGTCGGGACAGTATTGTGCGAGTGTCCGTCCGAGCATGTTGGTGGTTTTGTATATCTTCCCTTGGTACCGGTTCATGGTGAAGAAGTCATCGATGCTCATGGTGGCGGCGTTGTTGATGTTGCTTGTCATGATGGTCTGTTTGCTCAGGAAGGGCGCCACGTCGTCGTATTTCACCCAGAAGAGCGGATATTTGGTGGCTCCATCTCCGAAGTCGTCCATTCTCATCATGATGGGGCAGAGTGCGATGACCTTTCTGTGGAAAGTGGCGGTGCCTTGGTCGTAGTATGCGCTTTCCTTGATGTAGTAGCCTTTCACCTCGCTGGAAGGGATGTCGCTGTTGTCGATGCGCACTTTCCCGTTGTTCTTCTCATAATAGATGTGGTAGTTGTCGAGGAAGTTGAGTGGCTTCACCCTGGCGGAGTCCTCAAAATTCTCGTTGCCGTCAAGTCGGTATTCGTAACATTTGATGTTGCCCGTCATCATCAGTTTGAAGAGGTAGGTGAAGAGGTTCATCTGCGTTCCCACTGGCTCCACGGGGAAATAGAGTCCGGCGTTGGCTTCGTCCTCAAGGTTCATTTCCCTGTAGATGTCGCGTCTCCACACCACGTCTTCCGACATGGTGGCGGTGGTGGGGAATGCGATTTTCGCCCTTGTGGTGATGTTGTTGGCGTTGCTTTTCTGTGTGGTTTGCTGTTGCTGCTTGTTGCGTTGCGACTGTGGTTGTGCCACGGCTATTTGTGCCAGGCAGGCCATTAGCGTTATGATCAGGATTCGTCTCATGTGCTGTAGGATATGTTAGTTGACGATGACCTCCATGGCCCCCGGCAGTTTCCTTGTGATGCCGTCGGGTCCCGTGGCGGTGACGTTGGTGATGTAGAAGCGCTTGTTGCGTGAGAGTTTTCTGAAGGCGTCTTTCTGCGTTTCGGTGAAGGAAGCGCCTGCGGATGCATAGGGCACGGCGTTGCCCATGTTGTCATAGAAGATGGTCTCGAAACTCACCACACGGAATTCGATGTCGAGCAGTCCGTCGTCGATGGCAGCCCTGAGGCTGTTGACGCCCATCAGCGACGCCTTGGCCATGCGTCCGCCCTTGAAACGGTCGGTGCCCAATGCGATGTAAGCGGTGGGGTCGGGGAGCTTGCGCACGTGGAAGGTTGCCGACCCTATGGTGCGGCTCTGTCCACGGTCGGTGCCGGTGACGGTGAAGGTGACATCCTGTCCCACCGCAGACGGCACTGCGATGTAGTGTCCGTTGCCTTGCGAGGTGAGTGACCCTCCGGTCATGGAGAGCGAGATGGCATCTTGCGGGATGCCGGAGCAGGTGACGGAGATGGGGTTTTGGAAACCGGCATACAGCACGTTCATCAAGTCGGCGGCGATGGTTGCCCCACTTGGTGGCTGAATGACGTTGTATTTCTGTTTGAACTCCCGCCGAATGACGCTGCCCTCGGTGTTGCGCATGAGGATGTATCCACCGAAGGTGTGCTCACCCACGCCGCCGGCGGTCAATGTGTATGTACCGTTGGAGGAGTTGATGCGTGCACCGTTGACATAAATTTCCGGTTGCTGTGTGGTGTCCACCGCCGCCATGATGATGTTGGCGGTGAGTTTTTCGCCTGGGTAGAGTGTGGTTTTGTCAGGCACCACGAAGGCGTCGAGTTTGTTGACACGGATGTCTTTCACGCCCACGTTGGCTACGAGTGAGTGCAGCACCTCTCCTTCGGCATAGCGTATGTCGCTCTGCAACTTGGATAGCATGGTGACGGCGGCAGCCACAGGCATTTGCTCGAACATGTATTCCTGCCAGTTCTTGCCCAGCGACTTTTTATGCTTGGGTACTTCGGTGGAAAGGTTGCTGGCTATGATTTCTTTCTGCACGGGGTCGGTGACCTGCTGGAGGATGCGCTCGCGATAGGAGTTGACGGCGTTGAAGAGAGCCTTGCCCTTTCCCACGCCCGGTGCGAGCATCACGTGGCTGGCGGCCTCGAGGTCTTCCTTGTTCTTGATGTCGTCGAGGGTGCCTTCGGGTCCGTCGGCCTCCTTGACGATGGCCTCCTTGAGTTCCTGTGCCATATTGTAGAGGGAGTCGCTGATTTCCTTGACGTACTTCGCTTTCTCATACCACTCGCGCACCTTGGCGGGGTTGTCGGCCATTTGTGCGTCGAGCTCGTTCATGATGGCGGTGTTCTGCTTGGCTGAGTTGGCGGTGGTGCGCTTGAGGCTTTCCTCCACGATGGAGAAGCCGTCGAGCACCTCTGTCGAGACGTTCAGCGCAAGCATGGCCATCAAGACGACGTACATCAGGTTGATCATCTTTTGGCGTGGCGAGACGGGTCTTTTCTTTATTGCCATCTTCTTGCTTTTCCTCTACAGTTTAAAGGTTCGTCAAGTTGGGGGTGGTTGGTGGCGTGCCACCACGCATGTTGACAGTCATCGCCTCGATCATGCGTGCATAGATTTGGTTGAGTTGCTCTATCTGTTGAGCGAGCCTCCTCGACTGCTCGTTGATTTGGTCGATGGTGCCTATTTGCTGGCTGGCGCCTTTCAACTGCATCTCATACACCTTGCTGATGCCGGTGAGCGTGCGGTTGAGGTTCTCCATCTCCTCGGAGTCACGCTGCAGTCGTGAACTCTGGTCGTTGACGGCTACGAGCAGCTCTGTGAGTTTCTTCAACTCTTCCACGTAATTCTCCGTGGCCTCCGCCATCTCTGGTGACACTTGTTGCTGCTGTGAAATCCATGCCATGTTGGAGCCAGGCACCACGCCGCCGGCGGCAGCCGGTCCGCTTGCTGCCACTTGTCCGCCTTCCGCGCCTTGTCCTGTGGAAGAGCCTTCTCCTCCGCCGACAAAGCCTCCGGCGCCACTGCTGAATCCTCCGGCGCCTCCGCCGATGATGATGGTGCCTCCACCACCACCGCCGCCGACGGTGCCTCCACCGCCGCCGCTGCCGCCTTCTCCGACGGGCACGCCGCCTCCGCCTATGATGAAGCCTCCACCACCGCCGTAGGCTGCCGCCGCTTGTCCTTGTTGTTCTTCTTCTGTCTCGTCGCTGCCTCCAAGGATGATGCCGTCGCTCTCTTCGTCTTCAAGGTCGGACTCATCGGTCTTGTTGGAATTGTCGGCCACTCCAGGTGCTGGGGGGGGAGCGTAATGGGTTTGCAAATCCATTCCGTCGGTGGTTTTGTCAAACGGACGGTCGAAAGCGGAGATGAAGAACACGAACACCTCGGTGCCCATTCCGATGAAAAGCATGAGGTTGGCCCCTTCGATGTGTGTGAGTTTGAAGAGCGTACCAAGGATCACGATAGATGCTCCCCAGCTGTACGCGTAGTTGAGGAAGGTCTGGCCGGGGACGCTGTCCATCCATTTCTGCAGCCAGTAGACGATGTTGAATTTGCTGTATCTTGTCATGGTGCTATTTCTTCTTGCTTGCTTTTTGTCTTATGCTTGTTGATGTGGCGATGCTTCTGACGCAGCGGAAGCCGATGTAGGAACGTGGCTGGTTCTGGTATTCCCACGACCTCCATGCCGACCTGATGTATGACTCGGGGTCTTTCCACGAGCCACCTCTTACGCTTTTCTTCTTCAGGCGGTAGGGGTCTTCTTTGGCGGCCTTGTATTCCAACTGTGGGTTCAGGTCGTTCATGGCATCCACGCCGGCCTCGGTGAAGATGGTGCTCGTCCATTCCGCCACGTTGCCGGCCATGTCGAAGAGGCCGTTGCTGTTGGCGGAATAGATGCCCACCTTGCTGGTGATGAGGTTGCCGTCTTTCGTATAGTTGCCCTTGTCGGGCTTGAAGTTGGCGTAGAAGCATCCGTCGCCGCTCTTCACGCTTTCGTTCTCCCATGGGAACTCGCTGCCGTCCTTGCCTCGTGCGGCATACTCCCATTCGGCTTCTGTGGGAAGCCTATAGCGTTGCACATAACGGGCTTCAGGCCCCAGTCCCTTGAGAAGGTAGTCTGTTCGCCATGCACAGAAGGCGTTGGCTTGCTCCCAGGAGACACCCACCACCGGGTAATCGTTGAAGGCGGGGTTGCTGAAATAGTTGCGGAGGTAGATTTCGTTCTCCGAGTTGCGGAAGTCGTTCACCCAGCACGTGGTGTCGGGGTAGATGTTGATGATGTAGGTGTTGAGGAAGTCCCACGGTCCGCTAAGTGGCCGGTTGATGGTTTCCCTGATGATGCGTCCTTCGTCGTCGATGTATGCGGTGTCTTTGGAAATCATCACCACTTCGTTGGGGTCCACCGCGTAGTCGGTGTTGAGGTTGCGCTCTTCGGGGTTGAGGCGGTTGCGTCTCAAGGCTGCCGTGGTGTAGTCGTAAACCTCATAACGGTAGTTCATCTGATTGGCGTCGAGCATCTTCTCTCCTGTCACTGGATTGGTGACATACACGCTTTCGATGGCTCTCAGTTCGTCCTCGTTGGGTTTTCTTGGAAGCGACTTCTTCCAGTCGAGGTGCGGAGTCACAGGGTCGCCGTTCTTGTCTTCCGTGATCATGTAGGAGTCGTCGCCGCCGTATGCGGGGTCGGCGAGTCGCTCGCGGATGATGGAGTCGCGCACCCAGTAGACAAACTGCTTGTATTTGGAGTTGGTCACCTCTGTCTCGTCCATCCAGAAACCGTCGACGGAGATTTCCTTCACCGGTGTCTGCTTGCCCCAAAGGCTGTCTTGCTGGTCGATACCCATCTTGAGGAACCCTCTCTTCACCATCGTCATTCCAAAGGGGGCTGGTTCCTTGAACGAGCGGCTGCCACCCACGCCAATCACTTCTCCGCCACGTCCAGAGGTGGAAGTGGAGCCGGCACCCATGCAACCGGCGAGGGTGAGGGCGGCCAAGGAGAGGATGGCTGCGAAGAAATTGCTTGTTCTCATCATCTTATATATTCTCACACTTTATAATATTCTCACACTTTTATGTTTGTTCTTTCCTTTTTTTGTCAGGTTGATGTCGGTCTGATAGTTGACAAACAACTCATGGCTGCCGTTGCCCAAGCTGATGCCGGAGGTGTAGAACTCATAGCTATACCCCAGCTGTATGCCTTGGAAACTGCCGCCAATGAATGCTGTGATGGAGTTGCCGGGACTGTATCCTGCACCCAGGTACATGTGCTTGTTCTCGTTATTGTACTCCAGTCTTGCCGTCACATCTCCCCTGTATTCCAAGCCGTCGTATCGCACAAGCATGGAGGGGTGTATAGTAAGAAACGGATTTCTTAACTTAATATTGTATCCACTGGTCAAATAAAAGGTGGCGTCTACCTTCAATTCGTTTGTCTCGCCCAGTTCGATGGTGGGTGAGGTGAGATGCTGTCCGGAGAGGCCCACATACCACCTGCCGCGGGTGTAGTAGAGCCCGGCGCCAAAGTCGATGACCTGGCCATTGACTTCGGAGGTGTTGAAAGCGGGGTCGCTGGTTTGGTCGAGGTCGAGTTCCGAACCATCGAGTTTCTCCGTCAAAAGGCCTGCCTGGACACCAATGCTGAGCGTGCCGCCAAACATCTTTTTCTTGTGGGCGAATTGACCTGAAAGACGCTGGTGGGTGAACAAGCCTATCTGGTCGCTCATCAGCTGAACACCCACGCCGTTGACGGAGTTGCCAAGGGTGAAAGGCATGTCGCCACTGAAATACATCGTCTTGGGATTGTTTTCAAACCCCACGAAACTCATGGCGTAGGCAGCGGCGATGTTCAACTTCGCCTCCTTGCCCACGGCACCGGGATTGAAATATGGTTCCATGCCCCAATAGTGGCTGAAGGGCACATCGTATTGGGCTTTGCCACACAATGGGACAAGCACCAACGTCAACAGAAGGATGAATTTTGGTCTAAACACGTGATTATAACGCGATATTGCCTCATTTATTGCCATTTTGTTGGCAAAACAACGCTGAAATAGGAGAGAAGTAGGAGGTTTTAGGAGTGAACAAGAGGCTTTAGGAGAAATCTTTTATGCTGGAAATGTTGATTTTTTTACAAGTCGATTAAACTTTTAGGCTTTGTAAATGTCAAATAAAAGTTATGAATCGATTCTGTTTATTTATTTTATTTGTATTACAAGTGACTTGTGCTGCGGCACAAGGAGTAGTGAAAGGAAAAGTACACGACAAGGGCTCTAACGACCCATTAGGCTTCGTCAACGTCGTCGTCACCAAGGCGGGAGACGACAAGATGGTGAAAGGAGCCATCACCGACGAGTATGGTGAATTCAACATCACCGACCTGCCCAATGGCAATTACGACCTCAACATCTCTTTCGTGGGCTACAAGACCCTTACAAAGCATTTCTCAATCACCGCTGCAAAACCAACGCAGCATCTCACCAACCTCTTCCTCACCGAGGACACACAGCAACTCAAGGAGGTGACCGTCACGGGACAGAGGGCTATCATGAAACTTGAAGTGGACCGCAAGTCGTTCGATGTCACACAAGACATTGCCAACGCTGGCGGGTCGGCCAGCGACGTGCTGGAGAACATCCCCTCCGTCGAGGTGGACAACGACGGCAACGTCTCGCTGCGAGGCAACAGCAGCGTGGAGGTGTGGATCAATGGCAAGGCCAGCGGACTGACGTCTGACAACAGGGCGGAAATCCTCCAGCAACTGCCGGCGGAGAGCATCGAGCGCATAGAGGTCATCGACAACCCGTCGGCGAAATTCTCCGCCGAGGGCAGCGCCGGCATCATCAACATCGTGCTCAAGAAAGACCGCAGGGCTGGATATTACGGCTCATTCCAAGTGGGGGCAAGCACCCTGAAGATGGCCAACACCAGTTTCAACATCAACTACAACAGTTCGCTCCTCGACGCATTCTTCAACGTGGGATTCCGGCACAGGCACAACGAAGGAGAGAGCATCAGCCGGCAGGAATACCTCACCACCAACACCTACCAAAACTACAACGGCACCAACACCGGGCAGGGCAACAACATCTTCATGAGGGGTGGTGTCACCTTCCACGTATCCAAAAACGACGACCTCTCGCTCACCGGCATGTTCATGCACGGACAAAACAAGGGATGGAACCTCACACCCTACCATTATGGTGTCATCGGCCAGTCGCAAGACCAAAGGATGATGTTCAGAAGGGCCACCTCGAAAGGCGACATGGATATGAGAAACATCGAGTTCGACTACAGGCACACCTTCGGCAGCGACATGCATTTCCTCGAACTCGTCGTGAGCAATGGGAAATGGGGTGGAGACAACAGCAATGTCTATCAAGACTCCACCGTCTTTTACACAGGAGGGCTGCCCACCACCTATGACTACCTCTACAGGCCGGTCGACATGAACAACAGGAACTGGGAAATCAAACTCGACTACGAAAACCCCATCACGGAGAACTTCAAGATCCAGGCTGGATACAACGGAAGGCTCTCCCATGAGAACACACCCCAGGAAAGCTTCGCCGACAGCACCTCGTGGAATGGCAGCAACCTCCAGGAGGACAAGAAATACTTCAACCGCTTCATCTACGACAACGACATCCACGCCCTCTATGCCACACTCAACTACAAGATAGGCAACTTCGGCATCATGGCCGGACTCAGGGGAGAATACTGGAAGGTGAACACCAAGAGTTATGACTGGTATCAGGAACACGACCCTGCCAAGAGGGAGGCGCCGTTCAAGAAAGACTATTTCCAACTCTTCCCGAGCATCTTCCTCTCCTACCAGGTCACGCCCAACGACCAGTTGCAACTCAACTACACCAGAAGGTTGAGGAGACCATGGGGTGGACAGCTCAACTCCTTCAAGAACACCAGCGACGCATCCACGGTGTCGTTTGGCAACCCCTTGCTCACACCGGAATACTCCAACTTGTTCTCTGTCAACTACCTGCGCACGTGGACGCTGCACTCCCTCCTCGTGAGCGCCTATTACAGGCCTACGTCTGACGTGATGCAACGCATCAACTGGCAGAACTCTTCCGACGGACTGATGTACTCCACCACGGAGAATGTGTCGAAAAGCACCAGCTCGGGACTGGAACTGACGGCGAAGAACAAATTCTTCAAAATCCTTGACCTCTCCACATCGGCCAATTTCTTCTACTACAAACTCGACGGATTCTCATACCTCATCGACAACCAGACCGTCAGGGGAGAAGGAAACCACAGCTTCACATGGTTCGTACGCATGCAGGCAAGCCTCAGGCTGCCCTACGACCTCTCCGTGCAAGCCACCGGCAACTATCGTTCAAAACAGGTCATCTCGCAGGGACACAGGAAACCGGGCTACGGCTTGGACCTCGGCATCAGGAAGACCTTCTTCGACAAGAGACTCACCGTCTCGCTCAGCTGCCGCGACTTGCTCGACTCCAGGAAATGGGAGAACTACACCAGCAGCGAGACGTTCACTCGTTACCAGAAGAACAGGAGGCAAAGCCGCAACTTCAGGCTCACCCTCACTTGGAGCTTCGGCAATATGAAGCAGAAGAAGAGGGGAGAAGGCCCCGACGGCAGGGAAGGCGACCAGGAAGACCAGGACAACAACACAAACAACAACGATATGCGGAATGACTTCAACGGCATGGACGATTGATCATCGGGTCAAGGCTCTCGTTGCCAGCAACGCCTTGGGTGTCACAAGGCGGAAAGTCATTCGGTAAAATCACTACCAAAGCCGATGTGCACAAGACATGAAGGAAAATTTCATCTGCACATTGGAGGATTTGGCTTTTGAATAGTGATGCTCTCAGGGCCTTTCTTTTCCCCGCCGGGAAGGGAAAGGCCCTGAGGATGTCGCCTGTTGGTAAACAGGTCGGTGGCTTGGACATCATTCTGGATTTTTGTACAGAAGAATGTGTCCCAAGCGGAAATTTGCCTTTTTTTCAGCGGATTTTGGCTCGCATTCTTGGTGGATTGGGATGGTTTGTGTATATTTGCGCGACAATCCTTAAGCTACTAGATTATGAAAAAGGATGTTGTTTTCTTATTATTATTCCTTTTGCCATTGATGGCAACAGCTGGTCCGATAGACCAGCAAACGGCAAAGAGGACAGCTGCGACATTCCTGAAAGAGAAAGCCCGCTCAAAAACCGTCAAGTCCATGCATCTTGCTTACAAGCAGTCTTTACCCGGCCATGAGGATAAGACTGCATGTTATGTCTTCAACGCGAGTGACGGCAAAGGCTATGTCGTAGTCAGTGGTGATGACCGCACGGAGCAAGTGTTGGGCTATTCGTCCACAGGACACATCGACCCGGCGGCAATGCCCGATAACATGAAGTACTACCTTGGCGAACTGGCCAAGGAGATAGCCGGTATGGAAAGCGATGCCCCGGAAGGCGGGAAGCCAATAAGGCGCTCCCCAGTCAAAAAAGCCATCGCCCCCCTCATAACTACATATTGGGGCCAGGACAGTCCTTTCAACAACATGGCTCCTTATGTATGTGATCAACAGCAAAGGCGACACGCTGTATTGCGTCACTGGCTGTGTGGCGACGGCCATGGCACAGGTGATGAATTTCTATAAATACCCTGATGCCACCACTGCCGATATTCCCAGCTATACCTCCGAGAGTTTCGGCTTCAATATGGATGCCATACCCGCAGGCACGACAATAGACTGGAGCAACATGGCAGACACCTATGACAAAAACTCCACCGCTGCACAGTGCGACGCCGTGGCCAAACTGATGTATCTGTGCGGTGTAAGCATGAAGATGGACTACGGATTGTCGGCTTCCGGAGCAACGATATCCATCTCATCCAACACATCAACATTGGTTGAAGCCTTCATCAAATATTTCGGGTACGGAAGGCAGGCACGGTTATGCCAAAAGTCGGAATATTCCTCCTTGGCATGGTTTAATTTGATTTATGAGGAGTTGGCCGAGGGCTACCCGATATACTCCGATGGCGGAGGCCACGCTTATGTCATCGACGGGTATGACGGCGACAACATGTTCCATTTCAACTGGGGATGGGGTCCCGGCTCTGATGGGTATTACCTGCTTTCGGCTATCAGTGAATACTATCCAGACGGCAGCACAGGCAGGACCACAGGCTATACCTCCGGTCAGAATATCATAACAGGGCTGAGGACGGCAGAAAGCGAAACACCGGAGATTGTATCTACAGTCAAGCTGGCATCATGCGTCAACAACAACACGTTGAAGGTGAAAGTGACCCATCCTGCCAAACTGGCCGAGGAAACAGCCTTCGGCATCGGTTACATAAAAGAGGACCTGAGCGTAGTTCCCATTGATGTCCGCTATGAAGATTGGCCATACTATGAAAATCTTACTTATTCATCAACATATCCGTTCACCATCAGGGGCCTTTCAAAAGGCAACTACAGGGTTGTAGCCATCAAAAAGGACGAGGGCAGCCGTTTATGGAAGGCTGGTGAAGACCCGGAATTGAATTTTGCAAATGTGAACATCGATGGCAATGGAACCATCACCACCACGATGTATGGCTATACCAAAGACATCAAGTGTGACACGATGTATTTTGTCAACGACCCCACCTTTGGCCCAAACACGGTGAAGGCATACATCACCAAGACTACGAATGACGGAAAGACTTTCGACGGGGATGTCTCCCTATACGCCATCCAAGAGACACAGTTAAGCAGCAATAGCAAAAGAACCTCATACCACAGCCTTGCCACGCAATCGGTGATATTGAAAAACAACGAGACGAAATGCTTGGATTTCGACGCGTATATCAACGGCAAATACTTGGGGGCGTCGGATGCCGACTCCACCTTCACATTCAGGCTTTACCAAGGAGACTTCACCGGGGAACAGATAGGCGAATACGTGGTACTGGTGAAGAAGTCGCCAAAAATCAGCAAGTATCTCGCGATGACCATGAGCCCCACTTTGGAATCTTTCAACACGGCGGAAAAATACCATTATGGCAAGTCGTTGAAGATGAAAGTGCAGATAGTCAACGAAAACGACAGCGATTATGTCGGATATGTGGAAGCAAAGGTTGCTGTAGGTAACCGTAATTATATTGATAGCAGAAGCATTTGTCTGCGGGCAGGTGGTCAGACGGAAGTGGAATTTGACATGTGGCCCCATTACACCCCTGGCAACGCCGGCAGCACCTGCAAGTTGGAGTTGAGCAACTATTGCTATAACGGTGTCCTGTCATTCGACAAGATTGTGCGCTCCACATTCGAGCCATTGGAGTTCACGCTCCGACCTGGCATAGAGGTGTTTTACGACAACGGCACCTCGGAATGTTTCGAGGCACCGTCCTCATTCAGCGCCCCCAGGAATGCCACCGCCATCGACATCAGGAACCAGAATACACTGACAAACCTCACATTGGCCAACCCCAACTGCCTGGTCTTCACCGATGACTATTCCGGCACACCTTCCGGAGTGACCACCAACATCGTGAAAGCCGGCAAGTCGGAGGATGTCACGCTCACCGATGGCTACAGTTTCGCCACGCCGGAGGAATTCACGGCGACCAACATATCCTACACACGCACGTTCACCAAGGGATATCGCGCCGACGGTACCGGATGGACAACCATCTGCCTGCCCTTCGATGTTGCAAGCGTCAAGGTGAAAAATGGCAACTCGACCACGGCCATCGACTGGTTCCACAGCAACACCGACACCGGCAAATCGTTCTGGGTGCGTGAGTTCTCGGCAGAAGACGCACCATTGATGCGTTTCACCCCTGCCGGCAAGATGCTCGCCGCTCATCCTTACATCATTTCGTTCCCCGACGGCAATAGCGGCATAGGCAAGACACTCACAGGCAAGCCGGTGACATTCTATGGTTCTGAGACCGTTGTCACCCCGAAACACCACAGCCAGACACTCGGTTACACCTACCGCATGACAGGTGTGACATCATCAAGCACTATCGGCTTGGGCTTCGGCCATAACGACGGCGACACCTTGTTCGTCAAGAAGTCGCCACTGTCGGTGCAGCCTTTCAGGGCTTATTTCGACCCGGTCACCACTGGCGCCCAATCACGAGCCAGGCTCATCCTTGCAGGTGAGGGCAAAGCCCCAAGCGACGACCCTGAGGAGGAGATAATGGAGTTGGTAGACCTTGGCCTGAGCGTGAAATGGGCATCCAAGAACCTTGGCGCCAAGACGGCCGAGAGGCCTGGACATTTTTTGGCATGGGGCGAATTGGCAAAAAAGGACTATTTCTCCTCCAGCAACTATGAGTACAAAGATAGCTACTATCATTTCAAGGACATCGGTTCCGACATCTCCGGCACCCAATACGATGCTGCCTACTCGCAGTCGGGAGGCAGATACCGCATGCCTACACGGGCTGAGATGCAAGAACTGCTTGACCGGTGCACCATAACCAATGAAATAGTCAATGGCGTTGATGGATTCAGGGTCAAGGGACCAAACGGCAACAGCATCTTCATGCCGGCATCCGGCTATAAAGACTACAATGACTATTTGTTCTCTTCCGACGACTCCCAAGACAACAGATGTGGCTTCTATTGGATTTCAGAGCCTTACGACGGCAACACCTCGTTGTATGCTTATGGCATGGTCATGGGAACAGACGGCACTCGCAGCATCACCAATTTCTACCGTTGTGAAGGCCTTGTCATTCGTCCCGTGGGGAATCAGGGCATGGTTCTTGGCGACATGAATGGTGATGGTGTATTGACTATCACGGATGTATCCATATTGGTGAACATCGTTCTCAGCACAAAAGAGATGTCTGAACAGGACATCTTGCGGGGTGACATGAATGGCGATGGTGCACTGACCATCTCGGATATCACCAAATTGGTGGACATCGTCCTTGGTAATCAGTAAGCCACATTTGCCAAAGATGGCACACCTGCCATCCCTGACGCTTGATGACTTGCCTTCGCTCGATGGCACAATGAAAGATGGAGGATTGAAACCAATCCTCCATCTTTCATATGGTTGAGAATGTCAGAACAATCTTTGTCCTGGTAGCTCGTCAAGATTACATCACCTGGCTGCCTGGTTTCACCTCTCTGATGAGGGTGGTGACACTGAGGTCGCCGTCGAAGTTCTCTGCCGAGAGGATCATGCCTTGGCTCTCGATGCCCATGAGCTTTCTGGGTGCGAGGTTGGCGATGAACAGCACATCGCGGCCGATGAGTTCCTCGGGGGTGTAGTATTTGGCGATGCCGGAAAGGATGATGCGGTCGGTGCCGCTGCCGTCGTCGAGGGTGAATTTCAGCAACTTGTTGGCTTTCTTCACCTTTTCGCAGTTCTTCACGTGACCCACGCGGATGTCGAGCTTCTCGAAGTCGGAGAAGTCTATCACGGGCTTCACCTCCTTGGCCTTGTAGTTGGCGGCCTCGTTGGCCTTCTTCGTGTCTTCCAATTTCTTCAACTGTGCGGCTATCACGTCATCCTCTATTTTCTCGAAGAGGAGGGCGGGCTCGGCCAGCTGGTGTCCGGGCTTGAGGATGTCGGTCTGTCCCAGCTGTCCCCATTCGAAGGTGTCGATGTTGATCATCTCTCTCAGTTTGCGGCTGCTGAAGGGGAGGAAGGGCTCGAAGGCGATGGCCAGGTTGGCCACCAGTTGGAGTGAGATGTAGAGTATGGTCTCCACGCGCTTGGGGTCGGTCTTCCACACCTTCCACGGCTCGCACTCGGTGATGTAGCGGTTGCCGATGCGTGCGAGGTTCATCGCCTCCTTTTGTGCGTCGCGGAATTTGAAATTGTCGAGCAGGGCTTCCACCTTCTCCTTCACGTCCTTGAACTCGTCGAGGGCCTGCTGGTCGACGGGGGTGAGTTCGCCGCAGGCGGGCACCACGCCGCCCCAGTATTTCTTCGTCAGTTGGAGGGCACGGTTGACGAAATTGCCATAGACGGCCACCAACTCGTTGTTGTTGCGCTCTTGGAAGTCGCGCCAGGTGAAGTTGTTGTCCTTCGTCTCAGGGGCGTTGGCTGTCAGCACGTAGCGCAGCACGTCCTGCTTGCCGGGGAGGTCGACGAGGTATTCGTGGAGCCACACGGCCCAGTTCTTCGAGGTGGAGATTTTGTTGTCCTCCAGGTTGAGGAACTCGTTGGCCGGTACGTTGTCGGGCATGATGTATCCGCCGTGGGCCTTCATCATGACGGGGAAGATGATGCAGTGGAAGACGATGTTGTCCTTGCCGATGAAATGCACCAGGCGGGTGTCCTCGTCCTGCCACCATTTCTGCCAAGTTCCCCAGCGCTCCGGGTTGCTCTCGCACAACTCCTTCGTGTTGGAGATATAGCCGATGGGAGCGTCGAACCATACGTAGAGCACCTTGCCTTCCACGCCCTCGATGGGCACGGGGATGCCCCAGTTCAGGTCGCGTGTCATGGCTCGGGGCTGCAGGTCCATGTCAAGCCATGACTTGCACTGGCCATAGACATTGGGCCGCCATTCCTTGTGCTCTTCCAGAATCCACTGTTTCAGCCAGTCCTGATATTTTTCGAGTGGCAGATACCAGTTCTTGGTCTCCTTCAGCACGGGGGTGGAGCCACTGATGGTCGATTTGGGGTTGATGAGTTCGGTGGGGGAGAGGTCGCGTCCGCATTTCTCGCATTGGTCGCCATAGGCGTTCTCGTTGTGGCAATGGGGGCATTCGCCCGTCACGTAGCGGTCGGCGAGGAATTGCTTGGCTTCCTCGTCGTAGAGTTGCGTGGTGGTCACTTCGGTCAGTTTGCCCTCGTCGTAGAGTTTGCGGAAGAAGTCGGCGGCAAACTGGTGGTGTGTCTTGGATGTGGTGCGTGAGTAGACGTCGAAAGAGATGCCGAACTCCTCAAACGACTTCTTGATCATCGTGTGATAGCGGTCCACCACGTCCTGCGGGGTGATGCCTTCGTTGCGTGCGCGCAAGGTGATGGGCACGCCGTGCTCGTCGCTGCCGCCGATGAACATTACTTCCTGCTTTTTCAGGCGCAGGTATCTCACATAGATGTCGGCCGGCACGTAGACGCCAGCCAGGTGACCGATGTGCACACCGCCATTGGCGTATGGCAAGGCGGAGGTCACGGTCGTACGTTTGTAATTCTTTTCTTGCATGGTTGATGGTTATTTGGTGCAAAATTAGCAATTATTTCGTGAATGGGCGAATAATAAGGGAAAAAACGCATTTTTGCACGACATCTTAGCTTGATGGAAAAAAAACGGCAGAAGATTTTGTCATTATCCCAACTTTCACTATCTTTGCACCCAAAATGATGGTCTGATAGTTCAATGGATAGAATAAGTCTCTCCTAAAGATTAGATCCGGGTTCGATTCCCGGTCGGACCACAAGGGATCCCAAATGCTTGAATGACAGGTGTTTGGGATTTTTTTTAAAATGGATAAATGAGAAATATGGCAAGAATCATCCTGCTGTGCCTGATGCTGGCCATAGGCCATGGCTCATGGGCTCAAGACACCGCCGCCGGTAATGCGGGCGGGGTGCTTGCGCCTTCGGATGATGCCTATTCCGCGTGGGCCAACGGCACACGGGAGAGGTTGGAAAAGATGCTCGGCGTGCCGCTGCTCATCAAGACCCAGGTGGGGATGATGGTGTATGACCTCAATGCAGGGCAGGTGGTTTTCGCCCATAACGAGCGGCAGCGGATGTGGCCGGGAGCCCTGCTGCAAATCGTCACCGCCGTCACCGCGCTCGACATGCTTGGCACCGACTACGGCTTTCACACCAGCCTGAGCTACAGGGGAAGTGTGCAAGGCGACACGCTGCGGGGAGACCTCTATTTCGTGGGAGGCTTCGACCCCACGCTCACCAGGGCTGACCTGAAGGCTTTCGCCGACACCATCCGCCGTTTCGGCATCCGTCATGTGGACGGGATGCTGGTGGCCGACCTCTCGATGAAGGACACCCTGTCAAGGGGTGAAGGCTGGTGCTGGGACATCGACTATGAGCGTCTCATACCGCTTCAGGTGGACAGGAAGGATGAGTTCCTCAGGGTGATGATGCAGGAGATGAGGGCGGCGGGCATCGGTCTTGATGTGACGCTTGCCAAAGGCAAGTTGCCACAAGGTTGCACTGAGATTTACAGGCATCGCACGGGAATAGACAAAGTGCTGCGCCAAATGATGAAAAAAAGCGACAACCTGTATGCCGAGGCGATGTTCTATCAGATAGCAAAGGCCAACACTACAAAGGAGGCGAAGGCTGCCGATGCCTCTAATGCAGAGAAACGCTTGGTGACAAGGTTGGGACTCGACAACTCCTTCTATTCCTTTGCCGATGGCAGTGGCATCTCGCTCTATTCGTATGTCACCGCCGAATTGTTGGTGGCTATGCTGAAGCATGGCTGCTATAATCGTGAATTTTTCACACAACTCTATCCCTCGATGCCTGTGTCGGGGGTGGATGGCACACTGGCCGCGCGTATGAAGAAGGCACCGTGCAAGGGAAAGGTGCACGCCATGACGGGGTCGGCACCGGGACTGTGCACCATGGCTGGTTATTGCCAGGCTTCCAACGGGCACACCCTTTGCTTTGTCATACTCAACCAAGGATTGGTGTCGCCATCCGACGCCGTGGCTTTCCAAGACAAGGTTTGCGAAGTGCTTTGCAGATAAGTTTCCTCAAATCACCTCTATGCCCAGTTTCTCGCAGAGTTGGAGGCTCATCTCCTTGAGCTTGAATTTCTGGATTTTTCCTGAGCCTGTCAAGGGGAACTCATCGATGAAGAACACGTATTTGGGTATCTTGTAACGGGCGATTTTGCCACGGCAGAATTCCTGCACATCCTCCGGCTCCATTTTCACACCCTCTTTGAGGATGATGAAGGCCCCCACCGCCTCGCCGTATTTCTTGGAGGGGACGGCGGCCACCTGGACATCCTGTATGCCCGGCATGTGGTAGAGGAACTCCTCAATCTCTCGTGGATAGACATTCTCGCCTCCGCGGATGATCATGTCCTTGATGCGTCCGGTGATGCGGTAGAAACCGTCTTCGTCCTTCACTCCCAGGTCGCCGGAGTGGAGGAAGCCGTTCTTGTCTATCACTTCAGCGGTGGCTTCCGGATTCTTGTAATACCCTTTCATCACGTTGAAGCCACGACAACACATCTCGCCTTGCACGCCTACGGGGCATTCCTCGCCGGTGTCGGGGTCGATGACCTTCACCTCGACGAAGGGGAAGTCGCGGCCCACCGTGGTGCAGCGCTGCTCGAAGGTGTCGTGTATGTTCGACTGGGTCATGCCCGGCGACGACTCCGTCAGGCCATAGACGCTGGTGATGGTCAAGAACATCTTGTCGCTCACCTGCTTCATCAGTTCCACAGGGCAGAGGGAGCCGGCCATGATGCCGGTGCGCAGCGAACTCATGTCGAACATGTCGAACATGGGGTGGGTGAGTTCGGCGATGAACATCGTGGGTACGCCGTAAACGGCGGTGCAGCGCTCTTTGTGTATGGAGGCCAGCACCACCAGGGGGTCGAATTTCTCCACCATCACCTGGGTGCAGCCGTGGGTGAGGCAGTTCATCGTGGCGAGCACCACGCCGAAGCAGTGGAAGAGCGGCACGCAGACGCACAACTTGTCGTCTTGCGTGAATTCCATGTTCTCGCCGGTGATGAAGCCGTCGTTGGTGATGTTGTAATGCGTAAGCATGACACCTTTTGGGAAGCCCGTGGTGCCCGAGGTGTACTGCATGTTGACCACGTCGTGGCAAGTCACGTTCTTCTTCATCTCAACGAGCACGTCGTCGTCGATGTTCTGCCCCAGCAGGAGCAGTTCGGCGGTGTTGAACATCCCGCGGTATTTCTCCCTGCCGATGAAAACCACGTTTTTCATGCATGGGAAGCGTTTGCTTTGAAGGTGCCCACGCTCGCAGTTGCGCAGCTCGGGAAGCATCTTGTAGGTCATGTCCACATAGTCGCACTCCCACGTGCCGTCGGTGATGCAGAGGGTGTGCATGTCGGAATTCTCACAGAGATACTCCAGTTCGCTTTGCTTGTAGTTGGTGTTGACGGTGACGAGCACGGCACCTATTTTGGCCGTTGCGTAGAGGAAGGTGAGCCAGTCGGGCACGTTGGTGGCCCAGATGCCCACGTTGCTGCCTTTTTTCACGCCGATGGCGATAAGCCCCTTGGCGAGGTTGTCCACACGTTCGTTGAACACCTTCCAAGTGAAGCGCAGGTCGCGGTCGGAGTAGACGATGTATTCTTTGTCGGGCGTTGTTTCGGCCCAGTGTTCGAGCCAGCCGCCCAAGGTTCTTTCAAAGAGTTGTTCCATGGAGAGAAGAGGTTAGAAGGGGATGTATACGACGGCCAGGATTTGGGCGCCCTTTCCCGTGGCACCGTGCACGTGGTGGTTGACGATGGAGTCGTAGAAGATGCTGTCGCCCTCGCGTAGCGTGTAATGTGTCTTGCCATAGGCGATTTCCACCTCGCCGCTCATGACGTAGATGAACTCCTCGCCTTCATGGGCTGAAAGTTTGAAGTCCTTCTCCTCGCTGGGTTGGATGTCGATGATGAACGGCTCCATGTGCCGACCCATCTTCTTCTTGGCGAGAGAGTGATAGACCATGTTTTTTCTGGCTTCGGAGGCGTCGTTGGAAAAACTGAGGCTGCTGTCGCGCTCCTCTGCACGACATACCACGGGTCCCAACTCGTCGTTGTCGTCGAGGAAGGTGCCCAACCTTACGCCCAGGGCACGGGCTATTTTGATCAGCGGCCCCAAAGAGGGCAGGAACTGGTCGTTTTCTATGGATGTGATTTGGTCGGCTGACAAGCCGGTGCGCTCGGTCATCTCCTCGATGGAGATGTTTTTGGTTTCCCGGATGCTTCTGATTTTGGAACCAACAACTGTGCTGTTCTCTGTCATGATGTTTGATGATTTTTGAAATTGGGGGCAAAATTACTCATTATATTTGAAAAAGCGTCATTTTTATACCAAAAAACGAAAAAATGCAGTATTTTGTCATTCTTTTAGGCTTTTTATTTACAATTTAGTTTCCTGTGGCCCGGTAATGGCGGTGAAAATGTTGGTGCGGCAAACATTGTGGCAGTAGGGCGGGTCTTGTGCCCGCCCGTAAACGGTCAGGTAAGGCTGTCTGTTGTCCATTTGCCGCTCCTTGTGAAAAGACATTGACAACTTGCCCCTATGCGTTAATTCATTTTAAAAAGGAAGTCATAAAGGCTTGCAAAAGACATCTTATTCGTACCTTTGTCTTCGAATTAAGGAACAGCAGCAAGATTAGCTATAATCATTGAAAATTTAAGGATAGCAAAAATGAAAAGAATAATGATTACCTTGATGGCGCTGACGTGTTTGATGTCGGTGCATGCCTTCTCCTTTTGGGGCGACAATGACAGCAATGGCCAAGATGACAACAACGAGCAGAGTGTGCTCGTTTTCGGTGACTCCACCCTCGACGGCGTGGCGCGGCGGTTTGCTGACTATGCAAGGGAGAACGGCTATTCCTTTTACTCTTCTGTGTGGTATGGCGCAACGGTTAACCATTGGGCTTACACCACGGAATTGCCCAACTTGATCAAGAAGGTGAACCCCACGTTTATCGTCATCTCCCTTGGCACCAACGACTTGGGATACCACGACATTGCCAAGCGTGCGAAAGCCGTGCAAGAGATTGTAAGAGAGGTGGGCGACATTCCTTTCGTGTGGATTGGTCCCATTTCGCTCAAGAGCATCAAGGGCGAAAACGCCATACCTGGCATGATTCGCGACAATGTAGGTGCCAACAGGTTCTACGACAGCTACCATCGGGATATGGCACGTTTCCCCGACGGCATACATCCCACTTTCGAGGCCAGTGCCGTGTGGGTGGACGACGTGGTGCAGTGGATGAGAAACGACACCTCACTTTTCCCCATCGTGCTGAAAACCCCAAAAACCAAGGCTCGTAGTTTCACTCACAACGAGAAACACAACTTGAGATACAAGGGCGTGAAGAAAGCCGTCGCTAAATAGCAGCAAGACCATGGGAGCCTTTAGGAATCCCAGGAAAATTAGAAAATCCTCGACAAGTCTCTCCTTGTCAAAACAATTAGCCCGCTTGAAAGCAGTCTTTCAAGCGGGCTAATTTTCAATTTTAGCTTCGCTGATTTTTGTCGCGACTCGGCAGAGTTCAAGCAAGCTTGACTCT